>JAEEGG010005365.1_pt1 | contig 30528 bp, 26 predicted proteins | sample 9134161 | NCBI WGS metagenome assembly JAEEGG01 (sample SAMN16246543, study PRJNA631951) | gut metagenome | biome: gut microbiome; feature: rumen; material: CR-attached | host: Bos | place: Iran: Karaj | collected 2018-10
TCCTGCAGGTCGTCATAGGTGTTCCAGTGGATGGTGGTATCGAGCGTTTCCATACGTACATAGAACATCTGCCCCACCTTCTCGCGCAGCGTCATCTTTGCGAGTTGCTCTTCCACCTCGTCTTTCGGCGAAATAGGGCTATCATCGTTCGAACAGGATGTCAGCGTAAGTCCGCAGGTGAGGATAGCAGCCAGCATCGCTGTCAATAAAAACAACTTGTTTAATGTTTTGGGTGTAGTCATTTTATTAATCTCGTTTAATTTGGGGGCAAAGATAATCATTTTTTTTAATAATAAAGCAAAAAGTCAAAAAAAGTTTTTGCCGATTCTGCTTTTCGACATCGTTGCCATCGCCGGTCAGACAGTCTTCGGATTAAAAAATAAGGTGAGAGTCAACCCTGACCCTCACCTTATTTATGGTGTACTGATACAAAAATGCTTCTTACAGCAGGTTCATCGTGTCGGTAGCAATCATCAGCTCCTCATCGGTAGGAATGACAACCACCTTGACCTTTGAGTCATCGGCAGAGATGACAGCCTCTTCACCACGGACATTGTTCTTCGCCTCGTCGAACTTGATGCCGAGGAACTCCATGTCCTTGCAGACCTCTGCGCGCATGCTGACTTGGTTCTCACCAACACCAGCGGTGAAGACGACTACGTCGAGACCACCCATAGCGGCAGCATAGGCACCGATGTACTTCTTGATACGATAGAAATACATATCCTGGGCCAGTTTGGCACGTGCGTCACCACTCTTGGCAGCGTTCTCTACGTCACGCATATCAGAAGAACCACCAGTGAGACCAGCCACACCGCTCTTCTTGTTGAGCAGGTTGCTCATGCCGTCAGCGTCGAGGCCGAGTTTCTTCTCGATAAACGTCACAGCACCACCGTCGATATCGCCGGCACGAGTACCCATGACGAGACCTTCCAGCGGCGTCAGACCCATAGAGGTGTCGATACACTTGCCATCAACGATAGCAGCGATAGAACCGCCATTACCTACGTGACAGGTCACCATCTTGGTGCCCTCAGCAGGAATACCCAGGAACTCGCAGGCGCGGGCTGACACATAACGGTGAGAGGTGCCGTGGAAACCATAGCGACGGATGCCGTACTTCTCGTAGAGTTCGTAAGGGATGGCATACATATAAGCCTTGGGAGGCATGGTCTGATGGAAGGCTGTGTCAAAGACGCCTACCTGGGGCAGACCAGGCATCAGCTCCTTCACAGCGTTGACACCTTTCAGGTTGGCAGGGTTGTGCAGCGGAGCCAGGTCAGAGCACTCTTCGAAGGCCTTGAGCACCTCGTCGGTAAGCACCACCGACTTATTGAACTTCTCGCCACCATGCACCATGCGGTGACCTACGGCGTCAATCTCGTCGAGACTCTTGATAACACCAATCTCAGGGTCTGTCAGCAAGGAGAAGATAAACTTCACACCCTCAGTATGCTCAGGAATGTCGTGCATAATCTGCTTCTTCTCGCCATTGGCGAGCTTCACCTTCACGAATGCGCCATCCAAGCCTACACGCTCAGCACCACCACTGGTCATCACACTCTTGTCGTCCATATTATACAGTGCGTACTTGATTGACGACGAACCACAGTTCAAAACAAGGATTTTCATTTTAATGTTTAATCTTTAATGTTTAATGTATTACTTCTTAGCGTCCATTGCCTGGCAGGCAGTGATGGCAATCATGTAGTAGATGTCATCAATAGAGCAACCGCGAGAGAGGTCGTTGACAGGACGTGCAATACCCTGCAGAACGGGACCGATGGCGATAGCATCACCTAAGCGCTGAACCATCTTATAGCCGATGTTACCAACCTCGAGGTTGGGGAATACGAGCACGTTGGCCTTACCAGCAATGTCAGAACCAGGAGCCTTCTTGGCACCAACAGAAGGAACGAGGGCAGCATCAGCCTGCAGCTCACCGTCAATCTTCAGGTTGGGAGCCATCTCCTTAGCTAACTTCGTAGCCTCGATGACCTTGTCGCAAACCTCGTGCTTGGCAGAGCCCTTCGTCGAGAAGCTCAGCATAGCCACACGGGGATCCTCGAAACCAGCAACAGCCTTGGCCATCTGAGCGGTGCAGACAGCAATCTGAGCCAGCTGGTTAGCATCGGGCATAGGTGTTACGGCCACGTCGGCAATGACGAGTACACCATCCTCACCATACTGCTTCTGCTTAGAGATGAGCAGCAGACCGCCACTGACACAGGTGATGCCAGGCTGGCACTTGATAATTTGCAGGGCAGGACGCAAGGTGTCGCCAGTCGTTGACAGTGCACCACTAATCTGACCATCGGCACCCTCGGTCTTGATAATCATACAACCCAGATACAATGGGTTTTTGATGAGTTTGCGAGCCTCCTCGATGGTCATACCCTTAGACTTGCGAATCTCAGCCAGTTTCTCAGCCAGTTCCTCGCTCTTGTCGTAGTTCTCTGGGTCGATGAGAGTGGCCTTACCAATGTTCTGCAGGCCTTTCTCCTTTGCCAGAGCCTCCACCTTAGCGGGATTACCAATCAGGATGATGTCAGCAAGACCATCAGCCAATGCCTTGTCGGCTGCACACAGTGTACGCTCCTCTTCTGCTTCAGGGAGCACAATGCGCTGCTTGTTACTCTGAGCACGCGCTACAATTTGACTTAATAAATCCATAGTTTGTTATATTGTTATAAATTAAATAGTTTATTCGTGGATGCAAAGGTACGAAATAATTCTCAATTCCCAATTCCCAATTCTCAATTTCTTTGCGTTTACGTTTACGCCAGCTCCTGTGTCAGGACGCTTTCCAACTTCTCGGCTGTCAGTCGCAGCTGGAATTCGTTGCGGATAGCAATAGAGATACCACCCGTTTCCTCTGACACCACGATGGCTATGCAGTCGCTCTCGTGTGTGATACCTAAGGCTGCACGATGGCGAAGTCCTAATTCCTTGGGAATATGCAGATCGTGACTGACAGGCAGGATACAGCCAGCAGCACGGATGCGGTCGTGGGCTATCACCATTGCTCCGTCGTGGAGGGGTGAGTTCTTGAAGAAGATATTCTCTATCAGCCGCTGGTTGATGCTGGCATCCAGTCGCTCACCTGTTGCCACGATATCGTCGAGTGGGGTGGCACGCTGGATGACGATGAGTGCGCCTACCTTCTTCTTGCTCATGTTAAGACACGACATGACGATAGGCATAATAGTCTGCTTGATCTGTTCCTGATTCTGCTTGTCGTTGTTGGTAAAGAGGCGTCGCAGCGTCTGTACACGCTGATGGGCACCCAGATTATAGAGGAACTTACGGATGTCTTCCTGGAAAAGGATGATGAGGGCGATGACTCCCACGCTGACCAACTTGTCCATGATAGAGCCTAACAGTTTCATCTCGAGCACTTGCGATACCACCAGCCACAACACCACGAAAATCAGAATGCCCATGAAGACATTCAGTGAGCGTGACTCCTTCATCAGCCTGTAGATGTAGAACAGCATCAAGGCCACGAGGACGATGTCGATAATATCCTTTATACCAAATTCGAAGAACATGCTATCTTATTTACGATCTTTATACATTCTACTGCCTCCTTGACATCGTGCACCCTCAAGATGTCGGCACCCTTCATGAGGGCGATGGTGTTGAGGGCGATGGTACCAGTGAGGGCTTCCTCCTGAGAGGTTTCTAACAGGCGATATATCATGGACTTACGCGAGAGGGCCACCAACAGGGGGAGCTTCAGCATCTGCAATTGCTCCAGCCCGTTCATCACTTCGTAGTTCTGTTCCACTGTCTTGCCAAAGCCAAAGCCTGGGTCGATGATGATATCCTTCTGACCCATAGAACGCAACGTGTCGATGACCTCAGCACTGTCGAGCAGGATGTCTTTGATGCTGCTTTTGCGTGACATATATATATAAGGTACGCGTAAGCGGCTCACCATACGGAACATGTCTTTCTGGCTGTCAACAGTCACCTCAGGACTGTTCACAGGTGCTCCGACATCATTAATGATGGCTGCACCATATTCCTCGACAGCCATACGTGCCAACTGTGGACGGAAGGTGTCGACGCTGACGATAGCATGAGGGGCAACACTACGAATGGTCTTCAGCGCCAGTCGCAATCGTTCTGCTTCCTCTGCCTCTGTGGCTGTCTTGCTGTCAGGACGTGTCGAACAGGCCCCCACGTCAATGATGGTTCCGCCTTCGTTCAGTATTTGTTCTGTACGAGAGACTATTTCACGCTCCGTCTGCGTGCGACTGGCAGCATAGAAAGAGTCAGGCGTAGCGTTCAGGATACCCATCACCTGAGGGGTGCTGAGATCCAGCAATTGTCCGTTGCAATTCAGCGTATAATCCATAGTTGGGCACAAAGTTACAAAATATTTCTCAATTCTCAATTGTCAATTCTCAATTATTTTGTACCTTTGCACAAAAATCACGAAGTTTATGGATATTAAAGAGCTATACAAGCTGTATCAGCAGCACCCTTGCATCACGACAGACTCTCGCGACTGTCCGGAGGGTAGCATTTTCCTGGCACTGAAAGGCGAGTCGTTCAATGGTAATAAGTTTGCAGAGTCAGCACTCGAAAAAGGTTGTGCCTACGCCATCATTGATGAGCCCGAGTACAAGAAGGACGAACGTTTTATCCTCGTTGATGACTGCCAGCAGACCTTTAAGGATTTGGCCCGCGAGCATCGTCGTCAGTTCGACATTCCTGTCATTGGCATTACAGGTACCAATGGTAAGACGACTACGAAGGAACTGATTCGTGCCGTCTTGTCTGAGTGTTATAACGTGATGGCAACGGAGGGCAACTTCAACAACGACGTGGGCGTCCCCAAGACGCTGTTCCGTCTTAACGACAGCCATGATATTGCTGTGGTGGAAATGGGTGCCTCGCATCCTGGTGATATCAAGACGCTGGTGGAGACTGCTGAGCCCAATAGTGGTTTGATTACCAATGTGGGTCGAGCCCATCTACAGGGTTTCGGTTCCTTCGAAGGGGTTTGTAAGACCAAGGGTGAACTGTACGATTTCCTCATCAGCCACGATGCACCTCTCTTCGTCAATCGTGACAACGAGTATCTTATGGAAATGGTAAATAGTAAATCGTCAAATGGTAAATCTCCTGACATCTACTATTACGGTCAGAGCGACAACCCAGACATCCTGATTCGTGGCGAGGTCCTCTCGTGTGCGCCGTTCCTTAAGTTCCGTTGGCGCGAGCAGGATGCGGATGCAGGTTATACGTCAGAGTGGCAAACCGTTCAGACACATCTTATTGGTGCCTACAATCTCGACAATATGTTGGCAGCTATCACGATAGGGTATGTCAACAACATTCCTTTCGAGCAGATTAATCACGCCCTTGAAAGCTATGTGCCCACTAACAACCGTTCGCAGTTGACAGAAACGGAGAAGAACCACCTCATCGTCGATGCCTATAACGCCAACCCCACATCCATGAAGGCTGCAATCGATAACTTCCGCCTCATGGAGGTATCGCCCAAGATGGCTATCTTAGGAATGATGGGCGAACTGGGTGACGTCTCGCAAGAGGAGCACCAGAAGATTATTGCTCTCCTCCAAGAGGCCAGCTTCGACGAAGTATGGCTCGTAGGCGCCGAGTTCCAAAAGGCAGTCAGTCCTTTCCGCACCTTCGCTAATGTCGACGAGGTCAAAGCTGCTATTGCCGAGGTGCAGCCCGCTGGTCGTTACATTCTCATTAAGGGTTCGAACAGCACCCACCTCTACGAGCTCCCAGCCTTGTTGTAGGTCACATTGTTAGGTCGTAGCCCGCTTCATTCGGATGGTGTATGTAGCGGTGTCGTGTGTATTAAATTGCTATTTATTAGTCTGCCCACAACTCCTGAAGAACGCTGAGGCTCTTGAGTTCAGGAAATTGGGGGATGTGGAGGCGATAGTAGTGTAGCAGGACGTCGACGATGCGGTTGCGGTCCATGCGGTTCAGACGATAGATGTGCATAGTGGGGAAGTCCATACGCATCAAGGTGTGGATGCGGCGTGCGTCGTCAGGTTGCAGGAAGTCGCGATGGGTGGGCACCTGTAGTGAGAAGGTGGCCGCACGCATATCGAAGACACATCCATCCGTGTAGTCGTCGAGGTTAGGGTAGAAGCCCAAAAAGCGCGAGAGGCGCATGAGGAAGGTGAGATGGAAGTTGGCAAAACCCGCTTCAACGGTATCGAGCCATTGCATGGCGTCGCAGAGATAGGTAAACAAGGATTGGTTCTTCTGTTCTGAACGTAGGGCGTGATAGAGGAATTCTGCCGTGAATAGCGAGAGTGCCAGCTTTTCAGGCGAGTAGGGTATGGAGGCATAGGCTGACAATAGTCGGGCATCCTTCATCTTCTGCAATTGCAGGCGCTGGCGCAGGTCCACCTCTACTTCGAGCAATGTCATGGGTTGGAAGTATTGCTTCTTCAGTCGTGATTTGGGTGTCTTGGGAAGCGGAATGATACACGACAAGCGCCCTACCTCTCGTGTAAACAAATCTACGATGAGGCGCGTCTCTCCATACTTCAAAGAATGGAGCACAATGGCTTCCGTTTTCACTAACATGCTGCGAAATTACTCAAAAATACGCAAATAATGCATTTTTTTTCAAGAAAATTTGTCTAATTGAGAAAAAAGTAGTACCTTTGCAGCCGCATTTTGAGAATGCTTCTGCGAAAACAGACCAAATTGGTCCCTTCGTCTATCGGTTAGGACGAGAGATTTTCATTCTCTAAAGAGGAGTTCGACTCTCCTAGGGACTACAAATATTAAATCTGTCATCTGCACAGCCAAGTGCTACTCGTAAGGGAAATGGTGGCAGAGGGACTCGCAAGGGTTCCGCCCAGGGCAGCCATGAAGACGTAAGACCCATAAGCTTTAAGTTAAACAAAAAAAACAAAATTTTAAAAATGGCAAATCACAAATCATCCCTGAAGAGAATTCGTCAGGACAAGAAAAAGGCACTGCACAACCACTATTACGCAAAGACTATGCGTAACGCTGTTCGCAAGTTGCGCGCAATGACTAACAAGGACGAGGCTACAGCCCTCTATCCAAAAGTACAGAAGATGCTTGACAAGCTGGCAAAGACCAACATCATTCACAAGAACAAGGCTGCCAACCTGAAGTCAAGTCTGTGCAACCACATCAACAAGCTCGGATAAGATAATTTATACCAAGCATAAGTGAGCCGTATTCCCCCAAAGGAATGCGGCTTTTTAATTTCTCTTAGGAAACGCCTTTTATTTTTATAAAAAATAAACACTTTTCTTTCGTTTATGTCGCAGTTTTTTTGTAATTTTGCAACCAAAATTGCGAAGACAACAACAATGACAGAAGAACAACTGAATCAAGAACAGAATTATTCCGCGAGTAACATTCAGGTACTCGAGGGTTTGGAGGCTGTGCGTAAGCGCCCGGCCATGTATATTGGAGACATCAGCGAGAAGGGTCTCCACCATCTCGTTAACGAGACCGTCGACAACTCTATCGACGAAGCGATGGCAGGCTATTGCACGCACATCGAGGTGACAATCAATGAAGACGGCTCCATCACCGTACAGGACAACGGACGTGGTATTCCTGTCGATGAACACGAGAAGATGCATAAGTCGGCCTTGGAGGTTGTTATGACTGTGCTGCATGCTGGTGGTAAGTTCGACAAGGGTTCGTACAAGGTTTCTGGTGGTCTGCATGGTGTGGGTGTGAGCTGTGTGAACGCTCTTTCAACTCGCATGCTGTCGCAGGTGTTCCGCAACGGACATATCTACCAGCAGGAGTACGAGAAGGGTAAGCCCCTCTACGATGTGAAGATTGTTGGCGATACCGATTTGACTGGTACCCGTCAACAGTTCTGGCCTGATGGCAGCATCTTTACCACTACTGAATATAAGTACGACATCATTGCAAAGCGTATGCGCGAGCTGGCTTATCTGAATGCCGGTATCACCATCACGCTGAAAGATATGCGTCCTGACGAGGAGGGCAACCTCAAGGAAGAGGTGTTCCACGCCAAGGAAGGTCTGAAGGAGTTTGTGCGCTACGTGGATCGTCACCGCACCCACCTCTTCGACGACGTCATCTATCTGAAGACCGAAAAGCAGGGTGTACCCATTGAGGTTGCTGTGATGTATAACACCGACTATAGCGAAAACATCCACTCTTACGTCAACAATATCAACACCATCGAGGGTGGTACCCACCTGCAGGGCTTCCGTATGGCCCTAACGCGTACACTGAAGAAGTATGCCGATGAGGATCCCAATATCTCCAAGCAGATTGAGAAGGCTAAGATTGAGCTGGCTGGTGATGACTTCCGCGAGGGTCTGACAGCCGTTATCTCTATCAAGGTCGCTGAGCCCCAGTTCGAAGGTCAGACCAAGACCAAGCTGGGTAATTCGGAGGTCGCTGGTGCCGTTCAGCAGGCTGTTGGTGAGGCATTGACCAACTATTTGGAGGAACACCCCAAGGAGGCCAAGCAGATATGCGAAAAGGTGGTGCTGGCTGCTACAGCTCGTATTGCTGCCCGCAAGGCCCGTGAGAGCGTACAGCGCAAGAGTCCTATGACGGGTGGCGGTCTGCCTGGTAAGCTGGCTGACTGTTCAAAGAAGGATCCCAAGGAGTGTGAGATATTCCTCGTCGAGGGTGACTCCGCTGGTGGTTCTGCCAAGCAGGGCCGTCATCGTGAATTCCAGGCCATCCTGCCTCTGCGTGGTAAAATCCTGAATGTCGAGAAGGTTCAGTGGCACCGAGTGTTCGAGTCAGAGTCGGTTATGAATATCATCCAGTCTATCGGTGTCCGCTTTGGTGTAGATGGCGAGGGTGATCGTGAGGCGAACATTGAAAAGCTACGTTATGACAAGATCATTATCATGACCGATGCCGATGTCGATGGTTCTCACATCGACACACTGATTATGACGCTCTTCTATCGCTTCATGCCACAGGTCATTCAGGGAGGACATCTCTATATCGCTACGCCACCGCTTTATAAATGTACTTATAAGAAGGTGACGGAGTACTGCTACACAGACCAGCAGCGTCAGGCCTTCATTGACAGATACGTAGCTGGTGACGAGAACTCCTCAGGTTTCCACACCCAGCGCTACAAAGGTCTTGGTGAGATGAACCCAGAGCAGCTCTGGGAGACCACCATGAATCCTGAGAACCGCCTCCTGAAGCAGGTGACCATTGAGAATGCCGCTGAGGCTGACGAGATCTTCTCTATGTTGATGGGCGATGACGTAGAGCCTCGTCGCCAGTTCATTGAAAAGAACGCCACCTATGCGAATATCGACGCATAACATCAGTCTCAGTCAGGCTCACCAGTGGGGCGATGCTGAATATATGGCTGATGGGCTGGTGCTGACCAATCATATTGACCAAGCCTTCTTGTCACAGGGTCCCGTCTGCATGAATTTCATCGTGATGGGTCTCTGCAAGAAAGGTACGGCGCAATATACCGTTGATACGCGAGAGCAGAGCATCAAGCCTGGTGACTTGATGTTTATCTCAGAACGTCACATTGTGGACAACTATCATGCCTCGTCTGACTTCGAGTGTCTGTTTATCATGCTGTCTACGGAGTTCTACCATAGCTTCGTGATGAACGTGAAGAATGTGTCGTCGCTGTTGCTCTTTTCGATGAACAATCCTGTAGTGCCCTTGACGCTTAATGAGATTCAGGTCTACACCAATTATTACCAGACCATCCGTGTGAAGATGGCTAATATCCATCATCATTTCCGCACCGACCTTGTGAAGGCCCTTCTGCTGGCTATGTTCTATGATATGAGCAACGTCATCTGGCGTGTGGAGAAAACGGATAATAAGACACGTAAGCGTGCTGATGCGCTGTTTGCACAATTCATCCGCCTGTTAGAGGAGAATTTTCGTACTGAGCGACGCGTCAGCTGGTATGCCGAACAGTTGGGCATCACAGCCAAGTATCTGTCGGAAATGGTCAAGCAGGTATCCAAACGTACTCCCAACGACTGGATTGACAGCTATGTCATGTTGGAGATGCGTGTGATGCTGAAGAATACGACCAAGAGCATCAAGGAGATTGCCAAGTCTGTCAACTTCCCCAATCAGTCGTTCTTCGGTAAGTATTTTAAGGAACACATGGGCATGAGTCCCTCGGAGTATCGCAAGAGCTAATGACTATTTGCTGTTAGCTGCTCAGCAACATCGCAGAGTTCCTGATACCATGCCTCACCAAAGCGACGGATAAGAGGTTCCTTCAGAAACTGATATACGGGAAGGCCAAGTGCCTTCCCTTTTTCTACGGCATCTTTACAGACCGCCCAACGATGATAGTTCAAACCGATAAGTCCACCAGAAAATTGCTTTTCACGGATAGGGTAGAGGGCACAACTGATGGGCTTCTCTCTAGCCGCCTTCTCCAAGGCACATAGGCAGTTGTCACCATCATAGCAGGTAAACACACAGTCCTTTCCCCTCACAATACTTGTCACCATATCACCGTCACGGTCGGCATAAGCTACACCCTGCTTGTCGATGACACTTTGTGCTGAGGCAGACAGCATGGGCCAAACATCGTCAAGTGCATCTTCGATACTAGCTATCTCATCCATTGTCACAGGGGCACCATCGCTGCCTTCCACACAGCAGATGCCCTTACACTTCTCGTAGTCGCAGCAGAAGCATTCTGTTATGATTTCAGAGGAAATCAGGATGCCGCCTATCTCGAGTATGGGGGGAATGTTAGTCATTTACAATTTTACAATTTACAATTTACAGTTTATTATTCAATTTACCAATTGATGGGGGCGATACCGTTTTGTTCCAGGTAGGCATTACAGCGCGAGAACTGGTGCTGTCCAAACCAGCCTCCACGATTAGCCGAGAGTGGTGAGGGGTGAACAGACTCCAGTACCAGATTCTTCGTCTTGTCAATCATATATGCTTTCGACCGTGCATAGCCGCCCCAAAGCATATAGACGATATGTTCGCGGTGGGCTGCTAAGGCTCGGATGGCAGCATCGGTAAATGTCTGCCAACCCAATGTGGAATGGCTGTTAGCCTGATGGGCTCGTACCGTCAGAGTGGCATTAAGCAGCAAGACACCTTGCTCTGCCCAGCGCGACAAGTTGCCTGAAATGGGAATAGGTGTCCCTAAATCCTGCTGAATCTCTTTAAAGATATTTTGGAGCGAGGGAGGGAACTGCACGCCATCCTGAACAGAGAAGCTCAGTCCGTGCGCCTGACCAGGCTCGTGGTAAGGATCCTGACCGATAATCACTACCTTCACTTGGTTAAAGGGACACAGGTTGAAGGCATTGAATATCAGACGACCAGGCGGATAGCAGGTCGTTGAGGCATACTCTTGCCTGACAGCACTCGTCAACTGTCCGAAGTAGGGTTTTTCAAACTCTTCCTGTAAATGTTCTTTCCACGAAGATTCTATTTGTACCATGTTTTTACGTTTTTGTTTGCAAAGTTACGATTTTTTTTGTACTTTTGCAAGCAGTAATACTTCTTTTAGCTGTCAACGTCATGAATATTTTTTTCTGGAAGAAGAAAAATCAGAATCCCTATCCCCGTTCGTTTGCCAAACGGCTTACTTGGCGCATCATGCTTACCCTGTTTATCGTGATGGGATTTACTTCTGTCATTATCGTTTTCATTGGTTGGATATTGACCTTTACAGCAGGTGGTTTTTTAATGAAGTTCCATTTGGACAACCAAGCTAATGGTGTTGAGAAGGCGCTGACGGAAGTTTGTGTGGCCACTGTCAATGCGGTACCTTATATTGAGGACAATCTGCAACGTCCTGACCGCATGCAGGGTATTATGAAGCGTATCGTCGAACAGAATCCTCATATTCGCAGTTGTGGTATCAGCTTTGTCGATAATTACTATCCTCAGAAGGGTCACTGGTTCTGTCCGTATGCACAGCGTCGTGACAGCAATCAGATAGAAGTAATGAAGATTGGCTCTCAGCAAGAGGACTACCTCAAGGCTGAGTGGTTCCTAGAGGCCTTAAAGGCCAAGGAGGGGTATTGGGCAAAGCCTTTCTTCGACGGTCTTGACCATCAGACGCCATTGGTGTCCTATCTCATGCCCATTCGTGACGAGCGTGACAGTACGGTGGCAATCTTGGGCGTTGACATGACATTGGAATCATTGGCACGTGAAATATCGCTTTTCTTCTATAACGACAGGCCTTATGATGAGAAGTGGTCGGCTGAACAGAATGCATACTATTTCATCGTTGACTCGACTGGAACCTTCTTAGTACATCCAAACGAAAAATACCTCATACGCCAGAACCTCTTTGAAATGGCTAAGAAAACAGCCGATGTTTCTGACGACTATGCCGTTGACAAGATATTCCATGATGATTCGGGCTACATTTATGGTTATGATGCCTTCAATGCGGTTAAGATTGACAGCGCGGAAGTGGCGATAGCCTATACGTCCATAGAGCACACGCCGTGGAAGATGGGATTTGTGTTCCCTTATTCCTTTGTAAATACCGTGGTGTACGTTGTAGCAGGACTGTTCCTGTTCTTCATTCTGTTAGGATTGCTGGTTGTGTTCTTCGTAGGCCGTCGCAGCATCAAGAAGACCTCTGCACCATTGCGGCAGTTGGCTGTCTCTGCCGATGAGGTGGCCAAGGGAAACTTTGAGACACATTTGCCTAACATTAAGAGTCGTGACGAAATCCACCAGTTGCGTGATTCCTTTGACAATATGCAGCAATCTCTGACGCGCTATGTGAACGAATTACGTGATACGACAGCCCAGAAGGCAGCTATGGAGAGTGAGCTGAAGATAGCCCATGACATCCAGATGTCGATGTTGCCTAAGACATTCCCGCCCTATCCTGAGCGCAATGATATTGATATTTATGGTATGCTGACACCAGCCAAGGCGGTGGGTGGCGACCTCTTTGACTTCTATATCCGTGACGAGAAGCTCTTCTTCTGCATTGGCGACGTTTCTGGCAAGGGTATTCCTGCTTCCATGTTCATGGCTGTCGCCCGTTCACTGTTCCGTAATATTTCTGCCCATGTCGCTTACCCTGAGCGTATTACCTATACCCTCAACAATGCGCTGACAGAAGGCAATGAAACCAATATGTTTGTCACACTCTTTACGGGTGTGCTCGACTTGGCTACCGGTCATCTGTGTTATTGCAATGCTGGCCATAATGCACCATTATTGGTTGGACGCGATGTTGGTGAGTTGCCTTGCCTGCCCAATCTGCCTTTAGGCATCATGGGTGAATTCCAGTTTGAAGCCCAAGAGGTTGATCTGGATTCAGACACCACTATTTTCCTCTTTACCGATGGTTTGAACGAGGCTGAGAATGCTTTCCACGAACAGTTTGGTGACGAACGTATTGTGGAAGTAGCCAACCGCCTTCTGGCAAAGCGTGAGCATCAGCCCATCAATCTCACCTACGAGATGTACCAAGCCGTTCACAATTTTGTCAATGGTGCCGAACAGAGTGACGACCTCACAATGCTGGCGATACAGTATAAGGGATTGAGTAATTGAGAGAATGAGAAAATGAGGGATTATGGAGCCGATTATTGAATTTTTCCAACTGCTAAGCGGTTTTCTTTGGGGCTGGCCCATGATTATCTTGTTGTTGGGTACACATGTGTTTCTGACCTTTCGTCTGCGTGTACCTCAGCGCAAGCTCTTGACGGGTATCCGCCTGTCTGTGAAGAAAGACCCAGGGGCTGCAGGCGATGTCAGTCAGTTTGGTGCCTTGGCAACCGCTTTGGCAGCTACCATCGGAACAGGAAATATCGTAGGCGTTGCTACTGCTGTGGCCTTGGGCGGTCCTGGTGCTGTGCTGTGGTGTTGGCTGACGGGTATCTTCGGTATGGCAACGAAATATGCTGAGGGCTTGTTGGCTGTCAAGTATCGTGTCCGTGGCGAGAACGGACATACCTATGGTGGGCCGATGTATGCCTTGGAACGTGGTTTGGGCATGAAGTGGCTCGCCATCCTTTTTGCCACCTTTACTGCCTTGGCATCGTTTGGCATTGGCTGTACCGTGCAGGCAAACTCCATCGCCCTGCTGGCCAGTGAGACCTTTGGCATCCCTACTTGGATTGTCGGTATTTTGGTTTGTATATTGACGGCATGTGTCATCTTAGGGGGTGTCAAGGCCATAGCCCGCGTGTGTACCATTTTTGTGCCCTTTATGGCGTTACTCTATGTGTTGGGCTGTATCATTATCCTCTGCATGAACAGCACTTATGTGTGGCCTGCCATCCAGCTCATCGTACAGTCGGCTTTCAACCCTTCTGCCGCTGGTGGCGGTTTTGTGGGTGCTACGGTCATGATGGCAGCCCGCTATGGTATTGCCCGAGGCTTGTTCTCTAACGAGAGTGGAATGGGTTCCGCACCCATCGTGGCAGCAGCAGCCCAGACGCGTAATCCTGTCCGTCAGGCCTTGGTGTCGAGTACAGGAACCTTCTGGGATACGGTCATTATTTGTGCCCTTACTGGTATTGTATTGGTCAGTAGCATCATTGCCTATCCTGACATCACTTATGCCGATGGTGCAGCACTTACCCAGGTGGCTTTTTCTAAGATTCCCTACGTCGGTGCCCCCTTGCTCACCTTTGGCATCCTGACGTTTGCCTTCAGCACCATCTTGGGTTGGAGCTACTATGGCGAGAGTGCCGTCAACTATATTGAGCATCGCAAGTCTAATCGCTTTTACCGCATTCTGTATATCGTGGCACTCTTCTTTGGCAGCATCGTCAATCTCGACATCATCTGGAATATTGCCGACTGTATGAATGCCCTGATGACCATTCCTAACCTCATTGCCCTGTTGCTGCTCAGCGGTGTTGCCGCCCAGGAAACCAAAAAGTATCTGTGGAGTAACCGCTTGGACGACGAGATGGAGGAAAGTTAGGCATGATGATCACATGTAATCATGTGGCTTCTGTTCTCTTAGTGATTCTTCATTTCCACCAGCTATCTTTCGTCTTACATATTGCCTGAGCAATACAATTCATGGTTTTGCATTCAGCCACTGTAATCATTTCATCAGCAGCTCTATAATGGTACAGCCAAGGGGAAACCAATAAGAGATGACCTTCTGCACACATTTGTATGCGAACTTCCGAAGGGTGATAAATCTCTGGAAAGCCATTGTCTACAATGAGGGTCACAGGGTAAGACTGGGCGATGACATCATCCATAATCCTCTGCTCACCTTTGGCAATACGTGCAGACACCAGCACGGTTCCTTCTGCTGCCTTCTCCATGCATCGTTGTAGCTGATGACTGTGTAACGAAGTGTCCTTCCTGTGGCAGACTACGGGTAGAATAGGACTATTGAGCATCGCGCAGTCACCATAACTGTCACAGTAGACATGCCCATCCTTAATTATCAATAGCTTTTCGATATGTCTCCATATCTCTTCATTGAACTGTGCTGGTGAGCATTCTTGTTGCAGATAGCCTTTCAAGGCTCGTAGGGACAGATGAGTGTCAATGCTCTTACGCTGGCATTGCAACCGTAATCGATGTGAACTTCGGAGCAATCGGCTTCGTGGGTTGTTATGAATATAGTGTCGCTGCGTCTCCAGCTGTTCAGCACTCAGTGGTATCACGTCTACAAAGCCAAGGGAAAACAGCGGAGCACGCCCCGTCGTTCCGCGCGACGGTACCTTATATCCTTGCGGGTAAACCGCAGGACACAGGCTCCCCACACCTCCCGTATTTGTCTGGCTACCATCTGCACCCATGCTTGCTTCGTTACGGTTTTCTCCAGTGTTTGCGGCTTTTCTATTATCGCCAGTGCTTGTTTCGTTACGGTTTTCTCCGGTGATTGCGGGTTTTCTATTATCGCCAGTGCTTGCGGGTTTACCCCGCAAATCTAGCATCTCCCAGAATCGCCGGTTGCAGCCCTTTTTGAATCCAGCAATCACCTGCCCCAGATGCGTCGCCACCCCGTTTTTACTAAAGATATCCCGATGCACCACCACGATGCAATGCAAATGATCAGGCATCACCACATGATCCTGTATCTCTATCATCGGATAGTGGGCCGTAATGCTGGTCGTCAGCTCCTGTTCCACCATCCTGCCCGCCTCGTTCAGTTCCACGTGGGGTGCTTGCGGACTGCCATCGGCAGCATTGATATCACCTATCACTCTACCCAATGCCTGTCGATAGACCATGTTCACCTTGATGGTGATATGATAAGTTCCTGGCAAGCCATATCGCTTATGCTTGCTCCTCCTGTCCATGCGATGATAGTAATTCTCCATATTCCTTGCAAAGGTACACATTTTTTCCAAATAATGACACCTGTCTATGCATTTCTTGCAGGAAGGCTTCGCAACGCCGCGACAATAATTGCCGCAATTCGTCCTCCCTCACGTCTCCCTCACTTTTTTCTCTTCGAGCCCTCACGTCAATGTGATGGGAGTGAATGTGACCCAAAATGTGAGGGTAACGTGAGGGACATTGCTGATCCCTCACGTCCTTCAAATGCCCTGTACATAAGGAGTTGAGGCCTATGATGTGAGTAAGTGAGGGCGTTTTGAGTCATTCGACTTTGGGTATCGTCAGTCACATTTGTAAGTACTCAAGTTCCTGTTTTACAGCCTCGTATTGTTAAAAATCTGTTTGGTACACAAGTTTGTGGTCCACAAGTTTGTGTACTTCGAAAATAATGCGTATATTTGCACGCAAAACGGCAAATATACATCTATATGGAAAGAGCATTTGTATACGGAATGTCTGTAGAGGGCGTGAACTTTACCGATAGGGTAAAAGAAACTAAGAGGTTGAAATTGAACTTTGAGAATGGCATCAACGTCATTCTGATTTCTCCTCGCCGAATGGGTAAAAGTTCGATAGTGAAAAAAGTCAAGTCGGAAATCACCAATCCAGAGATAAAGGTGGTGTATATGGACGTCTATGATTGCAGGAGCGAATATGATTTCTATAATCGATTTGCAACCGTCCTCATGAAAGAGACCGCTTCGAAATCAGAACAAATTATTGAAAACATCAAGCGTTTTCTTGTGAGACTTTCTCCGAAGATTTCTTTCTCGCCGGAGCCGACGTCGGACTTTTCTCTCTCGCTTGGTATTACGCCCCAGAACTATCAGCCTGAAGAGATTCTGCAACTGCCTGAATTGATAGCCCAAGAGCAGGGGAAACACATTGTGGTGTGTATCGATGAATTCCAGCAGATAGGCGAAATGCCAGATTCTGTCACAGTTCAGAAACGTCTTCGTAGTGTTTGGCAGCATCAGCAGCATGTGTCGTATTGTTTGTTTGGCAGCAAGAAACACTTGATGACCAAACTGTTCCAAAACAGGAAAATGCCATTCTATCAGTTTGGTGAGATGATGTATCTGGACAAGATTTCTACTGAAGACTGGGTACCATTCATTCAATCGCGCTTTGAACATCAGGGAAAGAAAATATCTACAGATTTGGCAAAACGCATTTGCGAGACGGTAGAGAATTACTCTTCGTACGTTCAGCAATTGGCTTGGAACGTATTGGCAGAAACTGAGAGCGAGGCAACAGAACAAGATTTCAAGACTGGCGTAGAGGCTCTGATGGCTCAATGTTCAGGACTTTTCCAGGAGCAACTTCAAGGGCTGACCTCCTATCAACTAAATTTCCTACGTGCCGTATGTAATGGGGTACATACTGACTTTGGGAGCAAAGCAGTTATGGAAGAATACAATTTTGGAAGCAAATCAAACATTGCTCGCATCAAGGATAGTTTGCTTGATAGAGAACTGATAGAAACAGACCAGGACGGTGTCTATTTAGAAGACCCCGTATTCAGGATGTGGTTTAATAAGATGTGAGTAAGTGAGGGCGTTTTGAGTCATTCGACTTTTGCTATCGTCAGCCATAATAGGTAGTACGCTGAGAAGATGATGCCATAAATGGAGGCGGTGAGCATGATGGAAGGGTGTAAGCCCTCAATCGTTGCACCTGGGATGGTGGCTATATATAATAAGGTGGTATTTAGCAATCCCACAATGCTGGCAAGGAGAACGCCAATAGAAGGGATGAGTAGCGTGGCTAACGAGAGGTAGAGGATGATGGTGGCTGCTGGTATGACGATGAAGTTGGTCAGGAGGAAGTAACATGAGAAGCGTCCGAAATAGTAGGCTATCAGTGGTGCGACGCCAATCTGTGCTGCTATGGATATGGTCACCATGCCCCATATCCATTTTACCACCCGATGCGTCATCAGGTATTCTGCGGAGAAGGGCCTGTAGAAGAGGGGCACGAACAATAGGATGGAGAAGACTGCCATAAACGACATCTGGAAACCGACATCAAACAAGGCCTGTGGTGATACCAGTAGCATGACGATAGCTGTAAAGGCCAGTGTGTTGACGGACATTTTTTTGCGGTGTCCCAAGGCCAACAGGGCATAGACGGTTAACATGACAGCTGAGCGCACCACGCTGGCCGACATGCCTACCAAGAACACAAAGGCCCAGATGCTAAGGATAATCGCTACTTGTGATATGGTCTGCCAGCGACGTCCCACCACCAGCATAGACAGCAGGGCGTAGATGATGCTTAAATGCAGACCACTTAGCGCCAGGATGTGCGAAGCACCCGTCATGGAATAGGTCTCTCGCAGTTCATGTGTCAGTGCCGACTTGTCACCCAAGGCCATTGCTGCCACGACGGCATACTGGTCGTCAGATAAGCCTGACGACTGTAAGCGTTTCAGCAACAGCGTTCTCTGATGTAGGAAATACTGCTGTGTCCGCTCTATTCTTCCGTCATCCTTCATCCCTCTTCCATCATCCATCCGAACGACCAATAGTCCCAGTATCACAGAACATAGCGCAATGGCTATGGTTTGCAGCTTGCCCCATCGCCCCAGCAAGGCAGTAACGATGACCATCGCCAACAACACCACCATGCACAAAGGAACAGGCCACAACAGGTGGCTGCCTAAAACAATACCCGCCATCAGGCAGACGGCGGGTATTAGTAGTGGTGCTTTATGAAAAACGTTCATAGTCAACGTTTCTGAGCAAAGCGAATTTAATCTTTAATATTTAATCCACGATGAGGTTCTCACCCGTCATGTCAGCAGGCTGCTCAAGTCCCATGATGTGCAGGATGGAGGGAGCCACGTCAGCCAGACGACCGTCCTTTACTGTGGCGCTGTTGTTGTTCGTCACATAGATAAACGGCACAGGGTTGAGTGAGTGTGCAGTATTGGGGGAACCATCAGGGTTGATGGCGTTGTCAGCATTACCGTGGTCGGCAATGATGATAGCCTCGTAGTCGTTAGCCTTGGCAGCCTCGATGACTTCACGGACGCAGTTGTCAACAGCCCAGACGGCCTTGGCAATAGCATTGTAGATACCTGTATGACCCACCATATCACCATTGGCGAAGTTCACCACGATGAAGTCGTATTTAGCCTCGTTGATGGCAGCCACGAGCTTATCCTTCACCTCGTAAGCACTCATCTCGGGCTTCAGGTCATAGGTAGCCACCTTCGGAGAGGGAACCAAGATACGATCCTCACCCTCATAAGGAGCCTCACGACCACCATTGAAGAAGAAGGTCACGTGAGCATACTTCTCAGTCTCAGCAGTATGCAACTGCTTCTTGCCCTGCTTGCTCAGATACTCGCCTAAGGTATCCTCAACGTTCTCCTTGGGGAAGAGAATGTGAACACCCTTGAAGTTAGCGTCGTATGGAGTCATGCAGTAGTACTGCAGGCCAGGGATAGTCTTCATACCCTGCTCAGGCATATCCTCCTGGGTCAGAGCAATCGTCATCTCCTTAGCACGGTCGTTACGGAAGTTGATGAAGATGACGACATCACCCTCTTCAATGGTGCCATTTACTGAGGCGTTGTGGATAGGCTTGATGAACTCGTCAGTCACACCCTCTTCGTAGCTCTCCTCCATGGCCTTCACCATGTCAGTAGCCTGCTTACCAACACCGTTCACAATCAGATCGTAGCCTTCCTTCACACGCTCCCAACGCTTATCGCGGTCCATAGCATAGAAACGACCAACAATACTTGCAATAGCAGCATCGTTGTCAGCACAGACCTTTGAAACCTGCTCAATGAAGCCCTTACCAGAGTGTGGGTCAGTATCACGACCGTCCATATAGCAATGTACAAACACCTGATTCTTCAGACCATAGGCCTTGCCAATCTCGATGAGCTTGAAGAGGTGGTCGAGGCTTGAGTGCACACCACCGTCAGAAGTCAGACCCATCAGGTGCAATTTCTTATTATTCTCCTTAGCATAGGTATAGGCAGCCTTCACCTGAGGATTCTCCATGATAGAGCCGTCCTTGCAGGCGCGGTTAATCTTTACGAGGTCCTGATACACGATGCGTCCAGCACCGATGTTCAAGTGACCCACCTCAGAGTTACCCATCTGACCATCGGGCAGACCGACATCCTCACCAGAGGCCTGGAGTTGAGAGTGAGCAGAAGTTGCTGTTAATAGATCGAGGTAAGGTGTGGGGGTATTGAAAATCACGTCACCCTTACCATGCTTACCGATTCCCCAACCATCGAGAATCATCAAAAGTGCTTTCTTTGCCATATTCTTACTTTCTTTTTAAAACGTACGTTTCTTTTTGCGGTGCAAAATTACTAAAAAAATCTCAATTCATCATGGTCTATTTTCAATTTATTTGTACCTTTGCCGCCCAAAAGCAACATTTTACTGGTTATGAGGCGTTTTGTATTCACGTTGATTTCTGTTTTGTTATGTCTGGTTGGCAAAGCACAGCTGGAAATGAAGGAGTCTGAATGGAGTAATTTGTTGTTGACTGATGACATTTTGGTCGTTCATACATCTTTTTATAAAAAGTAAAAAGGTAAAAAAGTAAAAAGGTAAAGATGAACATTAAGGAATTGGAATTGCTTGCGGAGAAGAACCGTAAGCGACTGGTTGAGGTGGTGTATGCCGCCAAGGCAGGTCATATAGGTGGCGACCTGTCGTGCCTGAATGTGATGACGGCATTGTATTTCCACGTGATGAAAGGACTGAATCCTCAGGAGCCGAAGGCGGCAGAGAGGGATCGCTTCGTGTTGTCGAAAGGACATTGTGTTGAGGCTTTGTATGTGACGCTGGAGGCTAAAGGTTTTCTGAAGCCCGAAGTGCTCGACACTTTAGGCAAGTTTGGAAGCATCCTAAGTGGTCACCCAACGATTGAGGTGCCAGGCATTGAAGTGAACAGCGGTGCGTTGGGTCATGGACTGGGCATTGGCGTAGGTATGGCCATTGCTGCTAAAATGGACAAGAAACAGTGGAAGACCTACGTGCTGATGGGAGACGGTGAACAGGGTGAGGGCTCTATCTATGAAGCTGCGATGGCTGGTCATAAATATGAGCTCGACAATCTGGTGGCTATCATCGACCGCAACCACCTGCAAATCTCTGGTAATACAGAGGACGTGATGCCCATCGACTCTGTCAAGGAGCGCTGGAGTGCCTTTGGCTGGGACGTCATTGAAATGAATGGTGACTCGATGGAAGACATCGTCAAGACCTTTGATGCTATCGACTACACGAACAAAAAGCCCCACCTGTTGGTGTCGAACACAACGAAGGGCAAGGGTGTAAGCTTTATGGAAGGCATTGCCAAGTGGCATCACGGTGTGTTGAACGAAGAACAGTGTAAGGAAGCAGTAAAGGAAATAGAAGAAAGAATTAAAGGATTGGAGGGATAAGGAGATGATAGCTTGTAGAAAACAATTTACTGATACGTTGCTGGAACTGGCACGTCAGGATAAAGATATTGTTGCTGTAACCACTGATGCACGTGGCTCTGTGACGTTGGGTGACTATGCACAGGCACTGCCTGAGCAGTTTGTGGAGTGTGGTATTGCTGAGCAGGATGCCGTAGGAATCTCGGCAGGTTTGGCACATTCAGGGAAAAAGGTCTTTTGTTGTGGTCCCGCCTGCTTCTATGTGGCCAGAAGCCTGGAACAGGTCAAGGTGGACTTGGCATATAGTGAGAATCCTGTTACTATCTTAGGTGTATCGGGCGGAGTGGCTTATGGCGCTTTGGGTGCTACCCATCATTCTTTGCACGATATTGCAGCCCTGCGCACGTTCCCTGGCATGACGGTTTGTCTGCCCTCTGACTGGCGCGTCACCAAAAAGCTGGTGAAGTTTCTGGTCGATTTCAACAAGCCGTGCTATGTTCGTGTAGGTCGTGCTGCTGTACCTGATGTTTATGAGAACGACGACTTTAAGTTCGAGGTGGGCAAGGCCATTCAGATTCTCGATGGTACAGACGTCACCATTGTAGCTACTGGTGAGACCGTCTATCATGCTTGGCAGGCTGGTTTGCAGTTAAAGGAAAAGGGTATCTCAGCTCGTGTGCTTGACTGCTCTTGGATCAAACCCTTCGACGAGGAGGCTATACGCAAGGCTGCAAAGGAGACAGGACGTATTGTGACTGTCGAGGAACACTCGCAGTATGGTGGCTTGGGTGCTATGGTTTGCGAGACCATTAGTGAGAACCCCGTGCCAGTTCGTATCATTGGTATTCCTGACGAGAATGTCGTTCATGGCACCAATGCAGAAATCTTCCATCACTACGGTATGGATGCTGAGGGTATCGTAAAGGCTGTACTTTCATTTAAATAAAACTATGAACTATATTATTGCAATAGACCAAAGTACATCGTCGACAAAGGCTTTGCTGTTCGACGAGCAATGTCATGTGGTGGCACGTACTAACGTTGACCACCAGCAGTACTATCCGCAGGTTGGTTGGGTGGAGCATGATGCTGAGGAGATATACAACAACATGATAGAGGCCATTAGAAGGCTGATGGAAGATGGAAGATGGAAGATTGCAACGCCACACTCAGACCAAAGGTCAGAGAAGGAAGATGTTTCCTATTCCCTCGCCATTACCAACCAGCGAGAGACGGTTGTTGTGTGGAACAAGCTGATGGGAAAACCCATTGCCAACGCTGTAGTCTGGCAGGATACGCGTGGTGCTGAGTTATGTCGTTACCTGCGTAGTAAAGGCAAGGCCCGTATGGTGTTCGACAAGAGTGGTCTGTTGATAGACCCCAACTTTTCGGCTACTGGTGTCAAATGGTTGCTTGACAACGTGGAGGGTGCCCGCGATGCTGCCAATCGTGGTGAATTGCTGATGGGTACCATTGATACGTGGCTGGTATGGAAGTTGACAGGTGGTAAGACCTTTGCCACAGATACAACGAATGCCTCACGTACAATGCTCTTTAATATCCACACGATGATGTGGGACGACGAGCTGCTCAACCTGTTCGACATTCCTCGTTCCATGATGCCTGAGGTGTTGCCTTGCGATGCCATCTATGGTGAGACGACCTGTGAGGGTGTCTTTGATAAGCCCATCCAGATTGCTGGTGTGTTAGGCGACTCGCATGGTGCATTGGTTGGACAGATGTGTTTCGAGAAAGGTTCAGGAAAGGTGACCTACGGTACAGGTTCGAGCGTGATGGTGAACATTGGTCACGAACCATTGAACGCCCCCCAGGGACTGGTGACCAGCGTAGGCTTCTCGGCATTGTGCAAGACGTGGTATGGCTACGAAGGCAATATCTATAGCACGGGTGCTACGCTGAAGTGGATATGCGACCAGTTGCAACTCATAGGGAAACCATCAGAGATGGAGGCATTGGCAACGAGCGTTGAGGACAATGGTGGCGTGTATATTGTGCCAGCATTCTCAGGGTTGGGTGCACCTTGGTGGAAGAGTGATGTGAAGGGTGGCGTCTTCGGACTGACCTTTGCCACGACGAAAGCTCACTTCCTGCGGGCTGCCTTAGAGTCGATAGCCTACCAGATTAAGGACTTGGTGGACGTGATGGCACGAGCCACTGGAGGACGGCTGAAGGAGATTGCTGCAGACGGCGGTCCGACGAAGAATCAGTTCCTCATGCAGTTCCAGGCCACGATGCTGGATACGCCGGTGGTATGTACAGAGGTGGATGATGCCTCTGCTTTGGGTGCCGTCATCATGAACGGCTTTGCTCGTGGTGTTTGGAAGAGTTTCGATGAGGTGGCAGGTTTCCGTGTTGTGACGCAGACCTACCAACCTCAGAACAATCCAGAACGCTTCTCACTCTATCAGGGTTGGCGCAATGCTGTCAACCAGCTGATCAAGTGAGAAGTGAAATAGGCATATAAGGGAGTTGGCTTAGCAGCAGTTCGTCAACGCATTGCCGCAAAGCCACTCTTCTTCTATCCAGCCAGTAAACTTGCCGTCAGAGGTCTGTACTTTCACCCAGTCGCCTTTGATTTCCATAGGACGCAGCGTGATTTCTTCCTTGAATTTGTAAACAACGGGTGCTGAGGCTGATGGCGACTTGCGCAGATAGAGCGTCTGACCACCATAGTTACGGGTAGCCATTCCCAATACGGAATAGTGAATCCAATAGCCTGTGGTAGAGCCTGTCAGGGTTCCGTCTACATCGCCTGTGCCATAGCTGGTGCCAATAATCTTCCACCAGCCGTTGGTAGGTTTCTCGACACCAAACATCGCCGTTTCGCTGGTGGGAATCTTGTCAACAATCTTGCCCTTAGGCGCATTGCGGATGTTGGTGTATGGGCCGTTGTTGTCAACAATATACACACGCAGGCTTTGGGCACTAACACTTACTGACAACCAGGTCGTCAGCGCAAACAGAACTAAAAATTTCTTCTTCATAGTCATCTCTCCTTTTACTTTAAGCAGTTAATGGTTTACTTTCTGGGGGCAAAGGTAGGAATAATATTTCAAACAACCAAACTTATTTGGATAATTACTTGGTGATGTGCGAATTAATTAGTAATTTTGCCGACAACTTAAAAACGAATTGATGCTAAGTACCCTGACTCGACAAATCAAGGAATACAAGACTGCCTCCATCCTCACTCCCCTGTGGACGTCGCTGGAGGTGCTGATGGATGTGCTGATTCCTTATGTGACGGCATCGCTTATCGACAAGGGTATCAATGCTAGGGATATGCAGAACGTCTATTTCTATGGAACCGTCATGTTGGCAATGGCATTTCTCAGCCTGCTCTTCGGTATTCTTGGCGGACGCTGCTCTGCCTATGCCTCAACAGGGTTTGCTGCCAACCTGCGCTCTGCCATGTATCGTAACATTCAGCGTCTGGCCTTCTCGGATATCGACAAATACGCTACATCAGGTCTGGTAACCCGTATGACTACCGACGTGAATGCGTTGCAGAGTGCCTATCAACAGATTTTGGGCATCAGTGTTCGGGCTCCTTTCAAACTGGTGTTGTCCATCCTGATGTGTCTTGTCATCGATGCCCGTCTGTCGTTGGTGTTTCTCGTGGCATTGGTCATACTGAGTTTCTCGCTCTATCATATTATATCAAGGGTGGCAAAACTGTTTCAGCAAGTCTATGTGAAATATGACGAGCTGAATCAGAGTGTGCAGGAAAACATTACGAGCATCCGTCTGGTGAAGGCTTTTGTACGTGAAGACTATGAGGACAGCAAATTCGCCCGTGCTGCAGAGAACCTCTATCGTCTGTATGTAAAGGCTGAAGGTCTGATGGCATGGAACCATCCCATCATGAACATGGTGGTCTATGGCTGTATCATCGCCCTCTCATGGCTGGGTGCACATTATATCGTGGAAGGGACGCTGACTACAGGAGAACTGACCTCGCTCTTTACCTATGTCATGTCGATTCTGATGTCGCTGATGATGCTCTCTATGGCTTTCGTGATGCTAACACAGAGTGCGGCTTCTGCCAAGCGTGTGGCAGAGATTATCGAGGAAGAACCTGATATCGTGAATCCTGAGCATCCCGTTTATGAGATTGCCGACGGTAGTGTCGAGTTCCGTGGTGTGCGCTTTGACTATGCACGTCCTACACCAGGTGCACATCGTCGCTCAGCTCTGTTTAATGTGACGTTCAGCATCAGGAGTGGTGAAACCATAGGTGTCATTGGAGGTACTGGTTCTGGTAAGTCATCGCTTGTCAACCTGATATCGCGTCTCTACGACGTGTCACAGGGTGAAATTCTTGTGGGTGGCAGAAACATCAGGGACTACGACCTCACCGCATTGCGCAACGAGGTGAGTGTGGTGCTGCAGAATAATATCCTCTTCTCAGGCTCCATCCTCGACAATCTGCGTTGGGGTAATCCGGAGGCGACGGTGGAGGACTGTCAGCGAGTATGTCGTATTGCTTGTGCCGACGAGTTCATCGAGCAGATGCCTGAAGGCTATCAGACCCATATTGAACAGGGTGGAACCAATGTCAGCGGCGGACAAAAACAGCGTCTCTGCATTGCCCGTGCTCTGTTGAAACAGCCGAAGATACTGTTGCTTGACGATTCCACCTCGGCTTGTGATACGGCAACAGATGCCAGGATACGGGAGGCTATCCATACCCAACTGCCAGAGATGACAAAGATTATCATCGCCCAGCGCATTCTCAGTGTGAAGGATTGTGACCGTATCTTGGTCATGGATAATGGTATGGTGACAGGTTTCGATACCCATGAGAACCTATTGAAGACGAATACGCTCTATCAGGAGATTAATGCGATTCAGCATGAGGATGGCGGCGACTTCGACGAGCAGAAAGGAGGTGGCGTATGAGACAGCCATTCGGAGGACCCAGAGAACGGTCGCAAGCTGGCTTCCAGAAGGTTGACAAGGAGAAACGTGCCATCCTCCTGCGGATGTTCGCCTTTGTCTTCAGCCATTATAAATGGGCTATCGTGGTGGTGCTGTCCTGTGTGCTCATCTCGTCGATTACCTCACTGGTGTCATCGTTGTTTACCAAGGTCCTGATAGACGACTATATCGTGCCCCTGACTCAGGTGGAGAATCCTCAGTACCAGTCACTGGCCCAAACCTTGTTTAAGTTAGGGCTTATCCTGTTTCTTGGCACCGTCTGTTCCTACACCTATAACCGATTGATGATTCATATCAGTCAAGGTACGATGCTCCGTCTCAGGAAGACCATCTTTGACAAGATGCAGCGGTTGCCGGTAAGCTATTTCGACCAGCGCTCACATGGTGATATCATGTCCGTCTATACCAATGACGTTGACTCTCTGCGTCAGATGATTTCCACGGCGATGGCACAGGTCTTTTCTTCCATTATCACCATCGTTGCCACCTTTGCATCAATGGTTGTGCTGAGCATACCGCTGACGGTAGTAAGTGTTGTTATGGCTGTTGTGATGGCGTATTCCACCACCACGCTCGGTAAGCGTTCCCGTACCTTCTTCCGTACCCAACAACAACGTCTGGCTCGTGTCAATGGTTTCATCGAAGAGATGATGACAGGTCAGAAGGTTGTCAAGATATTCTGTCATGAAGAGCAGGCTATCCGTGAGTTTGAAGGCATCAACGAACAGTTGCGCTCCTCAGCCTGTAGCGCCAACCGCATGGCAAACATCGTGATGCCCGTCAATGGTGGCATCAGCAATTTTGGTTTTGTACTACTGGCCGTTGTGGGAGCGACGCTTGCCATTTACGATTTGCATTTTACCGTGACATTGGGAACGGTAGTTGCCTTCCTGCAACTCAACAAGAGTTTTACGCGGCCTATCTCCCAGGTTAGTCAGCAAATCAATAGTGTGCTAAACGCCTCGGTGGGTGCTGAACGCGTCTTTGCCTTAGGCGATGCAGAGCCGGAAGTGGATGATGGAAAGATAGAACTGGAGAACCCGATGGGTGATGTGGACTTCAAGGACGTCGATTTCGGTTATACGTCAGAGAAACAGGTGCTCTTCGACATCGACATCAATACCAACCCAGGACAGAAGATTGCCTTCGTGGGGGGTACGGGTGCCGGCAAGACCACCATCATCAACCTGATTAATCGCTTTTACGAGATACAGGGTGGACGCATCCTCTACGACAACATTCCCATCACAGACATCTCGAAGAAGTCACTACGCAAGGGTATGAGCATTGTGTTGCAGGAGACACATCTCTTTACGGGTACCGTCCTCGACAATATCCGCTATGGTAAGCTTGATGCTACCGATGAGGAATGCATGCAGGCCGCACGCCTCGTTGGAGCTGATGATTTCATTCGTCGTCTTCCCCACAGTTACCAGACGATGCTCCGAGGAGATGGCGGCAATCTCAGCCAGGGTGAGCGACAGCTTTTGGCCATTGCTCGTGCTGCGGTCGCTAATCCACCTGTGCTCATTCTCGACGAGGCCACCAGCAGCATCGACACCCGTACCGAGCAACTTGTACAGAAAGGTATGGACACTATCATGCAAGGGCGCACCACTTTCGTCATTGCCCACAGGCTCTCTACGGTTCGTAATGCCGACCAGATTATTGTGCTCGACCATGGGCGCATCATCGAACAGGGTACTCACGAACAGCTTCTGGCTCAGAAAGGGAGGTATTATCAATTGTATTCTGGTCATGAAATATAGTTTAATTAATCTATAAAACAAATTATTTATGAAGAACGGAAAAACCTGTTTTGGCGTGATTATCGGAACACGCGCCTACTTTAACTCAGAATTGGCAAAGGATGTTCGTAAACAACTGCTGAAGACACTCGACGAGGGTGGTTACGAATACATCATCTTACCAGAAGACGCAACACCTACGGGCAGTTCGAGCATTGAGACTCGTAAAGACGGCTTGAAGGTCAGTAAGCAGTTCCGCCAGCATCGTGATGAAATCGATGGCATTATCGTTTCGTTGCCCAACTTCGGTTTCGAGATTGGCATCATCAATGCCATCAGCGATGCCGACCTGAATGTACCTGTATTGGTACAAGCCTGTGACGACGAGAACGACAAGGTTGACTTAGACTCGCGTCGTGACGCCTTCTGTGGTAAGATCAGCGTGTGCAACAACCTCTATCAGTATGGCATTCCCTTTACGGATACCACGCTGCATACCTATTCTATATATGACCCATTGTTGAAGAAGGATATCGACCGTTTTGCCGCTATCTGTCGTGTGGTTAATGGCTTGCGTCATTGTCGCTTGGGTCAGATTGGTACGCGTCCCTTGGGCTTCAACACCTGTCGTGCCAGCGAAAAGCTGTTGCAGCGTTCAGGCATCACCGTCGTTCCTGCTGATTTGAGCGAGATTCTCTATGCTGCCCAGAAGATTCAGGACGACGATCCTAAGTTTATCGAGATGTGCAATCGTACTTGCAACTATGCCAAGGTGCCCGATTCCTACAAGGAAAAGCTGGGCTTGCAGGCGAAGTTCAGCGTGGCTGTCGAGAACTGGATCGAAGCTAACGACGTGCAGGCTGTTGCCATCCAATGCTGGGATTCGCTGGAGCAGAACTATGGCTGTGCTCCCTGCGTGACGATGTCGATGCTGAGCGAAAAGCTGATTCCTGCTGCTTGTGAGACCGACCTCGCTGGTGCCATCTCGATGTACGCCCTCTCGCTGGCTTCACAGAATGCTCCTGCCTTGCTCGACTGGAACAACAACTTCGCTGAGGATCGTAACAAGTGCGTCTGCACCCATTGTGGCAACTTCCCCAAACAGTTTGTTGGCAATGGCGACCTGAAGCTCGGTCCTTTGGGCGTACTGGGTCGCACGTTAGGGAAAATCAACACCTTTGGTGCCGTCTATGCCAAGGTGAGCGAAGGCCCCTTCACCTTCTTCCGCATCTCTACCGACGACCCCAAGGGCTGTATCAAGGCCTACTTGGGCAAGGGTGAAATCACCAACGACCCTTACGGAATGGACGGCTGTATTGCAGTCACGAAGGTCGACAACCTGCAGAAGTTGATGAAGTATATCTGCAAGAACGGTTTCGAACACCATGTCGCCATGTGTCGCACCGATGTCGTTGACATCTTGAACGAGGCCATCGAGACCTACCTCGGCTGGCAGCTCTACGTGCACGAATAACTCAAAAGCTGTCCCTGTGACAGCCCTCTCATATAACACGAGAGCGGACCGTAATGGTTCGCTCTCGTCGTTTTTACTTGGGCTGCAAGTCTCGGTATTCACCTGCGACATCCTTGATGCAGGGACAAGGCTTCGTGGGGTCCAGGTCGTGGTGGCCGACAATCAAGGCGCGGGGGTAACGCCGGTGCAGGTCTTCAAGGAGCCGTCGCATCGCAGCCTTCTGCTCAGGTGTCCGCGTGTCGGCAGGTTGTCCGCGGGCGTCGTAGCCTCCCTCGTAGCACACGCCGATGGAGTGGCTGTTGTGGTTCAGGCAGTGGGCACCCACCATGTATTCTGGTCTGCCGTGCTCAATATCTCCGTTACGACGGATGACGTAGTGGTAGCCGATACCATACTTCCAGTGGTTATCGCGGCGGTGCCACGTATCTATCTGAGCGGCCGACGATGTCTGGTCAGGGCGTACCGCACTGCAGTGAACGACGTTATCAAAAGCTTTGGATAACGTCATTTATCACAAGAAAAAGATAATCAAAAGTAGCCTCCTAAGTACTATTGATAATCAGGTAGATACATCAGGCACTTAATGAAACTACTTTTGATAATGATGCTACTTACAGATGCTCTTGAGC
>JAEEGG010005366.1_pt1 | contig 30527 bp, 14 predicted proteins | sample 9134161 | NCBI WGS metagenome assembly JAEEGG01 (sample SAMN16246543, study PRJNA631951) | gut metagenome | biome: gut microbiome; feature: rumen; material: CR-attached | host: Bos | place: Iran: Karaj | collected 2018-10
TTTGCCTCGTGGATATCCGTCACGGGGCAGGTCAGCACATCCTTGGTGAGAAGCAGGAAGTCGGCATACTTGCCCGTCTTGATGCTGCCTCGCTCATCCTCAAGGAACATCTGACGGGCAACATTGATGGTCAGTGTCTGCAGTGCCTGCTCGCGGGTCAAGCACTCCTCCGGCCACCAAGGCTTGCCCTTACCTGCTTGGTAGACGCCAGTGACGGCAATCTCCATAACGCCGAACGGATCGTCAGGACTGTTGCTCAATGCAGGGAAGTCAGTGTGTGAGGAGATGTTGATGCCGTTGTCGAAGTAAGACTTCATAGGGAAGCCCTTGTCCTCCTGACCTACGGGAAGGATGCCACTCTTCAGATAGTCTTGTTCCGCATCAGTGAGATGATGCCATATCATGCCAGAGGTGACATAAATGTTGTGATCTGCCATACGCTTATAATCCGCAGGATTGACGTTGCGCACATGCACCAATGTATTGCGCATCTCGTCCTTACCACCGTTGATGTAGGCATTGATAACACGGTTGACGCCCTTGTTGCCCATAGCATGTATGTGCATGGTCAGACCTTTATCGTTCGCCTTGCGTGTGATGGAGGTTAGTTCCTCTTCGGACCAGTTCTCGCTGCCCTGGTGACCGTCAGGGAACAATGGATCCGTGAATCCGGTGCCAGTCTCCACAGTGCCGTCCATGAAGAGCTTAATCCAGTTGGGCTTTACGCGGGTAGAAGCATACTTCTTAACGTCACTCGCCTTTGCCATAGCCTCGTCGATATCCATCCAACTCTCAATCTCGCTGCACAGGCCCAGTACAAAGTGCATCTTGCCTGCCTTGTCGCGTTGCTGGGCTGCCTTGTAGAGGTTGTGGTTGTAGAAATATGTTGACCAGCCATCGATATACATCGTGTAGCCTTCTGACAGTATCAGTTCTTCGATTTTATCCATGTTTGCCGCTGCGATGTCAACGGAGAAGAGGTTCTCGTTGTCCAGGAAGGAGCGTGTGTAGGTGCCCTCCTGCTCTTTCAGGAAACCGGTAGGTGTACCGTCAGCGCCAATCTGAATCACACTGCCGCGAACGTCCCTCTTGAGCGGTGTGCCGTCTTCCTTCATGATGCCTGCCTTGACCAACAGGATGCTGTTCGCCAAACCCTTGTGGGCTTCGTCGTCGGCAAAGTAGATGGGGATGTCGCTGCAGACAGCATCCAACTGCTGGCGGGTAGGCATATTTTTCTGGAAGTTTATGTAGTTCCAGCCGAAGCCGAAGATGGCTGTGGCGCCTGTGGCCCTCGCCTTCTTGACGGCAGCAGGAAGGATCTCCTTGAGGAATTTGTCTGCATCGTTGCCGGGACCAACCATGGTTCCTATAGAATGGATGGCCAAGCCTGAAGCATAGTGGGCGTGACCATTACCACAGCCGGGCATCACCAAGCCCTTGTCAGTATAGTCCACCACTTCGGTCTTACCCTCCTCCACGTAGGCTTCGGCTCCCGCCTTGTCGCCGACATAGATGTACTTGCCGTCCTTCACGGCAAAGGCTTCTACAATCTGATTGCTTTCGGCAGTGTATATCTTGCCATAGACCACCAGGTCGGCACTGGGCTTGCTATTGCAGCCAGTAAGCATCGCCATGCTGATGACAACACTCATCACTGCGACACACGAGCGCATCGCCTTCATCATTCTCATACGAAATGTCTGTTTCTTCATATCTTCTCTTGTTTTTATATCAGTTCTTTTTATGCCTTATAGACTTCCTCACCATCGACGATGGTGGCAATGATGTTGGCCTTGCCTACCTTCTCAATGTCGTCGTGCAGGAAGTCGCAGTCGAAGACGGTCATGTTCGCAATCTTGCCGAACTCGATGGAACCCATGCGGTGCTCCTGATGGAACTGACGCGCTACGTTGATGGTCATGGCACGCAACGACTGTTCACGGGTGATAGCCTCTTCCATGTTGCGTGGTGAGGCTACGCCACCTAACACATCCTTCGGATAGTTGCGTTTTTCTGCCGTATAAATACTGAGTTTGATGTCCATCATCGGTGAAACGGGATAATCGGAATGGAATACCACGTTGGCACCAGCCTCATAGAATGACTTGATAGGGTAAGACTGATCAGACAACTCTTGACCCACGTAGATGACCTCTTGGTCAGTCATACCAGGCGTCTTAGGCGACCAAAGCGGCGCTACAGCAGGAACGGAGCCAGTTGCAGCCATGCGACGGATGTCCTCATCAGTCACGAAGTGCAAGTGCGCCAGCACATTGCGCTGGTCCTTGTCGCCAGTAATCTTCTCTGCATCCTCGATACAACCCAGCATGAAGTGCGTGGCACCGCCGCCTTCGGAGTGAACGTGTACTGCCATACCCTCCTTGTCTGCCTCCGCAATCATCTCCACCATCTTGTCGTGGTCGTTGAAGCGCTCCACACCATGATAGCCTGGCTGATCCAGATAATCCTGGTTCTGCCAACCCGTATGTGCCTCGGTCACACCGTCGAGGAATGTCTTAATACCGACAATATTAAAGTACTCACCCCCATACTTGACACGGTCAGCAGCAACGCGGGCAACCTCTGCCTTCGGATCGGCTACATTATCTGGAGCCAGCATATAACCGTAGGTGCGCAACTTCAGCCTGCCTTCCTCTTCCAGCTCATGGTATGCCTGTGGAGCATGCTTACAGAACAGTTCCACACCAGCGTCGGCAACGGCTGTATAACCCTTCTGAAAGGCAAAGTCCTGCCATGCCAGCAGATAGTTCTTGGCTTCCTCTACTGAAGTAGGAAGTTTTGCGATGACATCCAGCAACGGATTCTCACAGATGTAGCCGTCGGGATTGCCATCCTTGTCCACGTGTACCATGTCGTAGCCATATCTCTTCGCGTATTCCGCATCGATACCTATCCATTCCATAGCCTTGGTATTGAGCAGCATGGAGTGTCCGCCACCGGTTTGCATGATAACTGGCTTCTCCGAATATATCTCATCCAGATACGCCTTGGTGACGTATTCCTCGTTTTCAACCCATCCTGCGGCTATATAGACTTGCTTCTGAGGGTTCTTTGCAATGAACTCCTTAATAATCTCACGGTATTTGGGGTAGTTAGTTTCTACACCAACCTGAGCGAGGTTAGCCTGTCCGATAAGGCGGTCGCCGGCGAAGTAGCCGTGACTGTGTGACTCGATGAAACCAGGATAGATGAAGTTGTCACCATAGTCGAGCACCTGCGCACCCCTACTGGCGATTTGTTTTACTTCTTCTGCGCTACCAATAAATGCAAATACGCCGTTCTTCACTAATGCAGCCTTGGCAAAGGGCCGCTTTTCGTCCATCGTAATGATGTTGCCAAGAATAATCGATTGTTTCATAATTGAATAATATAATTGTTTTAGATTTCTGCAAAGGTAAGAAAATAACAGCAAAAAAAAAAGGCTCCGAGAGGGGAGCCCTTAAGATTTTGCTGATTTTGCAACTGCTTTTGCTGATTTTGAAGGTTGCGCCGCAGATTACTCGTCAGTATCGCCCATCCAGGTCGTCACATTCTTACCCGTTTGCTGCTTAAACGCACGGCTGAAAGTGCTGTAACTATGATAGCCGCACTCTTGGGCGAGTTGCTGGACAGTAAAGTCGCGATTGTCGTCAATAGCCTTGTGATAGAGACTGATGAAATGCTGGATGCGCAACTCGTTGATATAGTCGTTGTAATGCTGGCCGCGACTTGAGAAATATTGGCTGAGATAGAAACGGTTGGTTCCAATGGCTTTGGCAAGCTGCTGACTGTTCAGGTCATGCTGCAGGTAGAGTTGCGTGGACACGCAATGCTGCTGTAATAACTGACCGATTTTGTCTTGTACTGCCGATGAAAGACCATTGTTTATCGTCTCGCTGGCGACATTTGTTGAAACAGATTTGCTATCAAATTGGCTCAGATCACTCAGCGTTTCCGCACGCCACACGAGAAAACCTGTCAGTATAATGGTATTTATCCGTGCGGCATATTTAAAGAACAAGCCCAGATGCTCATAGGCGTACAGACTGAATGCCATCATAATGATGGCCAGTACTACCAGGCTCTGCCATACCTCCTTGTGCTCCAGATCGGCATAATTGTCGCGAAGCCAGCGCCCATATTGCCGTGTCGCGCGTATCATATATATAATTAAGCCGATGCCCAACAACAGAAAATAAGCATATAGCACCGGCATGATGGCGTCGCTGCGGGTAATAGCGCACACCATCATTCCCACAACAAGAGGTGACATCATCACGCCAATGGGCCAAAGCGGCCGTCTATGGTCTTGCAGCATGGTGAACAATATAGCTATGACCAAAGGGAAACACGTCAGGAAGTCGAACATTGCGCCCACAAAATAAAGCATTTGGATATCCTCAACAGAGGTCATATAAATGAGGGGCAAATACAACAGGTAGCTCAATGTAATGGTACCCAGGAAGGCAGCGGTAAATCGGCGCAAGCGTACAGACGACGTGATATTAGGCGCTATGGCATTGGCACGGCGGAACAGCAAATAGCAACTGGCTATCAGGCTGAACGCCATGACACTCGCATAGAGCATCAAATAGATCATATCGCCCCTATAATGTTGTTCGTACATCGTTTGATCAATCCAGATTTGGTTACAAAGATAACACTTTCAGGCGAAACAGCAAAACTAATCCTGAGAAACCTCAGTTATACTATAAATTTGCAAAACATCTGTTTCATCTGTTTCTATTTGTATTCCATTGATTATCAATAACTTACAACGGCAACAGATGGAAGCAGATGATTTAGCCTAAATCACGATGAGTTTTAGGCAAAATCACGAAACGATTTAGGCTAAATCGTAATGCGATCTTGCCTAAATCGTTTTGTGATTTAGGCTATATTGCTTGATGATTTAGCCTAAATTATTCGATGACTTAGTTAATCTTCTGAAAAGAGGGCAGACTTTTCAACGATTATTCGTATTTTTGTAGTCGAAACATAACCACACAGAATTATGAAGAGTTTTATCAATGTACAAGATCTCGGTCCTCTGGACAAGGCACTGGCCGAGGCAATGGAAATCAAGAACGACCGTTACAAATACCAACATCTGGGCAAGAACAAAACGCTCATGATGATTTTCTTCAACAACTCACTGCGCACCCGACTCAGCACGCAGAAGGCTGCCATGAACCTGGGCATGAACGTGATAGTGCTCGACGTGAACGCCGGTGCCTGGAAACTGGAAACGGAGCGCGGTGTGATCATGGATGGCGACAAGAGCGAGCATCTGCTGGAGGCCATCCCCGTGATGGGCTGCTACTGCGACCTCATCGGCGTGCGCTCGTTTGCCGGACTGACCGACCGCGAATACGACTATGCCGAGACGGTGCTCCACCAGTTCATCAAGTATAGCGGTCGCCCCGTCTTCGCCATGGAAACGGCTACAGTTCACCCACTGCAAGCCTTTGCCGACCTCATCACCATTGAGGAACATAAGACCGTGGAGCGCCCGAAGGTGGTACTCACCTGGGCTCCCCACTGCCGCGCCCTGCCGCAGGCCGTGCCAAACTCCTTTGCTGAATGGATGAATGCCGCCGAGGACGTTGACCTGGTCATCACCCACCCCAAGGGCTACGAGCTCGACCCGAAGTTTGTGGGCAACGCCCGTGTGGAGTACGATCAGAAGAAAGCCTTCGAGGGGGCCGACTTCATCTATGCCAAGAACTGGTCGAACCCGGGCGTGACCTGTCCGGAGGACTACGGCAAGATTACCTGTGAGGACCGCTCATGGACGGTGGATACCGAGCACATGTCGTGGACAAACAACGGTAAGTTCATGCACTGTCTGCCCGTGCGCCGCAACCTCATTGTGACCGATGACGTGATAGAGTCGGAGAACTCGCTCGTCATTCCCGAGGCAGCCAACCGCGAAATCAGCTGCTCGGTGGTGCTCAAGCGCATGCTGGAGGCACTTGCTACGGGGGCAAGCAAATAAAACAATCAACTAAAAAAACCTGACATGACAAAAAAACTCATCATGGGACTGGTGTTCTGCACACTTCTCCCCTTGACATCAATGGCCCAGCGACTATTGCAACCGATGGGGCGGGGCGTGGTAGTGACCTACCGAAAAAGTACAGAACGGAGTGTGACCGCCAGTGGCGGCAACGGCTATTTAGTGTCGTGGCGCAAACTGGCACAGGAGCCCGAGGGAACCACCTACAACGTATATCGTAGGACAGGCAGCACGGGCGAGTTTACGAAGGTGAACAGCACACCGCTCAAAGTGACCAACTATAAGCCCTCATCGGTGGCCGCCAACACCGAGTGGGCCGTGACCGCCATCACTCCCGACGGCACTGAAGGGCCGCTGTCGAAGCCTTTCCTCTACACCACCCAGCCGTGGAGCAACGTGTGGTTCAAGTTCGATTTCGACAACAAGGTCATTGCCCGCAACGACTACCGCACGAAGTTTGTATGGCCGATGGACCTTGACGGCGACGGTGAAATGGATGCCGTGCTGTGCGACCGCCTGTTTGCAGGCGCCACAGGGGGCGACGATGCCGAGAACCAAAGCGACAACACTGCTACTACTACCCACAAGATACAGGCTTACCGGCTCACGGGTGAACTGCTCTGGACGGTCGATATGGGGCCCAACATGAACATCTGCGGAGGACAGAACGACATGGTGGTGGCCTACGACATCAACTGCGACGGGCGTTGCGAAGTAATCATCAAGTCGTGCGACGGCACTCGCTTTTGGGACAAGCAGAACGAGACGTGGGGACTGTATGCAATGGGTAGCACCGTGCCTGATGTAGATGGCGACGGCATTGTGGACTACCGGCAGCAGACGGTGCGCAACCGTCCGTTCTACGTGTCTGTCATCGACGGCATGACAGGTGCTGAGATTGCATGCAGCGAACTGAAATACAGCGAGGTTCACGACGGTTCCGACACCTACACGCGCACCAACCGTTCCAGCTACATGAGCGACGGCTATTCGGCCATGGACGGCCACTTCGCCATTGCCTATCTCGACGGCATTCATCCCTCGCTCATCATGGAGTGTCTGGATCGCGACAACAACAAGACCCACCACAACTATGTATTCACCTGGGACTACGACTGGACCAACGGCAACCCCTCCAACTGGCACCACTCCTCCACATGGAGCCGCAACGACAAGCGCCCCTGGCCGGCAGAGTTCCATCAGCTGCGCGTAGGCGATGTCAACGGCGACGGCTACGACGAGATGCTGCAAGGCGGCTATTCGGTGAATCCGCTGAAGGGATGGTTCTGCTCACCTGGCATCGGTCACGGCGACCGCTTCATCATCAGCGACATTGACCCCGACCGCCCGGGACTGGAAGCCTACGCCATCCAGCAAAGCGACCTCCTGGGACAGTTGCTCTACGACCCGGCCACGGGCTACCGCATCAAGGAGTGGTATCTGCCTTCGGTCTATGATGTGGGGCGCGGTGCCTGTCTCGACATCGATGCCTCACACAAGGGCTACGAGATTCTGAGCTATGTCGATGAATTCGTGTATGACTGCAAAGGCGAGAAGACAGGCCAGACACGCTCAGGCTCAATGTTCGAAGGCATCTGGTGGGACGGCAACCTGCAGCGCGAGTGGATTAACTCGCCTGGCGGCTCGGGCTGGGGCACCAACATGATGGTGACACGGGTGCTGGGCGACCGATTGGCCGAGTTCTCTCAGGAATCGAGCTGGGCCACTCATGGCGGAACGGGCACCCGTCCGGCCTTCATGGGCGACATTATCGGTGACTGGCGCGAGGAGATTATACTGGCCAATCAGAATGCCGATGCCTGCACGGGACTCGTGGGCTATACCACCAACATTCCCACCGACTACAGCATCTACACACTTCAGCAAGACCCGCACTATCGCGGCGACTGCACCACACGCGGCTACTATCAGCATCCTAACACGGGCTTCTATCTGGGAGGCGACATGCCCATGCCACCCCTGCCGCCAGTCATGGTGACCGACCTGCGATGGAAGGGAGGCTCGATCAGCAACGGCTTCACCACGTTCGACATGAAGGAACCTGCCAACTATGCCGACGGGAAGAGCCTCATGTTCGACCTCACGGGCGACAACAGTGATCACATCATGATTGACACGCCCCTCAATGCCAGTATCATCTATCTGATGAATCCTAAAGGCCACGACTATATCCTGCGGAGCACGCGCCATGGAATGTCCGACGGTATGATCACCACTGGAACGGGCTCGCTCGTCAAGTCGATGCAGGGCAAGGCCACTATGATGGGGCACCTGAAGCACACCGGACCGACAATCATCAGCGAAGGCACGCTTGAAGTAAGTGGCGAGATTCTCGGCCCCATAGAACTGAGAGCCAAGGGAACCCTTGGCGGTTACGTCACACTGCGCGACACCATCACGTTCGAGGGAGCACTCAACTACGAAGGCTGTAGGCTGAAGCCCGGCTTCGACCGTAGCGTAACCGGAAACATCATCTCGAAGAAGAGCATGACCCTCCCTGGAAATGTCTATCTGGAGGTGTCGTGCTACCATCTATTCAACGGCGAAGAAGAGTTTACTGATTGCAACAGACTCATCGTAGAAGGCAATCTCACGTTCAAGAATACGAACTACATCACCGTGAATCTCCTCGATGACAAAGCCGATGAATACGTGTTGGCTGAATGTACCGGCACGCTCACCTGCGACCCGTCGAGAATCAAGGTGCGCGGACTGGATGGCATCAACTACGACCTATTTGTCAAGGAGCAACAGCTCGTGCTGCGCATCAATGCCACACGCAGCGCCTCAAACGACGTGAAATGGACGGGCAGCGAGTCGAACGTGTGGGACTACAAAACTGAGAACTTCAGCCTGAACGGTAGCACAGCCTTCGTGAGCGGCGACCAGGTGGTATTCGATGAGAGCGGAGCCAACAAGAGCATCACCATCAACGAGATGATGGTGACCAAGGGTGTCGTCTTCAACGGTGGTGCCTACACCTTCTCGGGCAACGGTGGTATCTCGGGCGAGGGCGATGTGACCGTGAACAACGGAGCCACCGTCATCTTCAACCTGAAGAACAGCGACTATACTGGCAAGACCATTGTGAACAAGGGCGGTCAGCTCACTGTTCCGAACTTCTACGACGGTGGACAGAACAGTGCAATGGGAGCTTCGGCCAGTGCTGGCGACAACTGGCAGTTGAACGGCGGCAGAATGGTGCTGAGCAAGGACAACATGGCGACCAACCGAGTGCTCACCGTCACCGACACAGCCACCATCCGTATTGCACAGGCCAACAGCTCGCTTTCGCTGAAAGGACTGGTGAAAGGCTCAGGCTATCTGGTGAAGGAAGGCCCCGGACAACTGAACTTCAACTATGGCGGCGCCAACTCGTTTGCAGGCATCATCGTGAAGCAGGGCATCATAGCGCAAGGCGCATGGAACAGCACCTTTGGACGAGTGGGCGGCAACATGGTACTGGCAGGAGGAGAGGTCCATCAGATTGACAACAACAACAGTTCTACCATGCCTGTGCTGAACCATGTGATCACGGTTCAAGACGGTACGACCAACCGTATTCTGGGTACGTCGCGCGGCAAGATCAACGGCTCGTTCAAGGGGGCAGGCAACCTGACCATTGAGACGCGCTACGTTCGTTGCGATGTGGGAGCCAGCTTTGCCAATTTCGAAGGCCGTCTGACGGCTGTTGGCGGACAGTTCAGGCTGATGAGCAACGTGACCGACATGAGCAAAACACGCCTCAGCGTGGGGGCTGGAACCTACATTGCCCACTTTGCCAGTGGCGGTGGCAGCGAGGTGGCAGCCACTACGAAGATAGGTGCGCTCTCGTCGGCCTCAACTGCAACCGATGGTGTACTGGGCGGTTCGCAGAGCACCTACCAGATAGGATTCCTCAATGAGGACACACAGTTCTACGGACAGCTCAAGGCTGCCAGCATTCAGAAGGTTGGCACGGGCAAACTCTCACTGCGCAACGTGGGCCACACCTCCCCCATCACTGTGAATGGCGGCACGCTCGAGCTCTACAGCACCAGCACAACAGCTATGACCACTGGCACCATCACCGTGGGTCAGGGAGGCACACTGTCGGGCAACGGACTGGCTTCGAGCGTCATTGTCAGCAAAGGGGGAACACTGGCAGCTGGCATCAGTGCTACAGCAGCAGGCACACTGCGTATGGGCACGCTCACTATGCGCCAGGGTGCCACCATACGTTGCCTGCTCACCTCCAACAGTAATTCGAAATTCAAGGTAACCGGACGCATCACGCACAATAGTGACACGCTGCTCGTCGTAGTGCCGAGCACACGCACACTGAGCGAAGGCGATGAAATCGAGGTGTTCCCCTCGGGCTTCACTGCCGCCACGGGCGATGTCGTTGTGAGATGTGAATCGGAAGGTCAGAACACCTATGAGTTCGACACATCGACACTCAACACTGACGGTAAGATTCGCGTGAAGGCCGTGCTGAGCGGCATCAATGCCATTCTTACCGATGACTCACTGGTCGATGTATTCAACACAAACGGCATGAAGTTGCGCTCAGCCATTCCTTATCGTGAGGCTTTGCGCACACTTCCTGCCGGTGTCTATATCATAGGTGGAAAGAAAATCGTAGTAAGATAAAGATAAATTATTGGTGTCCGCTAAAACTTCTGCTATCACGTGCGCGTATATGCGTGCATGACGATGGCGAAAAAAATTCAGGGCTGAATCCACAAAGGAATCAGCCCTGATTTATTAAAAAAACACATACACACATACGCGCACGTGATAGCGGAAGTTTTAGCGGACACCAATAAACACAAAACTTATAACACGCAGGCCCAACCGAACTTACGAACTAACTCTAGTAGAAGGTTACGGTCGCGGACAGGAATAGTGAGAGCCACGGTTTCATGCTGGCTGTCTTCAACTGTCGACTCCAGTTCATATTGTGCCTGGGCTGACAGCAGGATTTTTGCTGGAAGTCCGATAGCATTCTCAATCTTCACAGCCAATTCTGTTGTGAGAGTACGCTTTCCATTAAGCACCTCGCTCAGATGTGAGGGCTGTGTGCCAAGCATCTTGGCAAATTCTTTTTGGCTAATACCACGCTCATCAAGTTCTGGCTTGATCATCATTCCTGGATGAACTGCCATAAAAGGTGCAGGGTTTTCATTTCTTGTTGCCATAGTGAGTATCATCTAAACTTAAAACTGTTATTCTAATGCCGCCGTCAAACTCGCGGAAAAGTATGCGCTCCACCATTCCATTGACAACCCGAATGGAACTTTTGCCATTGGTTCCTGTAAGTTGTTCATAGTGGAGGAAAGAGATGGCCCGGAGGTCACTGGCGCGTTCAGATAACCGCAAATAGTTATATGCAGTGGCGAGTGCCTTCATAAACTTTTGATTGCGAGTATATTTCTTGTACTTGCTGTTACGCCCCGTCGTAATGAGTTCTTCCAAATCCTTATCGTCAAAGATAATTTGCATAGTTCAATTCTATTATGCGGCAAAATTATAAAGAAATTCCCAAATACGGGAACAGTCATAGAATTTTCTTTCAGTTTTTAACATTAAAATACAATAGACTCACATCTGTTTCATCTGCTTCCCATCTGCACCTTTGTAACTGTCTGTACTATAGCGCTTTGCAGATGGAAACAGATGAAACAGATGTTTTTAAAAAACATGTTTTTATGGTCTGACCTGACCCTCGCCCTCGATGAGCCATTTGTAAGTACAAATCTCCTCGAGGGCCATGGGGCCGCGAGGCCCAAGTTTTTGCGTGGAGATGCCAATCTCTGCACCCAGACCAAACTGCGCACCGTCGGTGAACGAGGTGGGCGCGTTCCAATACACGCAGGCGGCATCGACATGGGCTTGGAACTTCCGTGCAGCTTTCTCGTCAAGTGTGATGATGCTCTCACTGTGGCCAGAGCCGTAGCGGTCGATATGCTCCAGTGCCTCATCGAGCGAGCCTACCGTCTTCACGGCCAGCTTATAGTCCATGAACTCTGTACCGAAGCTTTCATCGGTGGCATGTTCCAGGAAGGGATAGTTGTGTTCAAGCACTTTATAGGCTTCGTCGTCGGCATAGATCACCACATGTTTGTCAGCCATCTGTTCACAGAGGGCAGGCAGCGACTTGATGCGCTCACGGTGGATGAGCAGACAGTCGAGTGCGTTGCACACTGAGACGCGACGGGTCTTTGCATTCGTAATGATGGCGCGGCCCATCTCTAAATCTCCGTCTTTATCGAAATAGGTGTTCACCACGCCTGCCCCAGTCTCAATGACGGGTACCCGAGCTGTGTCGCGCACGAAGTCGATGAGCTTTCTTCCCCCACGCGGAATGCACAAATCAATGTAGCCCACAGCATTCAGCATCTCGCCCGTAGCCTCATGGGTGGCAGGGAGCAAAGTGACCACATCGGGACTCACGCCATGCCGGCTCAGCACCTCATGGATGATGCTCACGCCCATCTGGTTGCTACAGTCGGCATCCTTGCCGCCTTTCAGCACGCAGGCATTACCGCTTTTGAAACAGAGAGAGAACACATCGTAGGTCACGTTGGGACGGGCCTCATAAATCATGCCAATCACGCCGAAAGGAACGCTCACCCGACAGAGCCGCAATCCGTTGGGCAGAGTCTTCTGCTTTGTGATATGTCCTAACGGTGAAGGCAACGTGCTCACATTGCGCATGTCGGCAGCAATGTCGGCCAGCCGTTTCTCGGTCAGTTGGAGTCGGTCGTAGAGCGGATTCTCCTTCGACATCTTCGCCAAGTCCTCGGCATTTGCCTTCAGTATTCTCTCCTGGTTCGCAATGATGGCATTCGCCACATCCAGCAACACCTCGTTGCGTTGCTCATCGGTGAGCAGAGCCAAACTCTTCGAGGCCCGCTTCACCTGTTTAAAAGTCTCAGTCAGTTGCATTGTTTTATTCTCCTATTTAGTTTTATTTTCTGATTCCTTCGGCTCTGCATCCAGCATGGGCTGTGTGTCGGAGTCAATGAACATCGCCTCATCCATCTCTGAGAGCGATTTCTTCTTCTTGTTCTCACGCGCCCCGGCCTTCAGCAGATTACGGGCGGCTGTGATGATGCTGGGGCCGCCATCGGCTGTGGTGATCTTCAGCCGGGTCATCTTCTTGATGGTGTCGTACATGCTCGACTCCACATCCATGAAACGCATGCCAAAGTCCTGCACACGGTCGATCACCGTGTTGGCGGCATCCATCATGGCCTGTTGGTTCTGGAGCTGGCGCACCTGCGTCCACATCATCTCCAGCACACGCAAGTTCATATACATGGTCTGCGGACCGAGTATCATCACGCCCTCGTCGTAGGCTTCGCGCCAGAGCGACGAGTCGTTGAGCAATGCAAGGTTCAATGCACCTTCAATGGGGACATACATGATGGCGAAATTCAGCCGATTATATCCGTCGGGCAAATAACGTGTGTATTCCTTTCGAGCCAGTCGCTTCACCTGCGCCCTCACACTTTCTATATGGGCCTTCAGGTAGGCACTCTTCTCAGGTGTGCCGTCTTCAGCATTCATGTAGCGCTCGTAGTCGGTGAGCGACATCTTAGAATCTACCACCACATGACGGTTGTTGGGGAAGTGCAGGATGAAGTCGGGTATCAGTCCGCGCCCGTCATCGCCCTTGACCGTCTTGCCGTTGCGTTCTCTCAGCGTTTCCTGCGTATCGTACTGTTCGCCCTCCTTCAGTTCCAGATCCTCCAACAGTTGTTTCAGCTTCAGCTCGCCGAAGTTGCCCTGCACCTTCACCTCTCCGGTGAGCGCACGGGTGAGCCGGTCAGCCGTCTCACCGATAGCCGCGCTCTTCTGCATGTTGATCTTGATGGTCTCGTCCAGTCGGGTGAGTGCTTCGGTCTGCTGCTCTTTCGTCTTGTCGAGTGCCTCCTGCATGTCCCTCAGACTCTTTTGCAAGGGGTCGATAATCTTCGATACCTGTTCCTTGTTGCGTTCTCCCAGTTCGTCCTGTCGCTGCTTGAGCACTTTCTCCGAGGTAGTCTGCATCTGTTCACGAATCAAGTCAAGCTGGCTCTTCACCTGTTCTTCGTTCATTTTCCTAAGAGCAGAAAGCTGGGCTTCAAAGGACTCTTTCAGCTGTGCTACCTGACGCTCAAATGACGACTTCAGTTCAGCCTTTTGTTCGTTCAGGCGTTTCTCGTAGTCTTCCTTTTGAGTTCCAATCGCCTTCTCATAGTCCACCTTTTGAGTTTCAATCGTCTTCTCGTAATCCACCTTTTGGGTTTCAATTGTTCGCTCGAAATTTTCCCTTTGCGACTCTATGATTTTCTCATGGCTCGCCTTCTGCTCATCCAACTGCCGGGCAAAGTTCTCAGCATTGGCTTTCTGTACATCGCGCTCAGCTGTAAGCGTCATAATGGTCTCCATTAGTTCCTTCTTGCCCCGATTGCCCACAGAATATGCAAGGACAGACAAAAAGACAACAATTAGAACACCTATTATAAAATATAATTCCATGTGTAAACTACAATTTCGTTGCCATGTCACGAATATATCCATACGGATCATCCGGACAGTTCTGCATGATAAATCTCAAGCCACGTCCATACTCATCGTCACGACCCAGCCATACCTTTCTTAATCCCTCAATATCAGCAACCCCGCGTTTCTCAGAAAGAAACAAGTCTGTCCACACGGCCAGTCCTTCAACAAGGTCTTCGTTTACTTTTTTTACTTTAACGAAATCAGCATTACTATATTGCCATATATGAGTCATTTCATGTGCAATAGTACCAAAGGTTGAATCTGGCTTATATCCGTTTTCGATATAAAAGGTATCGTTTTTTCTGTCAAAAGCCACCCCCACAAGTTTTCTGATATCGTAGCCGTTGGTAATGGAAAACACTTTGCCGCTAAGTTTATGCAACTCGACTGCCGATACCAGTTTTGAAGTATGGGGAATAGTGCTAAAGTCTATTCCCAAATGGGTTTTGAAAGCCACTTTTACCTCATCACACAACTTACAGAACTGCGCATCTGTGTCAATAGCATCCTTAGAGCAGTCAGGACAACGCATACGGCCATCGTTGAGCCTTTGCATCTCTTGGTTCTTCATCCTTTTACGGCAGAAATCGCACTCACCGAAAAGCTCCTGTCTGTTAGTGCGTTCAATGATACCTTGCAGAATCTTACCTCTCTCTTCGCAAAAAAAATCACGTATGAAATTAATCAACAGATCAACATCGAAGTATGGAGGCAACTGAGTGCGCCCATATTTCAGGAAAGACAACTTGTCAGTGTTCTGTCCCACTTTATAGTCGTCATAGCCACCTACAGGTACAGATGTTTCTTCCGTCAGCCACATCAAATAATCGAGAATATAGCGGAACACATAATCGGATTTCAGATTATCGCCCTTATAGAGGGCTCCAATCAGTCCAACATCAATATGGGCATCCTCAATGAAATAGAAGGTTATAGAGTCATCGCTGTCTTTATCGATGCAATCAAACTTATTAAAAATCCAGGGCAGCTCGGCATCGCCTTCACCTATCGATGATATGATGAGATACTGCGCATGATGGGGGAAGACGGAACGCATGACCTCGTAAAGTAGAATCTGCAGACTCTTACGAAGGTCATCTTTCCTTCTCAGATATTCTTTCTTCTTCAGGAAGTGGAGCGTCATCTTCAGTACACGTCCGTTCTCATATCTACGTTCCTTCATCAAGCTGGCTTCAATGAATGGACAGTAAGCACTGTAGTGGCTGAACTCATACCACTTATTCGTTTCTACTACAACGTTTGTCTCAAACCCCTCAAGTTGGAGTTTCAGTTGCTGCCCTGTATCTTCATGTGTCCATGTCTTGACGGTCTCTCTCATTTCCTCTATCACACGTCTCTTGTTTCCGATAGAGACACTTTGTACAGGCTTATAGAACGATATGCTGGTTGAACGCGTGTTAACAGCTCTCACTTTCAGCATCTTGTTGGCACTGTCGAAGCCTGTAATCTCGTACGGTTTACCCATGAAAGAATGGGTCTGTCCCTTATCAAAGTTCTGAGGAAGAAGATCCTTAAGTATTGAGAACAACACATTGTCTGACTCATCCTTCACCTTGATGCGATCGAGATATGACAAGCTTATGCTGTCAGAGAAGTCAAGCTGATAGATGGTCTGATGCTGATAATTACTACCATCGAAAAAGATGTGATGACGTGTTCTTAGTTTACCAGCCAGATCGTTGGAGAAATAGGTGGCAAACAGTTGCTTGACGACATAGGAAACAGACTGGATTGCCTCAACATCATAATACCCCTGTATCAAGCTGCGCAACTGTTGTTCGGTCATCTCCGACTTCTGCAGCATCTCCAGCAAAATAATGGCAAGTGTAATACCACTCTTGCTTAAATGAGGCTGAAGTGCAGAAAATGGAGCATTCATGAAGAAGTCGAAATTCGCATTAAAGTAGTCACGGAACATATAGGGTCTGGAGAGCACTACAGAGAAGTTCTCGCGAGTACCGAAATGCACCCATTTCAAATAGGCTAACGGGGCATTATTGTCCTGGTCGAAGATAACAGAGAACGCTTGTTCCTCGTCCATTTTTTCGAAAGGCAGAACATGGCAATGAATATGCTTAAGCCTGTCGTCTTCTCTCACAGGCATAAGATCATTTTTATAGAATTTCCCTAATTCTTCAATGCCTTCAATCATATTGGAATGGGTCAAGTCGAACAGATGAACGGGCGTAACGATTTTATCCTCATCACCCATTTTGTAGCTGAGTGCAATCGGAATCATTTCCGTTCCTGCCGACAGAGGCTCTGATGGCGATACTGTCAGAATATTTTTCATTCTGTCGAAGTAGTCCTCAAGGTTATAGGCTATAAAGAACTGATGATAGCCCAGAGGCACCTGAGACAGTTTCTTCTCAATGGTATTAGTTCCGGTAAGCCACGTATTTTTCAGTGCCGGCTCCAATTCACGCTGATGCTGAGATATGAACAACAACTGATAATGATGGTTCGAAGCATGCAGGAGATACGAGAATTTACGGCATTCATACAGATTGGAGATGGTCTTGTCAAATTGGTTGACAACGACGACCATTCCTATTCGTTTGATCCATTCTTTATCCAGATTGCGCTGGGAGAGTACCGACAACGGAGCTATGACAACACTGCTGTTAAGGTCGGCTTCCGACGAGAACTCATCGTAAGCCTTCAAGTCTTTCCCTTTGTGTAGAATGATTCTTAGTTCCTCTACCATCTTTTGCAAGAACGAATGATTCTGAAAATGATAGGGCATGTCGATAATCACAAGAACAAGACGCCCATTTTCTTCTTCCCAGTTGAACAATGGTTCTATTCTGGCAAAGGCATCAATCAGATTACTATTCTCGAGAATCGCATCAACACCTTTCGAAGAAGTTTCCTTTGTAAATTCGGTCATCAAGTTTTCTATGATGTCTGAATTGTTCTTACCCGAATAGATGTCCCTATGGTACTTACGCGCCCAGGCAACAGAATAATTCGTGAACACTCCAACATACTGCTTCCACAGCTTCTCCATATCGCTCGGTGGAAGTTTGCCTTCTCGTTCGCTGTCAGTCGTCTTTTTCTTCTTCTGCTCATCTGGCACCGTTGCTTTCAGATAATGGTAGCAATCTGTCAGCGGAAGCAAGCCGAAAAGTGCGAAAGATGATAAAAGATAGAACTTAATGCCTGTCAGTTCCATCAGCAAGAAATAGACTAGATAGACAAGTGCCACTCCGAGAATGATGCCTTGAATCATCTTACGATAGAAGGCTTTCCCTACCCTTGACCTTACCACTCCAGCCTGGTCGATGAAATACGGAAAAGGCAATACCTTGTCACCATTTTCGCCCCTATGAGCAAATATTTTCCTATACAAGGGGATTAACTTGTTATGAACAGCCGACTTGTGTAGTAACAGGCTAATAATCTGCCAGATTAAAGCACATGCAAACACATAGAGCGCCTCTACTACAAAGTCGTCAAACAGTATGTTAAAACCAGGCCATTTAGGAACCTTGCAAAGATGGAACACGAGGTACATCACCACGACATACGACAAGGCAAAAAATGGCACATGCCACCACTGATAAGCATTTTTCTTTTCCAGTTTGTTATAGGCAAACAGCGGTGATATGAAAAGAACGAAAATAATAACAGCTATCGAGGCGTAAAACATATTCAATTTTTCTGTAACAGATTAGTTGCTGCTGTATGTGATATTGAGCCGATTCAAGAAACACGTGACATTCTCAAGGGTCTGAATTTGATTGATTGCAACTTTCATTTGTCGGAATTGGTCACCTATGCAGTCTGGAAGACTCGGAATCTGATCAATGTCTAAGTCATCTGCATCAATTCTAAAGTCAATTCTCTCTCGTGCTGAAGACGACTCATCGACATAACACAGCATATCTGAAAGTTTTGTCTCCATCGCAACAAAATGTTTTTCCCATAGCCCGACTTGCATGTTATGATTCTTAAACTTATTCAGCTTCTCCTTAAGCTCATCCAAGTTTTTCCTCCTTAAGTCCGACTTGTTCTGCATGTTGACACGAGTTTTAATACTCTTGAGGTATGTTTGCTTAAGATTACTAACCTTAACCAAACTATCATCTATCAGAGCAAAGACATCGTTGATGTCCGACTTGATCCCGTACTGCGCTATCAGGGAAGCCAAACAACACACCAATGCTGCTCCCCCAAAACAGCCCCCTGTCCATATTGATGCTGCTAAATCTCCAGTATAGACAAAATGCAGCGCATAACAAAGTGTGATGACAACACATGCAGCAAGGCCCATCCAGTAAGTAGTAGAAGCAAACCCCAGCCTTATCATCTTCTTTTTCAGTTCCTCCTTTTGCTCTTCAAAAATAGCCAGAGGCTTTTCTCTTGATTTTAGATACTCTCGTAGGTCAGCCAACAGGTTCACACTGACTTTCTCAGCTTCCAACCTTTTTTCTTCCAATTCCAAATCGGTATATGAAGCCTCTTTTTGGATTGGTTTCATCTCTTTGTCAGTGATTCTGCCTGAAGAAGCATAAAGTGGACGTTCATGCTCCACATTAAAGGCAGATATCTTGTCCAGATTTGCCATCACCTGAGAATACCATCCCCAATCACCAGGAACATTCCCGAAAAAGAACGGCACTTGTCGCAAACAGGTAAATTCACTATAAAGCTGATTCCAATCGCTATCTATATCGGCATTTTGCTTATAATATTCATTTGAATCTTCCGTCTTTACATCGTTGGCAGAATACACCGAGTAGGATACTGTCTTTGTGGGCGACCATTTCAAATTGCCATCACTCCGCAATATGGGTAAAATCAGTGAGACCGCATATTTCAGCCTGACTATTGCACCAACGTTCATGGAGTGCTCATTCATTCCTGCATCGACAATCGCGAACTTGGCAGGCCATGGAGTGCTCATCGTAGCCAACAGTTGTAAAAACGAGAAAAACACCATCTCATCTTTTTTCCGATGTGTAATCGTGTCTGTTCTCATTTTGAAAACAAAGAAGGTACAGTTGTCAAATGGAATATAGTGTAAGCCTGCAAGATGGCTCACCACACCGGAGCAGAGCTCGTCAAAGTCGAATGTTCTCAACTTGCCTATAGTTCCAAGACGTTTTATACCAGCCCGCACACCATTTTCGAAGGCCTTATCCAGCCCAGCCTGCGACAAGACTGTTGCAACTTGCAAAATTTGATTGTCCAACTCCTTCAGGAAATGTTCGTAATGTGTACACACGCCCATACTGTCCAGTGGCACATCGTCAGAGGATTTCAGGCTTGCCAACATCCTGTCTCTTGCCTCATTGGCCTTAAGCATGCCGGATGACAGCCATAATTCAGGGTGTCCGTAACAGCCATCATAGGCCAGTGAACGATAGAAGTCTGCCCTTTTAGAATCATCAGTGTCCCATTCCATGAAGATGAAAGTGTATCGCAGTCGGGAAAGCAATTGTGTTTCTTTCTCAAACACGCTGTTCACTATCTCCATGAACTTACGCACTTTCTGAGCAGGGAGCCAGACCGTCTGTCCTGGCTGGTGAGAGAAGCCTCCCACCAGGTCGAGTGCAATAATCAAGCGTATGTTTCCACCTTTATCATCGGCTGACAACCTACGGCATCCCAACAAATTACACAGATCGATGAGTAGCCTACGCACGTGTTCCTCCTGTTGTTCCTGTGCCAGAGGGAAACGCTCCAGTGAGAGCTGGTCATAGAACAAGAATGGTCCATGACCGCTCACCAAATCCATGAGCGGATTCGTTCTTTCAACGACAAGTTTCCCCGTCAGATTCAGCAGGACTGAGACATCGGTCATCATCAGAATGTCGGTTGAAAGCGATTTTGTTTTTCAAACACAGAGAGCCGGGCTTCTGCTAAATCTGAGCAGTCCTTATCTACGTGCTTGACAATATATTCACACACCTTATTTGTATTCTTTGAAGGTCCGAAGAGCGCAATCAGACGGTTCATCAGCTCATCGAAGAAGCCCACTCGCAATCTCTCGCCATCCAGACTGAGGAACTTGTCAAGAAGCATGTTCGGCTTTGATGTAAGAATGCTGAACCAGCTACTGCGCTTGTTGTCACCAGGAACGATTTTGAATGTGAAGTTCAAAATGGCCTGCACCGTACTGAACTTCTTCATCTTTTCTAACTCAACATCTTCATCATACTCTTTCTGCAACCACAAGTCTCGAGCATTATTCCACCACTCGTCAGCAGCATTCAGCACTTGGTCCACAATTGCGGGATTGGTAGTCAGACCTTGGAACAGACGGTCAAGGGCATACTTCACAGAGTTACCTGTGAGAATCATGTTGTTGTCAACATCTTGTATGAAGCAGGAGTATTCGCCCACATATTTCCAGTAATTATCGCCACCTCGCGACTCCGATTTGAACATACCAAGCAGCAAACCCCAGTACAATGCCTTGAACACCTTTTCTATCTCGTCGGCCTGCGTAAATCCTATGTTCGGCATGTATGCAGGCAAGTGCCAATGTTTGTCAAGATGCGGCGAGTAAGTCTTGCTATTCATCATGTTCACCTTGTCAACCACCTTCATATAGGCAGCATAATAAGTACCCACCGACTCTTCCGACAGTTCTGTTCTCTCTGTGGATAAGAATCCCTTAAAGTTCTTTTCCACAACAAGTAGAGTGGCAGCATTGACACGACATATTTCGAAAGGAAGGAACTTGTCTGACTCCACGCGTGTGGCAGCAGTTTTCTCATTAGTGTCCACATTCTTATCGCCAAACAGTTCATCGGCCTCATTCTCAGTAATGGTATCAGAATCAAGACATTCAGGATTGACACCCCAAGCATTGATGTAGCGCACGTCTTTATCCAGATTGGAGGCGCCCCAGATTTCTGCCCTATCGCGGAAAGCGTGGAACTTCTTTATCCAATACTCATGTGCTGCTTTCTCATCGTTGTCACATTCGCGCATAGCCTCTTCTTTCAAAGCCTTCAAGACATTCAACTCTGCATACTCCTTGTTCTTCTCGCGAATGATTTCCTCTTGAAACTTGATACACTCCTCTATGATTTTCCTGTTTGCTTTAAGCCGTTCGGCTTTCATCGCAGCCGAGCTTTTCTTTCTCGATGTAGCAAATCCGTTCTTTTCCAGCGCATTCACGGTGTTCTCGAACATGCTCCGATACAAAGCAGCCGACATCTCACTGGGGAAGAATGGCGAGTCGTTGCGGCTGATGACAAATTCATAGATATCTTTCTTGTTCTGCTCCGATGCCAGCACGTATGATATGCACGGATTGTTATTGGCATCGTGCTTCTTGAGCAGCGACGAGAGCGAGCTGTCCACCTCGTAGATGGCATTAGGCAGGCTCTTGAAGAAGTTCTCTTCTTCCTCAATGAGCAAATTGATTTGCATGAGCAGTCCGGCATAAGTTTCTTCAAGCAGTTTCTCACGGGCATATTTGTGTATATTCTCTGCCTGCTGCCTCGACTTACTCTCATAGTTTTCCTTAGCAGCCTTGTATGGATTCTGTCCTGAGAAGAAGCCGGAGATAAGGCGAATGCCCGAGTTTCTGGCATTGGCTCTCTTCAGGCTCTCACGTGCGTCTTCTACACGGTCTTTCGTCTCTGGGTCATCAAAGAGCTTTTTATAGGTCTCATTAATCATGGTTCCCAGTTTCTTGTTCTCGGCCTTCTTCTTCTCCAGTCCCATCTTCAGCATGGCCTGTATCTCATACAGCATGTAGCGCACAGCCAAAGGATGCATCTCTTTTTCTTTCTCTAGAATATAGGTGTTCAGATGGTTGCCGTCTGCCTGTGGGTTCTTCGACACAAAGTTCTCAACATCATGGTCAACGACCAGGCACTGTTTGATGGCAGCCGACTTTGTGCTGTCGATAAAGTTGATGACAGCTTTTCGGTACTCCTCAAGTTCTCTTTCTCTTCTCACTACGAAGCCCAAGTCGTTGTCTGAACCCGTATTCTTCGTAAAGTTGGGGTTTGTGACGGTGCAGGTGGCGTAGAGCCCTGACAGTTCGCTACTCGACTGTACGAGTCCAGCTACATAGCTCTCTACACAGTCCAGATACACCTTTGCCTTGGGTATGCCTATATCTTTGCCTTCTGGATAGATTTTCGTGCTCTCAAGAATACGTCTGAATTCCACGCCTTCCCTGCCGGCTCCGGTCTTTCCGAGTACCTCCACCTGCTGCATGAAGTGCTTACCCTTGTTAGGTTCCTCTACGCGTATGCCCTGCTCGATGTTCTTCTTGTATTCAGCATAACGCTCGTCAAAGTCTTTGTCAATCCTCAGCCATGTGCCATTCAGGTTGTCCACCACACGCTGACGTGCGAAGTAGCTCATCAAGTCGTCAACGGGATAGACCAGTTTCGATACGCCAAACGCAGCGAACCGGCTGGCACCTTCTTGTTCTATCTTCTGACGGATGTCGTTGATGGCTTTCTGACGATAGTTGTCGCCTATCGGGTCGAAAGCATTCATATAGATGAACTCCGTGGCCTGCTCTTCATATCTTTTCTCTTTGATAAGGTTGCCGCCATTCGCGCCGAAGTAGTCTACCAGGAAGCAGAAGTCATAGGGAACGTCCACGGGCAACTCCTTGCTCTTCTGTCCCAGACGGTATTCAAACTGGATGTTCCTTACTTGATGTTCCTTATCACTATTACAGAAAGCGTTCAACTCTTTCACGCAGGCGTATGTATTGGAGCGTACATTCTCTTTCTGTCCTTCCGACAAGCCCACATTGCTGTCGCAACACAGCACGTCGGCCAGTAGAAAGTAGCCCGATATTTTGGGAGCAGTGGCGTTATGTTCCTTCATCGCATTCTTAATGTAGTAGGCTGTCTGCAGGAAAGAGCCTGCTCCTGTTCCGCCTGCAAGGCTGCAGACGATATGAATCTTGACATTGTTGCCTCGATGCCGTTCGGGCTCAGTGGACAGCAAGTAAGTAATACTATTGTCAATGGCAGCAAATTTGCCTTCATTTATAGCTGAGATAGAGGCCAGGCGTGATGCCATTCTCACCTGGGCAGCGCCCTCGTCAATAGGCAAACTGAGCAACTGCTGGCTCTTGGTGTCGAACCAGTCTAAGACGGTGGTCTTTGACTTTATCTGGTCAATGTAGCCACCGATTGTGCAACTCAAGTCCGACGAAGTCTGCACAACCGTTCCGGAAGGCATCACTTCCAGATGCTTCTTGATGTCGTTCTTGTCGGTATCAAGACACAGGAAGGCCACATTCCTTCTATCCACATCTGAAGGATTGGTTGCTTCAAACTTCTTATAGATTCTCTCTACGATGGCCGAGCCTACTCCGCCCAAGCCAATGATCAATGTTGTCTGAAAAGCCATGTTTCTGTATTTTTCTAATGATGTGTAATCTCAAATTGAACGCAGCATCATTGCCACAAGTGCAATGAACGTCAGCATCGAAGCGCCCATGAGCAGTCCCAGGAAAATGCGATAGCCGGCACCATCGTCCTCACTACCCGACGTGAACACGAGTTCACCTTCCTTGGAGCCATTATGAAGGCTGACTTCTATGATGCCCATGTCGCCCAGGTTCACGGTCTTCGACTTGCCCATGTCAGTTTCAGGGTCGTAACCCACCAGTTCCATCGTGTCCCAGTCGCAGCTCGACTTCAGTATTCTCACCACATCTCTCGATTCCGAAGCCAAGATGGTGAGATTGTCAACCACAGGCTTGTCAACGCTCAGTGTGATACGCTCATCGCCAGGAAGGAACCAGCGTGCCACCCACGCCAAGAAGCCGTCCTTGCGCAACTTGCGACCACCCTGGTCGTCAATAAGGTCGCCATAGTAACTGTAGTATTTGGGGGTGAGCATCGCATTCTTCTTGAATCGTTTTTTCTTCATCAGCGAGCGCAGGTAGAACATAAAGAACAGCAAGGCTACCAAAGTCACCAGCACCCACAGACAGCGCGACAGCCAAGGTGTGTCTTTCACAATCTTCAGATGAATGGGCATGATGGTCTTCACGTAGTTCTTGTCGCCGAAAGCGCCATCCTTGGGTGTCGATGTAATCTTGATGTTCAGGTCGGTGGGGAAGAGGCACTCACACCAGTCGCCCTTAGGCTTCACGTCCATCAGTATCCTATTGCCCTCTATGCGTATCGCCGGTTTCTCATACATGAAAGCTTCATCTACTTCAATATCGATGTCGAATTTCGAAGGATCGAGCGTCTCCAGTGTGTTTGCATCATGGATAGTGCCTTCAATGGGGTCTATCATCAACTGGTGATAGGTTCGTTTGCCAAAGTCCACTTCTGGCAACACTTTCTCGGTCTCAATTGGACACTTCTCTCTCACGATGGTCATAATGGGTGTGACGCGAGTAAAGTAACCGGGGCAGTCACACTCAGCATAATACTGCGTGGTGTCACCATCCAGGTCAATCAAGCACTCAAAGCCTCCGTTCTTGTAGGATGCGGTATAGTCCTTGTTGTTCGACTTCACCACCACTTTCGTCCGCTCCAGCAGCGGTTCAGGAATCTGACCTTTCGACTGGTTGCTCAGCTCTATTCGCACCTGTGCCTTTTTGTTATCATTGCAGATGGCAAACGTGTGGTCATTGAGTGTCTTCGCATTGCCGTCGGGAACAATGACTTGACCGCCGAATTCCATCTCCCCCACCAGTGGATAGATGCTTATCTTCTTGATGTTGACCTCCTTGTCAAAGGCTATTGCTATCGGAGTGTTGGCAGAAATCGGACTTCCGCTCTTGATGCGCCACACGTTGCCGCTCAGGTCTTTCTCATCCGTGTATGCCTTCACAGGCTTGGTCGTAGGAGTACCCTTGTGATGCACATCCAACTTCTTTCCGTTGCTCTCTGCTGCTGTGATGGAAGGCAACAGCCCAGGAACAGTCTCGTCTTGATAGACCACAATCAACTCTTTGACGGGCAGTTCGCACTCCACAGTAATACCTTTGGCACCGTCTTTCTTGATATCAAGCGGCGTGTTGCTGAACCCCAGTATCTTACGGGCGAAGTGGTCACAGCCTTCCTGAATGGTCTTGGGGTCGGTGCTCGACTTCTTGATATCCACGACACCCAGTGCTTTGACAAACTCAGTAAAATCGGACGACTCGCTCAGTTTGTCACTTGTTTGCAGATAGCACACCTGCAAGCTGCCACCCTTCACGATATCCGTAAATCGTTGAGTGTCATTCTTGTAGCTGGATTTTCCTGTTCCCCATACTCCGTCACCAATAATGAAAAGCCAGTTCTGCTTGTCTTTTGAAGGCGTGTACAAATTGTTAAAGCCAATTATGTCATTAAACTGAGAATCATCTGCGTTATTAGTACTAAACTTTTTCATCGGTCGCTGGATTATAGATAATGACTTCTTCCCTTTCGACAATTCGTTGTCGCGGCCATTCACAATCCAATGTACATCATCGTCGTCATCACACAGTGTTACAATCATTTGGGTGGTATAGTTGGCCAGCACAAATTTATTGCCCGCCATACTGCCCGACACATCAAGAGTCACGAACACCTGCTTCGGCAATTGTGCGCCAACAGCAATCGTAATAAAGGAAAGAAACAGCGACAGAATTGTCCTCATAATCCAAATACTTATAGAATTTAGGTGTAAACTATTTGCAAAAGTAAGAAAAATCGGGCAAAATGCAAAGAAATGCCAGTTTTTTTTCAATACCCTCCCCTATCCCGTTCTTTCTACTGCTTATGTTTTCCTTTCAAAATACAGTATTTGTTTTTCGAAAACAATAGTCGAGTTAGCCATCAAAAACGGCAAGCTTCATTTTTTCAATAATTTTTGCAGCAAAACATGACGTTTCTCGACTCTATTTTGTACCTTTGCCGACGTAAAGCGTTACGCATCGGGGAAAATTTTGGCCAAAATCCTGAAAATTCCGGCCAGAATTCCGAAAATTTTGGCCAAAATTCAGGACGAAGAATCATCCGTCGGAGTGTGACGGAAAATAAATAATCGTTTTATTAATACCATTTTAAAAACACATGAAGTACAAATTGAGAAAACAAAACAGTCCCATCCTGCCCTCGGCAGGACAGTATGTGGCACGGGCCGTGCATCTGAACACGCTCGACACTGAAACCATTGCGCAGACCATCCAGGACAACTGCTCGCTGAAGCGCTCGGATGTGCTGGCCGTGCTCTGCGAACTGGAAGACGTGCTGGTGCGCTCGCTCCAGCGAGGCGACATTGTATGCCTGAACCATCTGGGACGACTGAAACTGGAGATTGAGGGCCGTCCGGTGGCATCGCCGCAGGACTTTAATCCTGAGGAGCACATACGCGGAGTGCGTCTACACTTTATCCCAGAGAGCCGCAACGGCACACAGCGACTCTACAAGGGCATAGAATTCAGCCGTCTGACTCAATAGACAGACGGCTGAATTCATACATTGTTCTACCAGCAAAGGTGGCTTGATAAAAAGATTCGCCTAAAAGAACGAATCACTTCCGTGCTATTCTCTTCGTCAGACCGATGGCACCTGTCGGACATACCAGACGACAGAGATGACAGCCTACACACTTGGTGCCAACCAGACGAGGACGGCGCGTCTCACTGTTGAAGACGATGGCCTGATGACCGCCGTCGCTGCACGAGATGGAACAGCGCCCACAACCCACACACAAATCTTTGTCGAACTTAGGATAGATGATGGTGTCACGGTCTAAGTGGTCGGGCTTCATGAATTTGGGCAACATTTCACCTACAAGTTCCTGCAGGTGGGTAACATCGCGCTTGACCATGTAGCGCTGCAAGCCGAGAATCAAGTCATCGATGATGCGGTAGCCATACTGCATCACGGCGGTACACACCTGAACGTTGTTGCATCCCAGCTGGATGAACTCCAAGGCATCACGCCACGTCTCAATGCCACCAACGCCGCTCAGTTCAACCTTTGCGGGCATCTGAGCCAACTCCAGGACATGTCGCAAGGCAATGGGACGCACGGCACGACCGGAATAGCCTGAGATAGTACGCTGTCCGGTCACCTCAGCCTTAGTGTCCATCGTGACCGACTTGATGGTATTGATGGCCGAAATGGCATCGGCACCAGCCTCTACACATGCAGCAGCAGGCTCGTCGATATGGGTGATGTTAGGGGTCATCTTTGAGATGACAGGAATCTTTACGCTGCGCTTTACACAGGCTGTATAGGTCTTGACCAGCTCAGGGCTCTGTCCTACATCACTGCCCATGCCCTTGTGTTTCATCTGCGGACACGAGAAGTTCAGCTCTATAGCATCGCAACCTGCCTGCTCGGCCATCTTAGCCAACCGAACCCATTCCTCTTCTTTCTGCCCCATGATAGAGGCCACAATCACCTTGGTGGGATAGTTCTGCTTGAGACGGTGCAGGATGTCGAAGTCCATCTCTACCGGATTCTCAGAGAGTTGCTCCATATTGCGGAATCCATAGAAGTCGCCATTGGTGGCATTGTTGTGCATCGCATCGAAACGCGGCGACACCTCGCGTATCTCCTGCAGACAGATAGTCTTATAGAACACGCCTGCCCAACCGGCATCGAAGGCATTGGCCACCATCTCGTAGTTCGTGCAAACGGCTGATGAGGCAAGGAAGAACGGATTCTCGCATGCGATGCCGCAGAACTGGATGTTGAGCGAAGGATAGTGGCTGTCATCGACATCATCTGGATGAATGCTGCGTATCACCTCCTTGATGCGGATGGGCCAGTTATAGTGTATGCATGCCTGTTCGGCCCGCTCCAGATCGCCATCGGTGCAGTTCTTCACCCACTGAAGGGCTGGCTTGTGGTTGTCGAAGCGGATGGCACGGAGTGCACGGGCAGGATCGCCCGTCTTACAGGCTTTCGTACAGGGAGCATCCTGACACAGCAGACAGCGGCTAGCCTCCTCGTAGATATTGATGTTCCTGACCTTGCCCCCCTTCACCTTGATCTGGTTATTCTCCTGCGACTCGATGACGGAGAGCGACTCGATGCGATTCACACCTACCTCTTCCTGCAGACTGCGACCATCTTGTAAAATGTGATTACTCATTGACTTCATAACATACCTCCTTTTTTGTCAATTATTAATCCCACTTCTTCAGCGTGGGTTAGTAGTAATATTCTCTTTATAATTCGCTCTGTTATTGATATTTGGCCACAAATATAGTGAAATGTATCCAAATAACAAAAATATACGCAAATAAATTTGCATCATGCCACCCACCGCATTATATCATCAACGGGCAAACCACTTGAATAGTTCGCCCGTTGATTCTTTTCAAAGTTGAGTTTTTTGATTATCTTATGAATAGCAGCTCACGATATTTCGGCAGTGGCCAGAGCGCATCATCGATGATGAGTTCCAACTTGTCAATCTCATAGCGGATGGTGTCGAGATACGGTTCCACCGTGTCGTGGTAGGCGATAGCCTTCTCGTGTTCATCCTCGATTTTATTGGCCAGCTTGCGAGCATTCACAAGTTCCTCTACGCCCTTCTCGATGGCAGAGGTGCGCTCGGCAATCTCCTGGATAATCTTCTTGTTGCGGGCAGAGAGCTTGTCGGCGGTGTCGATGGGAAATACCACTGCCATGTGGTTGACATTGCTCAGCAGATTGCTCTGATAGCGGGTGGCGACAGGGATGATGTGGTTCATCGAGAGGTCGCCCAGCACACGGGCTTCAATCTGAATTTTCTTCGTGTAGGTCTCCCACTTCACTTCGTTGCGGGCTTCGAGTTCCTTCTTAGTCATTACACCCAAGCTCTCGAACATGTCAATGCTCTCCTTGTCAAGGTAACGCTCGAAGATTTTCGGACAGCTCTTTTCAACATCCAGTCCGCGCTTCTCTGCTTCAACAACCCATTCGTCGGAATAGCCATTGCCATCGAAACGGATGGGCTTGCAGGTCTTGATATCCTCACGCAGCACGTCGATGATAGCATGGAACTTCGCACTATGCTCTGTGCCTGCGAGTTTCTTCTCGTACTCAGGAATCTTGGCATCCACACGTCTCTTGAAGTCAACGAGAGCTTCGGCAACGGCACTGTTCAGGGCAATCATAGCCGATGCACAGTTGGCCTCAGAACCTACGGCACGGAATTCAAAGCGGTTGCCGGTGAAGGCAAAAGGCGACGTGCGGTTACGGTCGGTGTTGTCAATCAGCAATTCAGGTATCTCGGGGATATCCATCTTCATGCCCTGCTTGCCGTTCATCGAGAAGAGGTCATCCTTATCAGCCTTTTCAATATGGTCGAGCAGTTCGCTGAGCTGTTTGCCGAGGAACGAGCTGATAATGGCAGGAGGAGCCTCGTTGGCACCTAAACGATGAGCATTGGTGGCACTCATGATACTGGCCTTCAGCAATCCGTTATGCCGATAGACGCCCATCAGCGTCTCAACGATAAACGTGGCGAAGCGCAAGTTCTGCTCAGCATTCTTGCCAGGTGCATGCAGCAGAATGCCGTTGTCAGTCGAAAGACTCCAGTTGTTATGCTTACCGCTACCGTTGATGCCAGCGAAAGGCTTTTCATGGAGCAACACGCGGAAGCCATGCTTGCGGGCCACCTTCTTCATCAGCGACATCAGCATCATGTTATGGTCAACGGCAAGGTTTGTCTCCTCGAAGATAGGAGCCAGCTCAAACTGGTTGGGAGCCACCTCGTTGTGGCGCGTCTTACAGGGTATGCCCAATTCCAGCGCCTGAATCTCCAAATCGCGCATAAAGGCTGCCACACGCTCAGGAATAGCACCAAAGTAGTGGTCGTCCATCTGCTGGTTCTTGGCAGAGTCGTGTCCCATCAGTGTGCGTCCCGTCAGCAACAGGTCAGGACGTGCGGCATAGAGCCCTTCATCTACAAGGAAATACTCTTGCTCCCAACCGAGGTTCGAAGTCACCTTCTTCACTGTGGGGTCGAAATAGTGGCATACTTCCGTAGCAGCCACGTTGAC
>JAEEGG010005371.1_pt1 | contig 30511 bp, 23 predicted proteins | sample 9134161 | NCBI WGS metagenome assembly JAEEGG01 (sample SAMN16246543, study PRJNA631951) | gut metagenome | biome: gut microbiome; feature: rumen; material: CR-attached | host: Bos | place: Iran: Karaj | collected 2018-10
AAGAGGAAATCTGCTGTATCTGTGTCCCGTTCGGATCAATATGGGCGATGTAGCCGTCGTTGTCGCCGCCGCCATAAGCGGGCTGTACCACGCCCGGGGTGGTTGGCAGGTCGGATGATGTGGTGCCGCCGCAAACATACAGGCTATTGTCATCGGAGAGAACGATGCTGTAGGCCGCGTCGTCGCCCATGCCGCCCAGATAGGAGCACCATATCATGTTGGTGAGGTTGTGGTTGAATTTGATGATGCAGGCGTCCTGGTTCCCGCCACAGAAGGACGTGTCGAATACGCTGGCAGTGACGGGGAAATTCCACGACTGGGTACAGGAAGCCACATAGACGTTGCTCTGTCTGTCAATGATGATCTCGCCCCGCGCCTCGTCGGCGTAGTTCCGGCGGAGGGTGGATACGGTGTTCAGTCCGTCGTTGCCGCTTCCGCCCACATAGGTGGCTCCCAAAAGTTGGGTGCCGAGGTCGTTGAATTTCGCGATGACGATGTCGGAACCTTCGTTGAAACGCACGGTGGAGGTCAGCACGTATGCCTCGCCCCCGTTGAAAGTGGTGTCGAAGGCGTCGTCGGTCACGGGGAAATCGGCGGAGGAAGTGGTCCCTAAAACGTATAGCTCGTTGTTGTCGTTGACCACGAGGCTGTGGGGGACTTCGGTACCTGTGCCGCCCAGATAGGTGGAGAAGTGAAGGTAGGAGCCGCCCGCATCGAACTTGGAGATGGCAATGTCGGTGCTTCCCCCCGCAAAATCGGTCTGGAAAGAGCCCGTGGTCACGGGATAGCCCACGTTGAAGACATTGCCGCCTGAATAGAGGTTGCCCTCTTTGTCGTAAGTGGCGGTATAGCCCCAGTTGTCGGCGGTGGAGCCGGAATAGGAGGAGAAAATCAGCACGGGGTCGATCACCAGCGGGCGGGTGGGGTCGTAGTTGCCCACCTCGAAGGTGAGGCGGCGGCGGTTCACGCGGTAGCGGCAGGGCACGCTTTCACGCAGACCGTTCGCATCCTCCTGATACGCGTACGGTTGCAATTCCACCACCTGCATCACGGATGTGCTGACAATCAGGTTCCCTTTGGAAACAATCAGGTTCTCAATGCCGTCGTAGTCCATGCAGATTTGCGACGGCGAAGCGCCCGGCGCGACGGTGAACTCGTACTTCAGGTGCTCTGCCGACTGCGACAGGGTCAAGTCGATGCCGTCGTAAAGGTTTTGGTAAAACACCTCACGGAATTTGGGCACGCGGGTGCTCCATCGGGCGGGGTCGTTACCTATGTAATAATTGTTGTATCCCTGAATCTCCTCTTGGCCGGAAACGGATACCGACGAGTTGGCGCCGGCAAAGACCAGCTTGTAGGCGGCGGCGTCGATGATTCCGTTGCTGCGGGCGGTGGAGGGGTTCGACTTGGCGGCGTAGAATTCCTTGAGTTGCTGCGGGTGGAGCAGGACGAAGGTGAAACCGTCGCGTTCGGCGAAGAGGGCGCCGCCGTGCAGCGATGCCTTGTACAGCACTCTCTCGTCCCACTGGCGGTCGTTGCGGACAAACTCCACCCCCGCCACGGTCACCGAATCGCGGTGATGGGCCTGCAAGGTCGGCATTACGAATAGAGCCGCCATCAGAAAAATGACGGATTTGCAGATTTGTAAGACCGGATTTTTCAATGCCATTGCCTTGATTTTTAGCGGCAAAGGTACTTGTAGCAGTGGGCTACTCTTTCACGAACTTCTCTATGGTAGTGCCTTTGGAGGTTTCAATGCGGAGGAGATAGATGCCTTTGGCGAATTCCGAGACATTCACGGATTCCTCAATCAGGCCGCCAGTGGATTCTATCGACTTGTTGTATAACAATTTGCCTGTCATGTCCAAGATCTTGCAGAACACGGGATTCTCATCTTCCATCACAAAACTGATATTCAGACGGTCGGTGGCGGGGTTGGGGAAAACGCTGAGGTCGTTCACACCGGCGTAGTCATTCACGGCGGTGACGGTCTGTGCCGTGAAATGGAAGCCGTCGCTCACGTCCCAGTTGTCGGCCACGAAACGCACTTTGAGTTTACTTTTGTTCAGGGTGAGGACATCCTGTGCGGGATAGTTGCGGTTGTCGTAGCGGTACAGGAGTGTGGCGGGGCTGGTGGTGGCGTCGTAGATTTCCACGAAGTCGCCCTCGCCGAGGCGCATCATCGGGAAGCTGAAGAAACAGTGGTGCATGCCTGTGGGCTTGATGTTCCAAGTGCAGACACTGTTGTTGCGGTAGTTTGCGTCGCCGCTTCCATCGGTGATGTCAAAGACCCCTTCTGTTGTAATGTTCTCGGATTCGGAGCAATATTGTCCGGCGCCCACGGTGGTGTAGCTGATCTGGAAGCCGTGCATCTGGTTCTCGCCGTTGGAGGTGAAGGTCACTAACACGCTGTCGGCATCGATGTGGAGCACATCGGTGGGCAGGGTGGTGCCGCTGAAGGTGCCGGCCACGCCCGACTCGACGGTCGGACCGTTGTAGATGGTGACGATGTCGGCGCCCTCTTCGGTTTCGAGGCGGTCGAACGTCAGGTTGTAGCGGGATACTTCAGGGGCGGCGAGCATCCACGAGCAGTCGGCGTCGGCGGCGTAGAGCTTGGTCGGCTCGCCGGAGCGGATGGTGCCCGACGAGGCCGTGTTGCGCTGGTGTCCCGAACAGACACCGGGCGCATCTGTAACCGGGAAAATCAGTCGTCCGGCTGACATTCCCAGTGTGTAGCCCATGTTGTGGCCGGGATTGTACTCATCGTCCTCCTGATAGTTGTCCACAACGACAAAGTATCCGTCGTAGCTTCCGCCCCATCCCCAGTTGATGTGGAACTTTCCGTCTTCGTCGTAGCCGTCGAGGATGAAGGCATGGCCTCCCTGACCATCGTTGGCAGAGTAGTAAAGCGGGCGAAGCTTGTTGAGGTCGGATCTCAATGCGGAACGCCATTCCTCGATTTCATTGAAAAGACCGCGCTCGCAGAGCCATGCGCTGTCGTATTTGAAATGGTTGGACATGGCCTCCATTGCATCGACACTGTGGGCACCGGAACCGGTAGGAGTGTAGCCCATCTGTACGGCTACGCCGCAGTGGAACATCAGTTTAGCCATCTCGTTGGAGTAGCCTGTCGGTCTGTTGGGGTTCGCGTTGTAGTTGTAGGTGTAGTCGCGGAACATGATGGTGATGCGTCCGTAGGGGGCGGGGATGTAGGAGGAACCCCGGAGCCCGGAGCGGGGATGCCCATGGTAGTTCATGATCTGCGACATCGCCGTGGCCACGCAGCCGGTTACAACATGCTGGTCGGGACCGTGGGAATCCCAGGGACAAAGGGCGTTGTAGAAGGTTTCCTGGCTCCATTTGGTGGTCACCAGCGGCCCGACCGTGGTATTGCGTGTCGGCTCGGGCGTGAAGTCATCCGAAAGGTATGACTGCCATTTTTCCCGTGCGCCCTTGTACGAAACATCCTCTTTCTCGCACTCCACAATCCAGCGGGAGTAGGCCTCCATGATGAAGGTGGATGCGGGGTTCGGCAGATAGTCGCTTTCGAAGGAGTAGCCGATGACGGGTTCGAAATGGTTGGAGGCGGCGATGGTCACAAAGCCCGTCTCGGCCATTTTGAAGATGTGGTAAACGGGTGTGTTGTCCCAGAATTCAGTTTTGTAATAGTAGAAATCGGCATTGGAAATCTGGCCGTTGGCTACTTTCTGCGCAAGGAAATTGCGGCATACAACCGCTGCTTCGTCCTTCGTGACGGGCGTTGCAAACACGGTGGCAACGGCGCAAAGGACAACAAATAGGAGAAGTTTTTTCATATTCGTTTTGCTGAATTAATTTGTTTCAAAAGAAGTCGGCAAAGATACGATAATAAATGAAATCTTCACTCAAAAGAATTCCGTACTTTTGCAGCCCAATTTTCAACTATGAAAAAACTTTTTATCGAAACCTACGGATGTCAGATGAATGTAGCTGACAGTGAAGTGGTTGCATCCATTCTTTCCAGTGAATACGAGATTACCGACGACGAGCAGTCGGCGGACCTGATCCTCATCAACACCTGCTCGGTGCGCGACAACGCCGAACAGCGCATCCACAACCGGCTGCGTGACCTCGCCGCCGTCAAGAAACGGCACCCTGGCATGATGGTCGGTTTGCTGGGCTGCATGGCCGAACGGCTGAAAGCTCAAATCATGGAGGAGGAACCGACCCTTGACCTTGTGGCCGGCCCCGACGCCTACCGCTCGCTGCCCCGCCTCATCGAAGAGGTGGCCGCCGGCGAGAAGGCCTACGATGTCATCCTCTCCAAAACCGAAACTTACGACGACATCATGCCCGTCCGCTACGCCGCCAACGGCGTTTCCGGCTTCATCTCCATCATGCGCGGCTGCGACAACTTCTGCTCCTACTGCGTGGTGCCGTTCACCCGCGGCCGCGAACGGAGCCGCTCGCCCCAAACCATCCTCAATGAAGCCCGCCAGCTCCTCGCCGACGGCTACAAGGAGGTGACACTGCTCGGGCAAAATGTGAACTCGTACCGCTACGAAGAGGAGGACGGCACCGTCACCACCTTCGCCCAACTGATGGCAATGGTGGCACAACTGTCACCGCAGCTGCGGGTACGCTTCGCCACCTCCCACCCCAAAGACATCTCCGACGAACTGATCCACACCATCGCCGAATACCCCAACATCTGCAAATACATCCATCTGCCTGTGCAGGCCGGCAGCACCTCCATGCTGCAGCGGATGAACCGTGTCTATACCCGCGAACAGTACCTGGAACGCATCGCCACCATCAAACGGGTGATTCCTGACTGCGCCATCGCCACCGACATCATCGCCGGCTTCTGCGGCGAAACCGAGGAGGAGCACCAGGCCACGCTGTCGCTGATGCGCGAGGTGGGCTATGCCTACGCCTACACGTTCAGATATTCTGTTCGCGACAATACCTATGCCGCCACCCATTTTGAGGATGATGTTCCCGATGATTTGAAGACCAAACGGCTGGAAGAGATCATCGCCCTCCAGCAGCAGCTTTCGCTCGAACACAACCAGCGGGATGTGGGCAAAACCTTTGAGGTGCTGGTAGAGGGCGTTTCCAAGCGCTCCGACGAGCAACTTTTCGGCCGCAACTCGCAGAACAAGGTGGTGGTCTTTCCCAGAAAAAACTATAAAAAAGGTGATTACGTCAACGTGACCGTCCACTCATGCACGGCGGCCACGTTGATTGGCACTCCGTGCGAGGGATAGCCGGAGATATGCGGCTAAATTCCCTCCTCCAGTTTCCGTTTCAGGATGAGGTCTATGTTGCGGATGGACTTGCATAGCCATTCGAAGTAGAGCTCGTCGTGCTCGTCGGGGGTGAGCCGCCAGTCTATGCCGGAACGGTGCAGCCGTTCGATGCGGTTGGAGGTGAGGATGGCCACGGAGTTGGAGATGTTGAAGCTTTCGGTGAAGCCGTACATCGGGATTTTGACGGCGCCGTCGCACACGGCCACGGCCTCCTCGGAGAGGCCGGTCAGTTCCGTGCCGAAGAAGAAGGCCGTCTTTTCGTCCACCGGCAGGTCGTCCACGAAGACGCTGTTTTCGGCAGGCAGGGTGGCGATGAGCTTGTACCCATGGGCATGGAGGTAGTCGGCGCATTTGGCCACATTGCCGAGCTCGTTTTGGTAATTATGGAGCGTCAGCCACTTGTTCGCTCCCATCGAGATGGCATCGTGGATGATGAACTCGTTTTCTTATTCAATGATATGCACGTCCTGCACGCCGTAACATTCGCAGGTGCGCATCACTGCGCTGATGTTCTGGGTCTGGTAGAGGTCTTCCAGCACGATGGTGAGGTGGCGCGTGCGGTTCTGGAGCACTTCGAGGATGCGGGTGTCGCGCTCCTCCGTGATGAAGGTGCGGAGATAGGGGAGAAGCTCCCGTTTTTGTTCTACGGTCAGTTCGCTCATTGTGGAGGTGGGTTCTTGGGGACGGTTCTGGTGGTGGAGATATTTGCCCATGATGTTGTTTTTGTCCATAAAAAAAGCCCCATTTCTGGGGCTCTTTTTTACATTACGCTCACGATTAGAGGTTTGCAAGGTCGGCGCCGGCTTTGAATTTGACGACTTTCTTTGCGGGAATCATCATTTCCTTCTTGGTCTGCGGGTTGCGGCCTTTTCTGGCAGCGCGCTCGTTGATGGAAAGGGTGCCGAAACCTACGAGGGAGACTTTGTCACCAGCCTTGAGGGCTTCCGTGGTGGCTTCAACATAAGCCTCGAGAGCTCTCTTGGCTTCTACTTTCTGCAAACCAGCTTTTTCAGCGATGGCATCAATTAATTGTGCTTTATTCATTTGTAAAAAATTTAAGTGGTTAATTAATTAACTTTACAGCGCAAAAGTAGCAGTAATTTTGATAATTGCAAACTTTTTTTTCACTTTTTTTGAAAAAAATTCAATTTTTTTTACAAAAATTGTGTATGTATTTGAAAATCAAAATTTTGTGTAAATCTTAAAAAACTCCCAAGTCGTAGTTTTCTGGGTGAAATCCACGCAAAAATGCCTCAATATCAAGGCGTGACTTGCCTTGCCACTGCAGTTTTTTGACCAAAATTTCTCCATCGATGGTTGAAATTGCAAAAGTGTCAGGCAGTTTGATGCGGATGGTACCGGGCTTTCCGGCTTCATTTCTGTCCAAAATCACCTGCGTTTCAAACAGCTTAATCTGTTCTTCCGTTCCCTTTTTGCTGCGGATGCGGGTGCAGGCACAGGGACTGGGGCACAGCCCCCTGACCTTGTTGTAGATTTCAGCGGAGGGGCGGTTCCAGTCGATGTAGGTGTCTTCCTTGAAGATTTTCGGGGCGGGTTTGAGCTGGTCGGCGGGCAGCTGGGGTTGCGGGCGTGTGGTGACGGTGCCGTCGCTGATGCATTGCAAGGTGCGTACGGCGAGTTCCGCGCCTTTTGCCATCAGTTCGTCGTAAAGCTCGCCCGTGGTTTCGTCGGGGCGGATGGGCACTTCGATGCTGTCGATGATGTCGCCGGTGTCGATCTGGTGGTCAAGGAAGAAGGTGGTGACGCCCGATTTCGTTTCTCCGTTCATTACCGCGTGGTGGATGGGGGCGGCGCCGCGGTAATTCGGCAGCAGCGAGGCGTGTACGTTGAAGGTGCCGTGCTTGGGCATCGCATAGACCACCTCCGGAAGCATCCGGAAGGCGACGACCACAAAAACCTCCGCGTTGATTTCGCGCAGCTGCGCCAGAAAATCCTCCGATTTCAACTTCTCGGGCTGCAGCACCCGCAGGTTGTGGGCCACGGCGTACTCCTTCACCGCCGACGGACGGAGCTGCAGGCCGCGCCCTGCCGGCTTGTCGGGAACCGTAACCACGGCGGCAACCTCGTGCCCCGCCTTGCAAATCGCATCCAAAGTGGCCACCGCAAACTCCGGCGTGCCCATAAACACTACTTTCATTTTTTAGGTATTAGGGTATAGGGGTTAGGGTATAGGGGTTAGGGTATAGTAGTTAGGGTATAGTAGTTAGGGTATAGAAAAACTATTCACTATCCCCTGATCACTATTCACTATTCACTATTCCCTACTTTCGGTTATGCATTTCCCGTTGGGTTTGGAGCATCTGGAGGCAAGTGGCAGCGGCTTCCACGCCTTTGTTGCCGTGTTTGCCGCCGGAGCGGTCGGTGGCTTGCTCTGCGGTGTTGCAGGTCAGCACGCCGAAGATGACGGGCACGGTGTATTCGATGCCCACTTTCGCGATCCCGTTGGCCACGGCTTGGGCGATGAACTCGAAGTGGCGCGTTTCGCCCTGGATGATGCATCCGAGGCAGATGACGGCATCCACATTCTCGTTTGCTTCCAGCAGCATCGCCGCCGCCGACGGCAGTTCGAAACTGCCGGGGACGTGGAATACCAGCAGGTTGCTCTTGGGCACTCCGCCCTCCAAAAGTGTGTCCACTGCGCCTTTTTCAAGGGCAGATGTGACTTCTTCGTTCCACATACTGACAATAATGCCAATTTTGCAATTGGCATTATTGGAGTTTTTAAGTATGGAAATTTCGGAAAGATTTTCCTTTTTCTTCATTATTTTCCGGCTTTGATTTTTGCGCGTTCAAGATATTTGGAAACGCCCATTTCGGTGTATCTCGGGTAGAATTTATCCTCGATGAGTTTGTAGTTTTCGTAAGCTTCACCCCAGTTCTCTTCGCGTTCGTAAAGCATTCCGAGTTTGAAAGCGGCGGTGGGGGCTACCAGATCGGTTCGGCCCTTGATGGCGTGTTTGTAGTACTTCTTGGCATTTTCCACATCGCCTTGCTCGTCGTAGAGGTCGCCGATCAACATTTGGGCGGAATACCACACGTTGTCGTCTTTTTTCTTGTATTTCAGAAGCATTTCGAGAGCTTCGTCAATATTGTGCTGGTGGAGGTAGCAGAGGGCGGCGTAGTACTTGGCCGTGTTGGCTGCCTTGGTGCTGCCGTAGTCGTCGATGATGGTGAGAAATCCGTCCGACTCTTCGTTGCCATCCAGCGCAGTGGCGAAAGCGAGGGAGTCGCCGGTGCTCAGCCCGATGGTGAACTGTTCAATCGGAGGCATGATGGCTTCCGCGGCTTTCTGGTTTCTCGGAACGATGACGAAACGGTAGAGGGCTATGATTAAAATGACGGCAATGAGGATGCCAAGGAGCACCCCGTAGATGACTTTCTCGTTATTTTTGTAAAAAGCGACCCACTTTTTTTCATTTTCCTGTCCTTCGATTTCTTGCTTAGCGCCTAATTTTTCAGTATTTGCCATTTTTTTATGTATTAAATTTTGAGGCCGCAAATTTACATTGTTTTTTTAATATAGCAACCATCCTTTTTCAATTTAATTTTTACAGTTGGATAAAATAAAAAAGACCCTGTTTCCAAGGTCTTTTTTTTGTTGGGCGTGAAGGACTCGAACCTTCAATGACAGGACCAGAATCTGTAGTGTTGCCATTACACCAACGCCCATCTTTGCGAAAAAGCGATTATCAAAACGCAGTCAGAAATGGTTTATTGTGCATATTGCGAAAAAAAATCACTTTTTTTAATTTTATTTGTAAAATAATGATTTATAGAGAAATAATTTTCAAAAAAATATGTATTTTTTCAAATTAGCTGGCCGGAAGCGACTCTTTTTTCAGTTTTCTTGCTTTCTTTTCGGAAGAAATCTTCGCCAGTTCGTTGATGTTGACCGAAAAGTTGAAGAAATTGGGTGTGGCGCCGGCGGCGTAATGGGTGCGTGAAAAACCGATGCGGATAGAGTGTATGTCGATCATGAAACCGTAAGAGAATCCCGCCAGCGTGCGCTTTTGCGGAATGTGCATCTCCTGCCGGCGGTTGTGGTTGTAGGAAACATACAACGACAGGTATTTCACGGGAATGATTTCGATGCCGACCGTGAGGTGGCGGAACATGTTGTCGAAAAACTGCGCGGTCTTTGACGGATAGATGGGACTTTCGGTCGTCACGTCGTACTCCAGGAGAGGATCGTTTTCGCCTACATACCGCATGTCCCAGCGGTAAAGGTGGTGCAGGGAGATGTGGTACCGCACGGGGATGAACTTGAAACGCTGTGAAAATGCAAGTTGCAGGTCAAACGGGATTTTCTCGAACTGCCCCGGCACATAGTTGACGATGGGGGAGCCGATGTTGCGGGCGAGCAGGGAAAGCGCCAGACGCTTCTTCTGGTTCACATAGGATGCCGCCACGTCCACCGCCAATCCGAACGACTTGTACGATTCGTAGGTGGAATAGATGAGCTTCAGATCCGCGCCGATGGTGAAATTGCTGTCAAGCTGGCGTCCCCACGCGATGGTCGCCGCGTAGTCGCCGGCACGGAAGTAGCCTTGGTCGTAGCCGCTCTCGTCAGTCATCGTGAACTTGCCGTAGTTCACGAACTGCATTCCGTAGGCGAAACTGCCGACCTTGTCGAACGTGTGGGAGTACATCGCCGACCCGTAGGCCGCGTTGGAGAAATAGTCCACCGCACTCACCTCCAGCGCCGTATGGTGCCTCGCCCCGATGAGCGACGGGTTGTACAGGATCAGCGACGGGTCGTCGTCGTAAACGGCCAGCAAGGTGCCGCCCAACGCCGCCTGTCGGCTGGAAGTGTTGAAATTCAAAAAGTTGTAAATGTAATTTCCGCCCACCTGCGCCCAGCCCATCACAGGGATGGTCAACCACAATAATAATATTGTATAGATTCGGCGGATCTTCATTTCAGTTTTAGAATGTAAATTGTAGAGACGCAAAATTTTGCGTCTCTACGGGAATGGTGGTTTTATGTTGTCAATGGTATAATTGAAACGGCTGCGGTGACGGCCACGCCCTCGCCCGCCCCGACGAACCCCATTTTCTCGTTCGTCTTCGCCTTCACACAGACCGCTCCGGCAGGCACGCCCATCAGTTCGGACAAACGGGCACGCATCAGCGGCTTGTGGTCGGCCAGCTTCGGTTTTTCAAGGATGATGGTGATGTCGGCGTTGTTCACCCGCCAGCCCTCCGAACGGAGCAACGCCACCGTTTTTTGCAAAAGGAGGGCGCTGTCGATGCCCTTGTAGGCGGGGTCGTTGTCGGGGAAGTGGGTGCCGATGTCGTCCAGCGCTGCTGCCCCGAGCAGTGCATCGCAGAGGGCATGAATCACGGCGTCGCCGTCGGAGTGAGCCACGCAGCCGCGGTCGGACGGAATGCTCACACCGCCCAAAACCAGCGGAAGCCCTTCTGCCAAACGGTGCGAATCGTAACCGAAACCGACTCTGAAACTTTCTGCATCCACTCTGATATATGTTTTTTATGCGGTCCCCTGAAACCTATCTCCTATAAAACGGGCATTGCATACCCACCTTCATTCTATCCCCCCCCCTACAGGGTCCACAAGGTATTACAATATATGCTAATCACTATCCCCTAATCACTATCCCCTAATCACTATCCCCTATCTCCTACTTCCGACCCATCTGGTCGCGCCCTTGGTTCTTGATGTCGTCCTTCTTGAAGGAGGCGAAGTCGAAGGTGAGGCTGAAACGGAGGGTGTTCTCCAGCGGGTGGTGCTGGTCAACGGTGAAGAGGTAGGCCACGTCCAAGCCGAAGATGCTGTAGTGGATACCCGCACCGACAGTGATGAACTGGCGGTTGCCCTTCGTGGGATGCTCGAAGAAGTAGCCGGCACGCACGAACAGGAGCTTGCGGTAGCTGTACTCCAAGCCCACCGACCAGTTGACCTCGCGGAACTCTTCGGCGGCACCGCCGGGTGCATCGGCAAAGGACTGGAAGATGCCCTGTGCCACAGAAACATCGGGGTTCTTACCCCGGGCAATGATGGGGTTGTTGGCAGCATCGTATTCAATGCGTCCGGTGGAATCATTGATCTTATATTCCGGCGGGGTGGGGACCAACAGTTTATTGACCTCAATACCGGCCATCAAGGTGTTGTATTCGTCAAAATCAACGGAATAGCTCACACCGAGCTTCAGGTTGGTGGGGAGGAAGTCGCGGCGGAGGGTTCCCGAAGAATAGGAAATCTTGTTTCCGATGTTGGAAATGTTGAAACCGGCACGGAGGGTGCTGTTCATGTTGCTCTTGCCGAGGGCGAAGTCCTGCTCATAGAACATTGACACATCGGCGGCGCCGGCCAGACCTGCGTTGGTTTCCTGCCCTTCCACATACTGCCCTGCGGTGAGGTTGGAATAGATGAAGCGCGGGGTGATGGCGATGGAAAGCTGGTCAATCAGCTTGCGGCTGTACCCGAGGTCGATGGCGAATTCGTTGGGCTTCTGGGTTCCCATAGGTGCCCCGTAGTTGTCGGTGAACTGGATGTCGCCCAGCGAGAAGTAGCGGAGGGAGAAGGAGAGAGCGTCGTTGTCGGTTATTTTCCAATAGGTGCCGAGGTAGAGCAGGTTGATGTCGTTTACCAACTTGCGGAGCCACGGGCTGTAGGAGATGGAGATGCCGAACTTGTTCTTGTTGAAGACGTACTTGGAGGGGTTGTGGTGCTGGGAGTTCGCATCGGCGGAAGTAGCCACGCCCATGTCACCCATGGCACCCGAACGGGAGTCGGGGGCGACTTGCAAAAACGGCACGGCCGTGGTAATGGTATTCAAATCCTGTCCGATCGTGTTGTACCCTGAATTATTCGTGTTCTGGGAGTATGCAGCCGTGCAGCCGAGGGCGGCAAGGAGCATTAAGCAGAGTATTCTTTTCATTCAAAAATAAATTTTGGTTCAAAATAAAACATCTACGTTTAACGCAAAAACAATACCAATATTTTATAGGATGACAATTTTTTCAAACTTTTCGGCCTGCTTGCCATCGGGGGTGCGCACTTTGAGGCGGTAGAGGTAGGTGCCGCGTCCGAGGCGGTCGCCGAAGTCGTCGCGGCCGTCCCACGGAATCGGCTGGCTGCGGAACCCTTCCGTCACCTGCTTGGTGTTGATGCTTTTCACCACCTTCCCCGAGATGGTGTAGATGGTGATGAGGATGTCGAGCTCGGTGCCGGGCAGGTTGTGCTCAAAAAAGAAAGAGGTGTTGGTAGTGAAGGGGTTGGGGTAGTTGAGCACATGGTCCAGAACCGGGCCTTCGTCGCTCACCACCACGAATTCCAGCTCGCTTTCGGAAACGTTGTTGAGAATGTCCCATGCCCGCACCTTCACCGTGTGGGTGCCGGCCGAAAGCTTCTCGTACGGATACCGCACGGCGCCGCAGTTGAAACTGTCACGCTCCGCCTCGTAGTAGTTGTTCAGCACCGTCTGCTCCTTGCCGTCGATGATGGCCACGAGGTCGTGCCCGATGCCGTTTCCCGTGGTGTTGATGCCGTAGTCGTCTTTCAGTTTCACCAAAAGGGTGGGGGAGGTGTTGACCGTTCCGCCATTGACGAAGTTTTCGTCGTTCATGTACAACTCAATTTCAGGGCCTTTGCTGTCGCTGACGGGCGTGTCGCTCATGCCGCCGATGACGGCTTCGCGGAACGAGCCGGCGGCTTCAGCGTTTCTGCTGTAGGCATAGTAGCTTATTTTCCCGGAACCGTACACATAGTTAATGTCTTTGGGGAGGATGAAGGAGAAGGAGAACCGTCCGTCTTTCACCGTCACATTCCCCTTGAAGAGGATGTTCTTCTGGACCTGGAACTCGAAGTAGCGGCTGTCGGGATCGTTCTGGAGAGTGTGTTCCGTCGTCTTTTTGTCGTAAACGGAGGGGTAGAGGATGCCGTTGAAGTCGGGCAGGAAGTTGCCGTAGTTGTTTTCGACATGGCCGGAAACCGTGACGCGGGAGAGCGCTCGGAGCGTGTCCATGTGGTCTGTCACGGAAATCCCGTTGATGGAGTCGGTGACGACGTTGTAGAGCGGGACGGCGAGGCGCATGGCGGGATCCCCCATCACGTATATCATGTTGCGGAAGTCGTCGGCGCCGCCACATTCGTTCTTGGTGTTACGGTTTGCTTCGCCGATGGTGATGGACTTGTGGTCGTCGCGGTCGAAGATGCGGGAGAAAATGGTTTCACCATAATGCTGGTTGCTGACTGTGAAGGCGACACGGGAGGTGGTGATCATGCCGGCTGCTCCGCCGTTGGCGTTGAGGAACACCATTTCAGCAGGGGCTGTCAGGGCGCGGTCGTACCAGCCGAACTCACATGTCAGCGTCACCATCCACGGCTGGTTGTATCGGTTTGCCCACTTGCTGATGTCGGTCAGCTCAATGATGCGCTCGTGCGCCCAGCCGTTCTTGCCTCCGTGCCCGAAGTAGGCGAACAGCAGGCAGCCGGCGTTCATCCGGTTGTTGATGGCTTTGGTTACCTCCGGATAGCGTGCCGAAGATGAGTAAGTTACCTGCTCATAGGCATCCAGATAGATTTTCTCGATGTTGATGCCGGGATTGGCTCTTTCGGCGCAGGTGGCGGCGGAGTCCGCTGCCACTACATGGGTGATTCCCTCTTCGTCGTCACCAACGAAGGTAGCGATGTTCTTCCAGCTTCCGAAGTTGCAGTAGGAAGTTCCGCTGCCCAGGATCTCGCGGGAAGCATAATTGATGGTTTTGTCCACGGCGATTTTCGCTTGCGATGAGCTGGTGACAGGGAAACGCCCCACCGCCACGTCCACCATGCCCCGGCTGCCTTCGCCTTCGTTGTCGTCCAATATGCCAAAAAAGTCGTCGTTGGAGCGGAGGGCGTATTCGTTCGGGGTGGTGTCCGTCTGGTAGTTGGGAACGAAGAGCTTGCAGGTTCCTTCGATGCCCCGGTAGTCGTATGACGGGCGGCCGAACAGCAGCAGATAGCGCGGTTGCGCCCCCTGTGTCTTTTCGTAAATCATTTTCATGTAGTCGCGGATGGCGGTGATGTCCTGCCCGCCGCTGGAGAACTCGTTGTAAACCTGTTGCGGTGTTACCACCTTGACGGACAGCCCGTCGTTGCTGCGGCGGAATTCCGCCAGTCGTTCCGCCTGTGTCAGGAAATCGGGGTATGCCACGATGACCATGTCCACTTGGCTGGAACTGTGGAGGTCTTGGTTCGGCACGTTTCCGACCGGCGTGACGACGTAACTCTGGTTGTCGGTGAACGCCACGAACTTGCGCAGTTGGTCGGTGGGGGCGTTGAAGGAGAAGGTCGTGCCATTGAGTGTCCCCGCCATCTGGCTGACGCTGGTTATGTCGGTCACGTCCCACACTTTCGCGGCAGAAACCATATTGGCGACTTGGAATTGCGTGACGGTGTTTTCTCCCACGCTTTCGGGGCGGCAGAAGGGGGTCTGCCAGTTTTCAAGTCGGAGCTGGCAGGGGATTTGCCACTCCAGATAGTTGAGGTAGCCGCTGGAGGAGGCGCTGGGTTTGCTGTAAGTGAGTGTCACGGAGGTGTTCCCGCCTGCCGGTGTGAAGGAGAAGTCGTGGGAGCTTCTTTGGGCGAAATCCACGCCACTGATGGCGGCGACTGAGACAGAGCCGAGCGTGTTCCCGCCGGTGGAGACGGAGAAAGAGGAGCTGGTGGCGGAAACGGCGGCCACGTTCACGGAGAGCCGTCCGGTGCCGGTGATGGAGGAGGGCAGCGGAAGCGAGTAGGTATAGCTGGTGGTTACGTCGTAACGGTCACCGTACCAGTTTCTTCCGGCTTCGCCAAGGCACCACTGGTCGGTTTCGGTAAATCCGTAATGCGTGTAGCTGGTGGCGGTAGCGGTCGGGGCGAGCGTGCTGTTGTCCGTTGTTTCTATGCGCCGTTTGGTCCCCACACCGGCATCTGCGTTGATGAAGTAGTAGGCGGCGTTGTCGTACAGGTTGAACGTGTGGGCGAACCGCTGTTCCGTGGCGTTGTAGTTCCAGCCGTGCGGACCCTCGGCGTAGAACAGAAAGTAGTCGCCCTCGTTGAAGATGCCGTCGCCCCCGTCGTGCATCTCGATGGGCAGCTCCTGAAGGTCGTCGTAGCGTTCTTTGCCGTTGGCTTCGGGCAGCATCGCCCCGCCGTTGCCGAATAAGGACAGTTGTGCCGAGGCGAGTCCGCTGACGGACATGCCCAGAGAGGCAAGATCTGAGTAGGTGACTTTATGCACCCCCGTCTTTGTGACGGAAACCTTGTACCAGCTGCCGCTCCGCAGTACCGAACTGGCGGCGTAGGTGTGTGTCTTCGCCGCTTTTGCTGAAGAACGGACGGCCTGTACAAACACCGTGGCACTCAACAGCTTCTCATACCCACTCCCGCTTTTCCGGATGGGCAGCAGGGAAAGGGCGGTGTAGTTCCGTTTCCGGTCAACCGTCGTGCGGGCCGTGGCGTGGAATTCTCCCTCCTGAAAGCCGTCGGGTATGAGCGCAACCTCGTCCTCCGTCATGCGCACAGTTTGCACGTCTGAAAGTGACACAATGTATTCTTCGTAAAAAGCATTCGTTTCAAAGCGTTCAAAAAAGAGGGGGAGTGTTTCGTGGTCGGAGGCGGAAATGGCTCCGTCAAAATAGAGAAGATGAAGGGTGGAACCGTCGGAAAGTTCGTAGCTCAGTGGAGTTTTCCACAGGAAAGAAATATTTTTTTTGATGCTTTGTGATTGAATGTCAATATGTTGAAAAAATATCAGAAAAAAAATCAAAAAATTGACCCAAGAAATTTTTTTCATATTCCGTTTGAAGAATTGTGTAAAAGCAAAAACTAAACGAAATAGCAGGGGCAAAATTGCAGAAATTTGGGAATGTTGATAACTTTTTATAAAAATATTCGTAGAAACTGGCTATAAAATGTTATTTTTGCACCCTGTGTCAAATTAGACTTAAAATCAAAACTATGAATAAACGAATCGCCTGTTTGTGTGGACTTATTCTGCTTGTGGTCGGGAGTTTCCGGCTGTCGGCGCAGGATCCGCACTTTTCACAGTTTTACGCCAATCCGCTGTATCTCAACCCTGCTTTTGCAGGTTCCAATGTCTGCCCGCGTATCACGGCCCATTTCCGTGACCAATGGCCCAACGTCCACGGGACCTATATCACCTATTCGGCGTCCTACGACCAGCATTTCGACAAGATAGCAGGCGGTATCGGAGTGCTCTTTATGGGCGACCATCAAGGTCAAGGCGTGATCAATACCTATGCGGCGAGTTTCATTTATTCATTCAAGTTGAAGGTTTCCAGAAAGTTCAACATGCGGTTTGCGTTGCAGGCGACCTACCAGCAGAAAAGTTTGGACTGGAACCGACTCACTTTCGGCGATATGATCGACCCCAAGTACGGTTTTGTCTATGAAACGAACGAAGCCGCCCCGAAGAAACAGTCGAAGGGCGTGGCTGACTTCTCCACAGGCTTCATCGGCTATACCAAGAACTTCTATTTCGGTTTGGCTGTCAACCACGTCACCCGTCCCTACGAGGGCTTCATCTCTGTGAGCCGTCTGCCCGTGAAGTGGACCGCCCACGTCGGTGGCTATTTCGACCTCAAGCGCCGCAGTCGCAAGAGCCGCTCTTTCGGCGACGTTTCCATCAGCCCGAACATCATCTACCAGCACCAGATGGAATTCCATCAGCTGAACTACGGTCTGTACGTCAACTTCTACCCGTTTGTGGTGGGTGTTTGGTACCGTCAGAGCTTCCGTAACCCCGATGCCGTCATCTTCATGTTTGGTTTGCAGCACGAAATGATCCGCCTGGCCTACTCCTACGACCTTACGGTATCCAAACTCGCCAACCTCTCCGGCGGCGGCCACGAAGTGTCGTTGCAGTTCCTCTTCCCGTGCCCGGAACGCCGCGTCGTGAAAAAAGACCTCAACTGCCCGACATTCTAAACATTCTTACATAATATTATTGAAAAAAAATCGTTAACCTCTAGACTAAAATCAAAGAAAATGAATAAGATTGGAAGATTTTCAGGTTTGATGCTGATTGCCGCGGTCGCGCTTTTGTTCAGCTCCTGCAAGAAAGAGTATTCCCACACCACCGGATGGGAGTACAACAATGCAGAGAACGGCGGCTTTGAAGTCTATCCCTTTGTGGAACAGGCAACCGGCCCCGGCCTGGTACTCATCGAAGGCGGTACCTTCGTCTTCGGACGTATGGAACAGGATGTGATGTACGACTGGGACAACACTCCGCACCGTGTCACTGTTTCCTCCTTCTATATGGACGAAACCGAGATCAGCAACCTCGACTATCGCGAATACCTCCACTGGCTTGAACGTGTGTTCATCCCCGCCGACCTGAAGACCGTTTACGACAACGCCTATCCGGACGAGAACGTGTGGCGTGAGAAACTCTCCTTCGCTGAAACCCAAGTTGAGTACTATTTCAAATATCCCGCATACAACCACTATCCGGTTGTGGGTGTCAGCTGGCTGCAGGCCACCAACTACGCCGCCTGGCGTACCGACCGTGTGAACGAGCAGATCCTCGTGGATATGGGCTTCATCGACTGGAACCCCGATCCGTCACCGGAACTCTACTTCAGCACCGACGCCTACCTCACCTACGAGACTTACGAAATGGAGACCGACAACCGCCTCCAGAACATCTCCACCGGCGACTACCGCAACGTGAAGATGGAAGACGGTATCCTCCTTCCGAAATATCGCCTCCCCACTGAGGCTGAATGGGAATACGCCGCCTACGCCTTGATCGGCAACACGCTTAACGAGCGTATCCTTGAAAGAAAGCTCTACCCGTGGAACGGCCACTACACCCGTACGGATGACAAGCGCTACTACGGTGACTTCGTCGCCAACACCCGCCGCGGCCGCGGTGACCTGATGGGTGTCGCCGGCTACCTCAACGACGCTTCCGATATACCAGCCCCCGTCAACTCCTACTGGCCGAACGACTACGGCTTGTACAACATGGGCGGCAATGTCGCTGAGTGGGTGATGGACGTTTACAGACAGAAGTCCCACGACGATGTATATGAGTTCAACCCGTTCCGTGGCAACTACTACGAAACCAAGAAACTCCTCGAAGACGGTACGGTGGAAGACCGCGACAGCGTGGGTAAGATCCCGATGGTGCCCGTCTCCGACTTCAAGAACGACCGCAGACGCAACTACCGCCAGGCCGACAACATCAACTACCTCGATGGCGACTGGGCTTCCCTCATCGACGAGGAACTCTGGAAGAACGGCTCCGACGACGCCACCTCCACCATGTATCCGAAAAAGACCGGTGAGAACTACAGCTACTCCATGGTCGGCGACCACGCCCGCGTTTACAAAGGCGGTTCCTGGATCGACCCGCAGTACTATGCAGCCCCCGGCCAGAGACGCTGGATGGAAGAGGATGAATCCGCCAAGAACATCGGCTTCCGCTGCGCAATGGCCCGTTTGGGAACTCCCTCCGGCGGCGGTGTGAAGAGATAAGCATACAATATTTATAATATGTAACGGACGGGTACCTCCCGTCCATTTTTTTATTGCAAAAAAAGAACAAATGATTGTAATTACGGGTGCAGCCGGTTTCATCGGCAGCTGTATGGCACAGAAAATGAACGAATCGGGCCGCAACGACCTGGTTCTCGTGGACGATTTCACCAAAGAGCAGAAGAAACGCAACTGGGTGGACAAGCAGTATGCCGACAAAATCGCCCGCAACGATTTCTTCGCGTGGGCGGAAGCCAATGCCCGCCATATCGACTTCGTCATCCACCTCGGTGCCCGCACCGACACCACCGAGATGGACTGGGCCGTCTTCGAGGAACTGAATGTGTCGTACACCCAGCGGGTTTGGGACTTCTGCACCCGGCACTGCGTGCCACTGCTGTACGCATCTTCCGCCGCCACTTACGGGGCGGGCGAACGCGGCTACCGTGACGACGAAAGCGACATCCCCAACTTGCAGCCGCTCAACCCGTACGGGAAGTCCAAGAACGAAGTGGACAAGTGGATTCTGAAGCAGACCAATACGCCGCCGCAATGGGCCGGTTTCAAGTTCTTCAACGTCTTCGGTCCCAACGAGTACCATAAGGGACGGATGGCCTCGGTCGTTTTCCACTCCTTTAACCAGATCAATGAAACCGGGCGGGTCAGGCTGTTCCGCTCGCATCGTCCCGACTTCGCCGACGGGATGCAGAGGCGCGATTTCGTCTATGTGAAGGACGTGGTGAGTGTGCTGCATGGTTTTACGGAGCATCGCCGTCCCAACGGCATTTACAACCTCGGTACCGGCTGCGCCCGCACCTTCCTCGACCTTGCCAGCGCCACGTTCCGTGCCACGGGTAAAGACCCCGTCATTGACTACATTGACATTCCCTCCGACATCAGGGACAAGTACCAGTATTTCACGGAGGCTGATATGCGCAAACTTCGTGCAGTGGCTTGCTCCGCCTCGTTCGCTTCGCTGGAGGAAAATGTAAGTGACTATGTGTCAAATTATTTGCAAAAGAATCTGACCTTCTAGAAAAAATATTTATTTTTTTTCGGAAAAAGGTTTCCCATTAGAGAAATATTTATACTTTTGTACTTCCGTTGTGGACAGTCCGCCAAAGGGCGGTCAACATTCCCGGCGGATGCTTTTCGCTATGAAACTATAACAGGTCACTAACTGAAACGGCTATGCAAAAGTTTACGGAGAAGGAGATTCTGAAGATGCTTAAGAAGTTCTTCGGATTCACTCAGTTCAAAGGGAAACAGCTGGAAATAATCAAGGCTCTTCTGGCTGGCAAGGATTGTTTCGTCATCATGCCGACGGGCGGCGGAAAGTCGCTCTGCTACCAGCTTCCGGCACTGATGTGCGAGGGAACCGCCATCATCATCTCGCCGTTGATCGCGCTGATGAAGAACCAGGTGGACGCGCTCCGCACCTACAGTTCGGAGGACGGCGTGGCCCACTTCCTCAACTCGTCGCTGTCGAAGGCGGAGATCAACACCGTGCGCGAGGATCTTCTGGCGGGAAAGACAAAGCTGCTGTATGTGGCGCCTGAGTCGCTGACGAAAGTGGAGAATGTCGATTTCTTCAAAGCCATCAACATCTCGTTCTATGCCATCGACGAGGCGCACTGCATCTCGGAATGGGGACATGATTTCCGCCCCGAGTACCGCCGTATCCGCGATATCATTACCGCTATCGGCAAACAGGTGCCGGTCATCGCCTTGACGGCCACCGCCACGCCCAAAGTCAGCGCCGACATCCAGAAAAACCTCAGCATGGACAAGGCCGAGACTTTCATCTCCTCCTTCAACCGCCCCAACCTTTACTATGAAATCCGGGAGAAGACCAAGGATATAGACAAGGACATTGTCAAGTTCATCAAAAGCCATCCCGGCAAGTCGGGCATCGTCTATTGCCTCAGCCGGAAGAAAGTGGAAGAGTTCGCTGAATTCCTGCAAGCCAACAAGATACGCGCATTGCCTTACCATGCGGGACTGGATTCCAAGACCCGTGTGGAGAACCAGGACGCCTTCCTGATGGAGAAGGCCGATGTCATCGTGGCCACCATTGCCTTCGGTATGGGTATCGACAAGCCCGATGTGCGTTTCGTCATCCACTACGACATGCCGAAAAGCCTGGAGGGCTACTACCAGGAAACCGGACGTGCCGGCCGTGACGACGGCGAGGGGTTGTGTGTGGCCTTTTACGACTACAAGGATTTGAACAAATTGGAGAAGTTCTCCACCAAGAAGTCGGTGGCGGAACAGGAGATAGTGAAGCAGCTTTTGGCGGAAACCGCCGCCTACGCCGAATCCACCTCCTGCCGTCGCAAGCACCTGCTCCACTATTTCGGTGAGCAATACAAGGAGGAGAACTGCGGCAACTGCGACAACTGCCTCCATCCCAAGCCGAAGATGGATGCACAGGACCAGATCCAGCTGGTGCTGGAAATCATCCAGACCATCAAGCAGCAATTCAAGGCCGACCACATCATTGACATCATCATTGGGGAGAAAACCACCACCATCACCAAGTTCAAACATCATCAGCTCAAGCAGTTCGGAGAAGGCCAGAACTACGACACCAACTTCTGGTCGAATGTGATCCGCCTCGCTATTTTCGAGGGGCTCATTTACAAGGATGTGGAAACATACGGGCTGCTGAAAATCACGCTGAAAGGGGAGAAGTACATGACCAATCCATACAGCATCATGGTTGCCAAGCCGAAGGGCGAGGACGATGATGACGAGAGCGATGAAGTGTTCATCCCCAAAGGGGAGGCAATGGACGACAACCCGCTCTATGCCATGTTGAAAGACCTGAGGAAGGAGATTTCGCAGAAGGAGAATCTGCCCACCTATGTCATCTTCCAGGATGTTTCGTTGGAGGACATGTGCATCCAGTACCCCACCACGATGGACGAGATGTCGCATATCAGCGGCGTGGGCGCTGGAAAGGCGCAGAAATACGGTAAGCCGTTCATTGAACTGATCAAGCAATATGTGGAGGAGAATGACATCATCCGCCCGCAGGATTTCGTTGTCAAGTCGCCGACCAACCTGTCCGCCATCAATGTCTATATCATCCAGAATATCGACCGTATGATTGCTTTCGAGGACATTGCGATGGGCAAGAACCTTGATATGGACGAGCTGCTCACGCAGATTGAAAGCATCGTGTCGTCGGGAATGAAGCTCAACATCGACTATTACATCGAGGAAACCATTGATCCCGACCACCAGGAGGAGATTCTGGACTACTTCGCCAATGCCGAGTCCGACTCGGTGGACGACGCTCTTGAAGAGCTCGGCGAGGACGAATATACAATAGAGGAAATCCGCATCATGCGCATCAAATTCCTCTCGGATATGGGCAATTAGCAGGCCCGTTTTCCTGTGTAAAAAAACTTGCAATTTTATTGGCTTTTGCCCTTTCAAATTGCAAGTTTTTTTTGTATATTTGCAATGTTTTAAACATATTTTATTCTATTGATTATGAGTGATTTAGAAGAAAAGAATTTGCATGTGGAAGACTACAATGCGGACAACATCCAGGTGCTGGAGGGTTTGGAAGCGGTGCGGAAGCGTCCTGCTATGTATATCGGCGATATTGGGGAGCGCGGATTGCACCATTTGGTGTATGAAGTGGTGGACAATTCCATTGACGAAGCCCTTGCCGGACACTGCAATCACATCGAAGTGACGATCTACGAAGACAACAGCATATCTGTATTGGACAACGGCCGTGGCATTCCGACCGACATGCACGAGAAGGAACACCGTTCCGCGTTGGAAGTGGTGCTCACCGTGCTTCATGCGGGCGGTAAGTTCAACAAGGACTCCTACAAGGTGTCGGGCGGTCTGCACGGCGTGGGTGTGTCGTGCGTCAATGCCCTTTCCAAGCACCTCCGCGCCGACGTTTACCGCAACGGCAAGCATTATGTGCAGGAGTTCGCCTACGGCAAGCCTCTCTACTCTGTGAAAGAGGACGGCACTACCGACTATCGCGGCACGAAGATTACCTTCACCCCCGATGACGGCATTTTCAACGTTTCCGAATACAAGTACGACATTCTGGCCGGACGTTTGAAGGAATTGGCCTTCCTGAACAAGAAAATCCGCATCCAGCTCACCGATCGCCGTGAAAAGGAGGACAACGGGGAGTTCAAGAGCGAGACCTTCTATTCCGAGGAGGGTCTGAAGGACTTCATCCGCTTCCTTGACAGCGGCCGCACCAAGATTATGGAAACCCCGATCTACATTGAAACGGAAAAGGGCGGGGTCCCGATCGAAGTGGTGATGCAGTACAACGACGGCTGGAACGAGAACATCCACTCCTACGTCAACAATATCAATACGATAGAGGGCGGTACGCACCTTACCGGTTTCCGCCGCGCCCTCACCAATACCCTGAAGAAGTATGCCAGCAACAACAAGATGCTCGACAAGCTTGAGAAGGACAAGATCGAGATTTCGGGCGACGACTTCCGTCAGGGCTTGACAGCCATTATCTCCGTGAAGGTGGCGGAACCGCAGTTTGAGGGCCAGACCAAGACCAAGTTGGGCAACAGCGAGATCGAGGGTGTGGTCAGCCAGGCGGTGAGCGACATGCTTGAAAATTACCTGGAGGAGCATCCCCGCGATGCAAAGGAGATTGTGGGCAAGGTGGTTCTGGCGGCCACGGCGCGCCATGCCGCCCGCAAGGCCCGCGAGCAGGTGCAGCGCAAGTCCGCCTTCAGCGGCGGCGGACTCCCCGGCAAACTGTCCGACTGCTCCTCAAAGGTGGCGGAAGAGTGCGAGCTCTACCTCGTGGAGGGTGACTCCGCAGGCGGCACCGCCAAGCAGGGCCGCGACAGCCACTTCCAGGCCATCCTCCCGTTGCGCGGTAAAATTCTCAACGTGGAGAAAGCCCCCGAACACCGCGTCCTCGACAGCGAGGAAATCAAGAATATCTATACGGCACTGGGTGTCACCGTCGGTACGGCGGAAGACAGCCACGCCCTCAATCTTGAGAAACTGCGTTACCACAAGGTCATCATCATGACCGATGCCGATGTGGACGGAAGCCACATCGCCACCCTGATCCTCACCTTCTTCTTCCGCCACATGCGCTCGCTGATCGAGAACGGCCATGTCTATATCGCCACGCCGCCGCTCTATCTCGTGAAGAAGGGCAATCAGGAACGTTACGCATGGACCGATGAGGAACGCGACGCCATCGCCGCCGAATACACCAACAACGGCGCCAACGAGAGCGGCTTGCACATCCAGCGTTACAAAGGTCTCGGTGAAATGAACGACGACCAGCTGTGGTCCACCACAATGGATCCGGCCCGCCGCACCCTTCGCCAGGTGACCATCGAGAACGCCATGGAGGCCGACTACATCTTCTCCATGCTGATGGGCGATGAGGTCCCCCCGCGCCGCGAATTCATCGAAAAGAACGCACGTTACGCCAATATTGACATTTAACACTCCCGTTATGGAAGAAGAAATCATCCCCCAGCCGACAGAAGCGACCGTTGAACCGGTGGTTGTCCTCAAGAACGTAGATGTTTACCAGAAGAAAATATTGATTCTTTCCAAGGTCAATATCACCGTCAACCGCGGCGAGTTCGTCTATGTGATTGGTGAGACGGGCAGCGGCAAGTCATCCATCCTCAAAGTCTTGTTCGCGGATGTCCCCGCACAGGGCGAGGAGGCGCGTTGTGTCGGATTCGACCTGAAAACCATCAAGACCAAGCAGATTCCGAAACTGCGCCGCAAACTGGGTATTGTATTTCAAGATTATCAATTGCTTAGTAATAAGACGGTTGAAGAAAACCTTATTTTTGCCATGAAGGCTACGGGCTGGAAGGACGAGAAGGCGATGAAGAACCGTGTGCAGGAAGTCCTCCAGTTGGTTCACTTGGAAACGAAGGATTTCAAGTACCCGCACCAGCTTTCGGGTGGTGAGCAGCAGCGTGTCTGTATCGCCCGCGCCCTCATCAACAAGCCGGAATTGATTCTCGCCGACGAGCCGACCGGCAACCTTGATCCGCGTAATGCCGAAGAGATATTCAAACTTATGTACGATCTTAACCAGAATGGCACGACTGTCATTATGGCTACTCACAACTTTTTGATGATCAATAAGTTCGCATCCCGAACCATCTGTATCGAAGACGGTAACATCATCGACTCTCTCGTGTAATGCTTTCGGTTTGCATAGGTATTTACAACTACGATGTCAACCAGCTTGTGAAGGACCTTTGCAAACAAGCCGACAAATTGGGCATTGACTATGAGGTGCTCCTGCTTGACGACGCTTCAAAGCATGACTATGTGATGAAAAATGCCAAACTGGATTTCCTTTCCCATGTCACCTATATGCAGAACTACCGGAATGTAGGACGCTCGGTAATCCGCAACACGCTGGCCAGCAAGGCGAAATACCCGTATATCCTTTTTATAGACTGTGATGCCAAGGTGACACACGCTGATTACTTGAAGAAGTATGTGGAGGCGGCTCCGACGGCACGGGTGATTTCCGGCGGTGTGGAGTACAGGGAAAAAAAGCCGAAAAAGAACCAGATCCTCCGATGGAAGTATGGCTGTCTTCGTGAGACCACGCCGGCGGAAATCCGCAATCAAAATCCCAATATCGCTTTCTCCACTTTCAACTTCTTGATTGAAAAAGAAGTGTTTAAATCCATTGAGTTCGATGAAACCCTTTCGGGCTACGGACACGAAGACACTCTTTTTGGAATTGACTTGATGAATCGTGGAATTACCGTGAAGCATATCGACAATCCTTTGCGGCACGAGGGAATCACCACGACCGACAAGTTCCTGAAACAGACCGAGCACGCCATCGACAATTTGTTTGTCGTTTACGACAAGGTGAGCGACAGGCAGCAGTTTGTGGATAGTGTTCGTCTAATGAAGACATTTCAGAAATTGCAGCAGAAAAAGATGGTCGGACTGTTTTGTCGACTGTATTCTCCATTCAAATCAATGATTGTGAGGAATTTGAAATCAAACAATCCGAAAATGAGGTGTTTTGATTTGTACAAATTGAATTACATTTGCCGGAATTTTTCTGACATAAAATTATAGTTTTTTAGATAAACAAAACAAGAGTTATGAAACGGATATTTTTAATCATTGTATTGATAGTCGGTGCGTTGTGTGTAGATGCACAGGATTTGTACCGCGCCCGCCCCGATGGGAATGTGGACAGTGTCTATCTTGGCATTGATTTGCCTGACGCGTTCCAGGGCGACAGTGTGATCATCGGTGTGACGGACTGGGGCTTCGACTACACGCACCCCACTTTTTACGACACTTCGATGACCCGTTACCGTGTTTTGCGCGCGTGGGACCAGTTCCGCACCGCGGGACCTTCACCGGAAGGCTTCAACTATGGTACGGAACTGATTGGTCAGGAGCAACTTCTTGCTGCACAATGTGATACATCGAACATTTATGGTCATCACTACCATGGGACACATGTAGCCGGCATTGCCGCCGGTAGTGGGGCAGGCACGGCGTATCGCGGTGTGGCCCCCAATGCCGAACTCCTGTTCTGTTCCTTCCGTCCGGATGAGCAATCGGCCATCGATGCCTTCCAATGGATGTACGATGTGGCCCAACAGGAACATAAACGTTTGGTTATCAATATGAGTTGGGGTATCTATTGGATGGACAATCTGGTGGGTACCGGCATTGTCGGGCAGAAAATGCAGGAGTTGAGCGACCTCGGTGTCGTGTTCGTGACCAGCGGCGGCAACAATGGCGATGTGAACTTCCATCTGGGCCATACGTTTGACAATGACACGATCCGTTCCCGTTTCTATTTTCCTTCGGAGAATGGAAGTCGCTATTATTGGGGTAGTTCCATCTCAATGACCAACAGTCCGGGACAGCCGTTTTCCTTCTGCTTGAATGTGCGGAACAGCAATTTGGAGGTACTTGCCGCATCTCCGTTCTTCAGCACGGTTTCCAACCTTCATGAGGAGAACTTCCTCGTCATTAACGGGGATACAATTCCCTACATTGTGGATGTGATTGCCAGTAACGAGGCGTCACGCCCGCAGGTTCGCTTGCGGACGAAGAAGGTGACCCAAACGGGCTGGCGTTTTTGCCTGACGGTGGCTGCTGCGGGAGGCGACTTCCATGCGTGGAATCTCGCTGAACTGACGACGGGTGTCGGCAACTGGGGCGCCAACTTCCAGCGGTATGCCCTTGACACGTGGGTGGCAGGTGATGCCCACTATGGCTGCGGCGCACCGGCCATCGTGCCTTGTGCCATTACCATCGCGGCACACCAGTCGCGTTATGCCACTTCCGACACGACATACGCGGGCGGTGCCATTTGCGATTTCTCCAGCTGCGGCCCCACCATCGATGGACGTGACAAACCCGACATTTCCGCACCGGGCTACAATGTCTGCTCCGCGTTCAACAGTTTTGCCGATGAGTCGTTGGGTGCAGTGGAAACCGTTGAGTATAACGGGCGTACCTATAAATTTGGCAAACTCTCCGGCACATCCATGTCGTCGCCGTTTGCAGCGGGCGTGGTGGCATTGCTTCTGCAGGCCAATCCCGCTCTCACGCCGGAACAGGTGAAGAACTGCCTTATCTACACCGCCACGCACGACCAGTTCACCGAAGCCAGCGGCATGACCCGCTTTGGCCACGGCAAGGTGAACGCTTACCGAGCCATCCTTGCGGCTTTGTATAGCGCTGGTACACATGATTTTGAGAGTTCTTCCAATCAGTTTACGGTCTTTCCGAACCCTGCAACGGACGAACTTTTCATCTCCACCCCCAACAGCACAGGAAGGGCCGAAGCCGTCCTTTACGACTTGAGTGGACGGATGCTTCAGCGCACGGCGCTTCAGCAGGGTGTCAGTATTTTGAATGTAACAGATTACCCCAATGGTTGTTATATTCTCCGTATTACCAATGGCGATTTCGTGCAGACTGAAAAAATCATTAAAGCCAAATAACGATGGAAGAAAAGAAAATGACCTATACGGAAGCTTTTGAAGAGCTTCAGGAGATTGTGAAGAAAATGGAAAATGCGGATATTTCGGTCGATGAACTGACGCAAAATATCGAGCGTGCCTCACAGTTGATCAAGATTTGCAAAGAAATACTGGGCAAAACGGAAGCCGAGGTTAACAAGATTATTGAACAGAACTAATTGACACTATGCGCATTGACATACTCACCCTTTTCCCCGAGATGTTTGAAGGGGTCTTTTCGCAGTCGATTTTGAAGCGTGCTGTGGCGAAGGGACATCTGGAACTGCATACGCACGACATCCGCGACTACACCAAGGACAAGCACCGCAAGGTGGACGACTATCCATTCGGTGGCGGCGCGGGCATGGTGATGATGGTGCAGCCCATCGCTGACTGTATCGCCAAGCTGAAGTCGGAACGGAACTACGACGCGGTGTTGTTCATGGCTCCCGACGGGCATACGTTCAACCAGTCGAAGGCTAACGAACTTTCTCTTTTTGAGAATATTATCATTCTTTGCGGCCATTACAAAGGGGTGGATGAGCGTGTGCGCGAACTGTTCGTGACGGAGGAAATCAGCATTGGCGACTACGTGCTTTCGGGTGGCGAGATCGCGGCCATGGCGGTGGTGGATGCCATCGCGCGCGTGATTCCCGGCGTGCTCAACGACGAGACTTCCGCCCTTTCCGACTCGTTCCAGGACGGCCTGCTGTCGCCGCCCGTCTATACCCGTCCCGCGGACTATGAGGGGCACGTGGTGCCGGAGATCCTGCTGTCGGGAAACGAGCGTCTCATCAAGGACTGGAAGCTGGAGCAGCAGCTGGCGCGTACCAAGGCCCGCCGCCCCGACCTTTACGAAAAGATTGTAGGAAAACAAGATAACAACTAACCCACTCAGTATGAAATACGTAGGACCTCATGTCAGTGCGAGTGGCGGCGTGGAGAACGCGCCGGAACAGGCTCACCAGTTGGGCGCCACCGCCTTTGCCCTTTTCACCAAGAACCAGCGCCAGTGGAAGTCGGCGCCGCTGACCGACCGGAGCATCGCCCTGTTCAAGGAACGGTGCGAACAGTACGGCTTCGCGCCGGAGGTGATTCTTCCGCACGACAGCTATCTGATCAACCTCGGCCAACCCGATGACGAGTTGCTGCCGAAATCGCGCGAAGCCTTCTTGGACGAGATGCAACGCTGTGAGCAACTGGGACTGACGATGTTGAACTTCCATCCGGGAAGCCACCTGAAAATGATGACGATAGAGCAGTGCCTGGACCGCATTGCCGAAAGTATCAATTGGGCATTGGACCAAACCCACGGGGTGACAGCGGTGATTGAGAACACGGCGGGGCAAGGGAGTAACGTGGGTTATAGTTTCCAACATATCGCCCACATTATCAGCAAGGTTGAGGACAAAACCCGCGTGGGAGTATGTGTCGATACCTGCCACACCTACTCGGCAGGGTACGACCTGAAAACCGCCGAAGGGTACGAGGCCACGTGGAAGGAGTTTGATGAAACCATCGGTCTCAACTATTTGAGAGCGATACATTTGAACGATACCAAGAAAGAGTTCGGCAGTCGTGTGGACCGCCACGACAGCATCGGCAAGGGGCTGTTGGGCATGGAGTTCTTCGAGCGCATCGCCCGCGACACCCGCTTCGAACACATCCCCTTCATCCTCGAAACGCCCGACGAGAGCCTGTGGGCCGAGGAGATAAAGCTATTGTTGGGGATGAAGTAGGAGGGTGCGATTTCTTCGAGTTTTCAAATCCAGCAAATAGTCGTACCTTTGCCGCCCGTAGGCAAAGTCCTCTTTTTCGTGTTGAATGAAAAAAACAATGAGAAAGTTTTTCCTTTTTATACTAGTCAGTGCTTTGTGTCTTGGCTCTTTGCAGGCGCAAACGGAAACGCAGGATGTGCCGTTTCAAAGGGGTTTCAGTATCACGGCTGATGTGGGTGGAGGTTTTGACAAAGCCCCCATTTTTGGATGGTTTCAACCGACCATCGGTCTTGGCATAGGCACCCGCTACGACTTTCACCCTCTCTGGGGAGTGAGAGTCGGACTCCGTTATGAGACTATTATTGTGGACAAAGGGGAATACTATAGTAATAACCTGCTTATTCCTGTGGAAATGGAGTTTCATCGTCCGCATTTTTATGTGCAAGGTGGCACTTTCATTGGCTTCTTCCTCGCTACGCGGACGGCGGCTAATGCGGTGGCGGTGTTCAACATAGGCGCAACCTTAGGAATTGGCGGACGTATTAATTTGACTCAAAATGATTTGCTGACGATAGGCGTACATAGCGCCTTGAAAGAAACTTGGGATATGGTGTACAACAATGGTGTGGGACGTTTGTCGGAATCTGTACCGAATTATAGTGTTATGTTGCGTGTCGGTTTCGAGCATCGATTCTAAAATCCAGCAAATAGTCGTACCTTTGCCGCCCGAAACAAACGTAGAAAGTAAAAAGTAGAAGGTAAAAAGTCGCCGCTGCACAACCCCTCTTCAAACTCTCTACCGTATACCTCATAACTTTTGACTCTCAATTCTCAACCCTCAACCCTCAACTCTTAACTCTCAACCCCTAACCCCTAACCCCTAACCCCTAAAGACTAACCCCTAAAATGCTGTACCCATTGAAATTCCGGCCGCTGTTCTTTGACAAAATCTGGGGCGGCCACAAAATC
>JAEEGG010005372.1_pt1 | contig 30503 bp, 19 predicted proteins | sample 9134161 | NCBI WGS metagenome assembly JAEEGG01 (sample SAMN16246543, study PRJNA631951) | gut metagenome | biome: gut microbiome; feature: rumen; material: CR-attached | host: Bos | place: Iran: Karaj | collected 2018-10
AAAACACCATGACCTGCAGCATTTTTGGCCTATTATGCTCCAGGTCCTCGGTAAAACACTGTGACCTGCAGCATTTTTGGCCTATTATGCTCCAGGTCCCCGGTAAAACACGCCGACCTGCAGCGTTTTTGCCGTTTTTTGCTCTAGGTCCCCGGTAAAACACTGTGACCTGCAGCATTTTTGGCCTATTATGCTCCAGGTCGATCAAAGAAATGCGGTTTGATATTCCGTGGAAGTGTGGTGAGTGTTCCCGGTCCTTCGCTAACGCTCAGGATTACAATTATCGTGCAGCAGCCAAGTGATTGATAGATAGGTGATAACCGGAAAGAGAATCGGCGGATTTTGACGATTCTCCTACTGGGATAGTGTTGATATTCAAAGGGTTAAGTGCTGCATGGCGGGCGAGTTCTGCGGCACCGCCGCTTGCCGAATGGCAAGGCAAGCGGCTACAGTTCGGGCGCTGCGGGGGGCTCAGTGCGAAGGCCCTCCTCGCGCCCGACTGTTGCTCGCAGCCGCGAAGGGATGGGAGGAGGGGGTGCCGGTTAGAGAGGGTAGATGTCGGCGGCGATGAAGCGGCGGAGGTCTTCCGGGGAGATCTGGATTTGGAGGCCGCGGATCCCGGCGCTCACATAGATATAGTCGTAGAGGAAGGCGGATTCGTAGATGTAGGTCGGCAGCGGCTTCTTCATCCCTATCGGCGAACATCCCCCGCGGATATAGCCGGTTTCGGGCAGCAGCTCTTTCATATGGAGCATCGCGCAGGATTTATTGCCGGAGATGCGCGCCGCGACCCGCAGGTCGACCTCCATATCCCCCGGCATCACGCAGACGAAAAGTCCGTTGCGGTCGCCGCGCAGGACCAGGGTCTTGAATACCTGTTCGATGGGTTCGCCGAGTTCGGCGGCGACGTGGTCTGCGGCTAGGTTGCTCTCGTCCACCCGGTAGGGGATGAGGCGGAAGGGGATGCCGGCGGCTTCTAGGAGTCGAGCGGCGTTGGTTTTCTGTATCTTCGGTTCTGCCATTGTGCGTAGTTCTGTTTTCCGCCCGGCCAGGGGATGCGGTCCTGCCAGAGGGTGCCGGTCATTCGGCGGGGGGCGGGTTGTGGAGGATGGCGCGCAGGTCCGGCAGCAAGGCATCATCCGCCGGAAGCCATCTCACCGAATCCAGATCCTCCGGGGCAAGCCAACGGGCGGCTTCGTGCTCGTTCAGATGCAGCGCCTCGCCCTTCAGCGAGCAGAGGAAACAGTGCATCGTGAGATGGAAGGACGGATAATCGAACTCCACCGTCCGCAGGAAGCGATCTACCGAAATCTCCGCCGAAAGCTCCTCCCGGATCTCGCGCACCAGCGCCTCCTCCGGACCCTCCCCGGCCTCCATCTTTCCGCCCGGAAACTCCCACCAATCCTTCCAGTCGCCATACCCTCGCTGGGTGGCGAAAACCCTGCCTTCCTTACAGATTATTGCCGCGACTACCTGAATCTTGTTCATTGTGATACACAAAGATAGCAAGTTTCTATCAGATGATAACCCCGTTTTGAATTTAAAAACAAGTTTCCTATATTCGCAATGGATAGTAAGTTCTTATTAGTTGGGGTTTTATGTTGTTATTGGTGTTTTGCGCGGCATCCGTTGCTGCGTTCTTTTCTTATCGGGGCTTCCGATATTTCCGCATCCGGAAACTTGATTCAGAATCTGTCAACCAGGGCAAAATGGCTGCAGCCGAGTTCCTGCGACTAGACGCGCTGGTGCACCAAAAAGAATTCTACCGCGACCCTAAACTCGACCGTACCACCATCTGTTCGCAGCTGGGGATTGGTCGCCACACGTTGAACCAGCTGCTGAACGACTATGCGGGAGGGATGTCCGTCCCCGCGTATATCAACAAGGTGCGTCTGGACGTGGCTTGCGATATCCTGAAAACTTGTCCCGGGAAGACCCTCGCCGATATCGCGGGGGATGTGGGAATGTCGCCCCAGAATTTCCGTATCCAGTTCAAAAACACCTTCGGCCTCACCCCGAACGAATACCGCCAGGCCCTTTGAGTGCGGGGTGCGGGGTGTGCGGATCGTGGAGCGGGTTCGTGGAGCGGGTTCGTGGAGTGGGGGTGTGGTTGCGAGGGATTGCCCCGTGCTGGGCTTGAGGCGTGCTGGGTAAGTGGCTGAATATCAGTATATAACGCAATCAAGGCTGCTCGATTTCGAGCAGCCTTCTTTGCATAACGTGCTGATATATAATATGTTCCGTAGCACGGCTTAGGCAGATCTAGGAACTGGTCAGACCTTTGAACTGGTTGGATCTTGACGTGTTTGTATATTTGTTGCCGGGCAGCTAAGTGGCCGAGTGTCAGCGAGATGCTGAAAACAAATCGGCGAATTCTGCTGCCGATTTGTTTTCAGGAAGTGGCTGTGTGTCAGTGGGTTGGGTGCCCGGGGTTTCGTGTGCAGCGGCTAAGTTGCTGTGTGTGAGGGGGATACTGGAAAGAGAATCGGCGAATTTCGCCGATTCTCTTTCCAGTAAAGGTCTGATAATCAAATACTTGGCTGCTGCAGAAAAGGGCCGCCCTCGCCAGCGCTCCACGCCCCACACAACACGCCCCCCGCTCTCGCCCCCACCCCGCCCTACTTCCTCAGCGAATCGAGGGGGACGAGGGGGAGTTCGATGTCGGGGGGATAAGGGCGCCGGGAGAACTCCTGGAAGTATTGCAGGCAGGCGTCGCGCCACCAGGCGGCGTCGCGGGCGTTGCGGTCGAGAAGTTCCAGGACCTCGTGGTAGCGCGACGCCGTGACGTAGCGGCGCATGCCCTTCCAGACATCGCGGAAATGGCGTACCTGGCGCACTCCGCGGTCGTAATGCAGACAGAGCTCTTCCCAGAGCGTCCGTCCGGAGGACAGGCAGTGGTCCCAGCCCACGTGATGGAACCACAGCAGCAGCTCTTCGGGGCAGGCTTCGAGCGAGTTGTATATCGATGCCAGGGGCTCGTGGTACTGGTCCACGGCTCCGGAACCCGTCTCGCGCGTGCGGTCGAAGCCTATCCCGTCGGGAGAGGCTTTATGGTAGTAGGAGGGCAGCCAGTCCTTGCGCCAGCCTTCGCGGTAGCACCAGGGCTCGGGCCCGAAGTGATGGTCGCCTGCGAAGAGGTGGTGCAGGCCGAGGGGCATCATATAATCGACGCAGGCTTCCCGCGAAGCGAGCATAATCTCTTTCATCGGGGCGATGAATCCGCGGTCGAAGCGCCTCTGACTCATCAGGCGGGGCTTGGGGAAGGTGATCCTGAGCCATTCTTCCGCAATCTGGGCGGAGGATAGGCCCGGGTCCCAGGCCAGGCGCCCGAAGGCGTACCAGTTGGCCTGGTTGAAGATGTTCCCGCACCAGTCGGGGTCGCGGCCGATGTTGGCGACCCCGGCTATGGCGGATACCTTCGAGGCGGCACTGACGGCGGCCACGGTGGATCCCTTTCCACGGGCGTAGGTGTCGGATTTCAGGCATTCTTCCCACATCGGGGCAAGGAATACCAGCGAAGATGCCTGCCCGAGGTATTCCATCGTTATCTGCAGTTCGGGGGTGACGGAGCTGTGCGGAAGGGCGCCGAACAGGGGGCTGAAGGGTTCCCGGGGCTGGAAATCCACCGGCCCGTTCTTGACCTGTATGGAGACGTTGTCGCGGAACTGCCCGTCGAGGGGGACGAATTCGTCGTAGGCCTGCCGGGCGCGGTCGTCGCTGTCCGGGGAATAGACGAAGGCCCTCCACATCACTATCCCGTGGTAGGGCGCCAGGGCGTCGGCCAGCATATTGGCCCCGTCCACGTGCGTACGGCCGAAGTCCTGGGGGCCGGGCTGGCCCTCGCTCGAGGCTTTCACCAGGAATCCCCCGAAATCGGGGATGAGGGAGTAGATCTGCGCGACCTTATCCCTCCACCAAGCTGCCACGGCGGGGTCCAGGGGGTCTGCGGTCGGCAGCCCGCCCAGGGCTGCGGGGGATGCGAAATTAACCGACAGATACACCCGTATCCCGTAGGGCCGGAGTATGTCCGCTATCTTCGCGCAGCGCTGCAGATGGGCGGAATCCAGTATGGCGGGGGATGCGTTCACGTTGTTCAGGACCGTGCCGTTGATGCCGATTTTCTGGTTCAGGCGGCCGTATTCGGCGATTCTGGCGGAGGGGAGTTCCTCGGAGGTCCATTCCCATATCGAGGGGCCTGCATAGCCGCGCTCGACGCTGTCGTCGAGGTTGTCCCAGTGGTCCAGTATCCTGTATTGATAGGCGGGCGCACCCTCGAGGGGGACGTCGGCCTCGCTCCATAGATAATCAATGTTCCTGGCACAGGAAAGTGCCAGGAACCCTAACCAAACTAATAATAACCATTTACTCCTCATCCTTTCCCTCTATCGTACGGATTGTTCCGTCCGTATTGTACTTGAGTTCGCATACCTTCAGGCTGCGCAGCCAGGTGCGTCCTCCGGAAGGCACGCTGTCGTGGTGGAAGAGCCACCATTTGCCTCCGTATTCCACTATGCAGTGATGCGTGGTCCAGCCTACTACCGGGGTCAGCAGCACGCCTTTGTAGGTGAAGGGCCCGTAGGGATTGTCGCCTATGGCGTAGCAGAGATTGTGGGTGTCGCCGGTAGAGTAGCTGAAGTAGTATTTTCCGTTGTATTTGTGCACCCAGCTGGCCTCGAAGAAGCGGCGGGCGTTGTCGCCCACGGTGAGGGGGGCGCCGTTCTCGTCGAGCACCACCACCGGGCGGGGCGCTTCGGCGAATTCCAGCATGTCGTCGCGCAGCCTGGCCACGCGGGCGGGGATTGCGGGCTGGTCGTCGGCGGGATAGGTGGTGCCGGTGTCCAGGGCCTTGTTGTCGCGGTAGCGCTGCAGCTGGCCGCCCCATATTCCTCCGAAGTAGAAATAGTATTCTCCGTTATCTTCCAGCACGCAGACATCTATCGAATAGCTGCCTATCATAGGGGCCGGCTGGGGGATGAAGGGGCCTTCGGGCTTGTCGGACACTGCGACTCCGAAGCGGAAGATGTCGGTCTTGTCCTTGGCGGGGAAGTACAGGTAGTATTTGCCGTTCTTGCAGGCTACGTCGCAGTCCCAGAGTTGGCGGCCTGCCCAGGGGACGTCCTCCAGGCGCAGCGCCACTCCGTGATCCTTCACGGGGGAAGTCATGGGATCGGGGCCTTCCAGCGAGAATACGTGGTAGTCCTTCATGTCGAAGTGGCTGCCGAAATCATCCTCCGGAACACCGGATTCCCAGTCGTGAGAGGGATAGATATAGAGTTTGCCGTCGAAGATGTGCACCGACGGGTCGGCCATGTAGTCCTCGGGGACCAGATACCTTTTTTGTACTTTATCTGCCATAGATATATTCGCGTAAGAATGGTTTCAGTTTGTAGTTGCGGTCGAACCATACCGGGCTGTCGTGCCTGCCGGGGATGGGCCAGTTGTTCTTCCAGTTGTCGGCGTCGCAGACTCCCCAGACGTTCACGCGCTTGACCACGTCGGAGTTGCGAATGAACATCTTGAGCATAGCCGACATCCTGTCGTTCCACTGCTTTGCTACGCTCTCGGGAATGCCGTCGGCGTAGGGGTTGAGATCCGCTTCGGACAGGGGCTTGGCGCCCAGGTCGGCACTGCGGGTGAGGGTGGGCAGTATGCTCATATCCAGCTCGGTGATGCAGACGTCCAGGCCGGTTTCTTCCTTGACGCGGCGTATGTGGCGCTCGTAGAGGTCGATGTCGGGATAATCCATTCCCATATGGCCCTGGAAGCCTATGGCGTCGATGCGTATGCCGCGCTCCTTGAGCTTCTTGGCCATGGCTATGACTGCGTCGAGCTTGGCGGGTTCGTGCATCGAGTAGTCGTTATAGTAGAGTTCGCAGTTGGGATCGGCTTCGTAGGCGCACTGGAAGGCCCAGGGGATGAATTCTTCCCCGAGGATACGGTAGAAGGGGCTGTCGCGGTAGCTGCCGTCTTCCATTATGGCCTCGTTCACTACGTCCCAGCCCTTGATGTGCCCTTTGTAGCGGCCTACCATCGTGGAGATGTGCTGCTTCATCCTCTCCTTGAGGAGTTCGGGGCTGATGAGATTCCCATTTTCGTCGTAGCAGAAGTCGGGGGTGCACTGGGAGTGCCAGATCAGGGTGTGACCATAGACGTCGAGATTGTATTTCTCGCCGAATTCCACGTATTTGTCGGCGAGTATCCAGTCGTACTGGCCGAATACCGGCATCACTTCCCCGCTCTTGAGGCAGTTTTCTGGCTCGATGGCGGCGAAGTGGCGTATCAGTACGGAGTCGCCTTTGATGTCTTCCCCGGCTATCTGGGCATCGTTGATGGCTGTGCCCAGTATGAAGGTGCCAGCGAATACGTCCTTGAGCGCGGGCTCCGTACGTGCGCAGCCCGCCATCAGCACGCAGGCGGCCAGGGGAATCAGGAATCTTTTCATGCGCGGGATTCTATTTCTTTATTGATGACATCCATACGTTCGTCGGAGAGGTCATATTGGGAGATGATCCAGATTGCAAGCCCGAGCAGTACGGCGGGGATTACGCAGACCAGCCAGAGTATGCCCTGCAGGGCGAGGGGAGTCTGCTCGGCGGCACCGGCGTTGAATCCCACCCAGGCGAGCACGAGCCCGGGAACCACTCCTCCGAGGGCCATTCCGGCCTTGAAGAAGATTCCGGTGAGGGCGTTCACTATGCCTGCTATGCGGCGGCCGGTGGTGTATTCGCCGAAGGCAATGACCTCGGGAACCAGGGCCCACATATATCCGGTGGCGGTGATGATGCCGGTGGATTTAACGAACTGGGCGATGGAGAGCATCACGAAGTTGCTCTTGAGTGCGGGGATGGATACGAAGGTGTACATCATAGCCATACCCAGGATTGCTATGCCCAGGAAGAGGTAGAACATGCCTTTCTTGCCAATCTTGCGCTTGATGGCGGGGACCAGGGGCATGAAGATGAAGGCGGGGATGGTTCCCAGCCACATAAAGAGGGTGGTAAGTAGCGGGGTGGCCTTTACGTTGTAGGTCATGAAGTACGAGTCGGCGGCGTTGCCGACGCTCATCATAGCAAAAGCTGTCACGAAGAAGAAGGCCAGCACGCGCAGGGGCTTGTTGCGCTTGAACTCGGTCCAGAGGTCGCTGACTTTCACGTTCGCGGATTCTTTCTTGTTCATTACCACCTTCTCTTTGCTCTGGAAGAAGCAGAAGACCAGCAGCGCGAAGCCCGCGATGGCGAAGATGCTCATGGTCGCGAACCAGGCCGGGGCTGCTTCGGGGGTGTTGTACACCGCGGTCATCTTGCCGGTGGCGGGGTCGAGCACCTTGGGGGCGAAAATGGCGATGATGATGGGCAGGGACTTGACGCAGAGGGCGCCGAGGTTTGCCATGAACATCCTGGTGCTGGTGAGGATGGTGATCTCGTTGGTATCCCTGGTGAGCGAAGCGTTGAGGGCTCCGTATGGCACGTTCACCAGGGTGTAGCACAACGACATACCTACATAGGTGATGTAGGCATACAACAACGAGCCGCTGAATCCGTTCCAGAAGCAGAGGATAGCCAGTCCTACGAGGGGAATGCCCCCTAGGATCAGCCAGGAACGGTATTTACCCCAGCGGGGAGTGCCACGGTCCACGAGTGTTCCCACGATCGGGTCCCAGATAACGTCCACGAGGCGCACTATCAGGAACATCACGGCTGCGACGTCCGGCTTGAGGCCGAACACATTGGTGTAGTAGAAGAGCAGCCATATGCTGATGGTCTGGTAGATCAGGTTCTGTGCCATGTCTCCGGCACCGAATCCTATGCGCTGCAGCCAGCTGAGTTTGTAAAAGCCTTTGGCTTCGTTGTTGGAGGGGTTCATATGAAAGGTTCAGGTCTTATCTGGAGTTAATAATGATATCTGCCGTGCGTTTGCCCACAGTGGCCTTGTCCTGGGGATGGATGTCGTTCCATTCCCCTATGTCTGCATTGGGGACCAGCCATACGCCGTCCATCTTTTCGGCCGTGCGTCGCTGTTCCTTCTGCACGCGGTTCCATCCCGAGTCGCTGTCCCGGAGTTCGGAGTGCTCGAAGGCGGCGAGTTCTATTATGTAGCAATGCAGGTCGGGGTTGGCGAGCTCTTCCCTGCGGGTGTTGACAAGAGTTTCGAGCAGTTTCCCGTAGGAGGCGGCGTTGCTGCAGTTGCTCTCGCCCTGATACCAGATGAATCCGTCGAAGGCGTAGTCGCGCAGCGGGGCGCTCATTGCGTTGTAGAGCCCGGCTGCCTTGTACTGCAGGAAAATCTGCGCGCCTCGGGCGGGCATCCTGCGGCCGGCTTTGTGCTCCCAGCCTTTGAGCAGGCTGATCTTCCCTGCGGGAGTGTCCAGGCTGTAGTCTTTGTCGGGCACGAAGGATGCGACATCGGGCCCATAGGCGTAGAGGTGGATTTCCACCTCGTTATCCCCCTCGCGCAGCAAGGAGTCAGGAATGAAATAATTGCGAGGGGGATACCTATATGTAGTACTACCAACTAACTTTCCGTTTACGAAGGTGGAGTCGGCGTCCACTATGGCGCCGAGGTGGAGTATGCCTGCCCCGACCTGTGCGGCGGAGAGGCTGAAGCGGCGGCGCAGCAGGTGGCTGCCGTAGATGTTTTCTCCCTTGGAATCCACGGCCCAGGCCTTCGAGAAGATGTCGGCGGGGCGCCAGCGGGCTCCGGCGGGGGCGGGAAGGGCGTTGTGGGCCTCCTGCCAGTCGGAGTAGAGGTGGTTGTTATAGTCGTACAGACTGTCCACTATCGCCTTGTCCTGCAGCTCGCGGAGCTCGGCCAGGGCGTAGTCCGGGAGCACATCCTCACGCAGCCAGGCTTCGATGGGCGACCCTCCCACGGAGGAGTTGACCATTCCTACCGGCACTCCGGTGCTCTCCTGGAGATAACGGGCGGTGAAGTAGCATACGGCCCCCCATTCGAGGCCGGTCTTCTCGCTGTCGAGAACCTCCCATTTGCATTCGGGGAGATCCTTGCAGGGGCCGTCGAATGCGAAGGTCACGGGGACTTTCAGGTAGCGGACCTGGTCGTTGGAGTAGCCCTTGATTTCGTCGGCCACCACGTCGAGGCAGCGTTTCACGGGGAGCTCCATGTTGGACTGGCCGCTGCAGAGGAAGACGTCACCGACGAGGATATCGCTGATGATGCTGTCGTTGAGCTTGAGTTCGTAGGGGCCTCCTGCCGGGGTGGCGGGGAGTTCCGCTTTCCAGAAGCCTTCGCCGTCGGCCCGGACGGAGCTCTTGCTGCCCTGCCAGGTGAGGGTGATTTTGGCCCGGGGATCGCTCCATCCCCAGACGGGAATGCTGCGGTCCCTCTGCAGGACCATGTGGTCGGAGAATATCTCCGGCAGTGTGACGGGGGCCTTGCTGCAAGAAGCCGCAGACAGTATGCTGCAAATTATGATAAGCGCTTTTTTCATTGGTGCAAAGTTACCCAAAAGCGCTCTGCAAGGCCTCTAAAAATGTTTCAGTCCTTTAAAAATTTAGAACATGGATGTCATATTTGTTACATATCCTTACGGATTTGCAACTATGGTGGTAACGGATGCGGAATTCAGGTTCAAAATTATCTTTCCGTCGCTGCTTGTGAACTTCAGGTCGGCGGGCAGATTGGGATCGGTGTAAGAGCCTGAAATCTTGGAGAAAGTTCCGCCTGTTTCAATGGTGAAATCCTTGTAAATCTCCTGTCCGGGGTTCACTATCACTATTGTGATGCGGCCGTTTTCTCCCTTGAAGGCAGTGGCGGAAAGGGTCTCCGCGCCTTCGATGGAGATGGCTATCCTCCGGTCGCCGGGGCGTATGTAACGGCTGAACTGGGCAAAGGCTCTGCCGCGGGGGAGTATGGCTCCGCGGGTGGTGCCTGCATCCCCGTCGCCGAGAAGACTGTAGTAGCGTATCCCGTACCACCAGATGTAGGCGTTCCAGCCGCTGTTGAGGCAGCCCGCTATCTCCTTGGCCATATCCATGGTCTCGAGCCAGACAGAGGTCCCCTTGGCGAAGCTGTCGTTCAGCAGGTGCTCGGTCATCCAGAGGGATTTCCCTTTCTGCTCTGCGAGGGGGAAGGGCTGGGGTGTGGTGCCGTAGAGATGGCCTCCCACTATGTCGATGTTTGCGCAGGCGGCATCGTCGTTGAGCACGGGGGTGTAGAAGCTATGGTCGCTGCCCATGCTTTCTCCCGTCATCAGAAGGGTCCCGGTGATGCTCTGCCCGTAGTTCTTCACGAAGTCCAGGTGCTGCTGCGCCGTCCACATACAACCTTCGTAGCTGGCGTGCCAGTCCGGCTCGTTCTGTACGGAGATGGCATACAGGGGAGCGCCGGCGTTGCTCATATAGTCCACGAACCTCTGCAGGTAGGCCGCGTAGTCACCGTATTTGTCCGGACGCAGCGAACTGGTCTTTCCGTCCTTCAGGGCTTCGGCTTGCTCGGGGGTCTTCATAGTGACCGGCATTGTCCAGGGGCTGGCGAGTATCAGGGTGCCGTGGTTCTGGTAGGCATATCTGCAGCCGTTCACCAGCTTGCTCCAGTCGTTCTCGTCGTAGGGGATGCGTATGCGCATTATGTTCAGCCCCAGGCTCTCGGTGAAGGTGTCCGTCTCGGAATCGCTCCAGTCTATGGCGTCGCCCCAGTTGCCTCCCAGGTTCATCGCTCCGAAGCCCTCCCAGGTCTGGAAGGTGGTGGAGGGATCGAGGGTGGCCTTCGCCCCTGTGATTTCGTAGGGGTTGGGAAGGGGTTTGTCGTTGCCATTGGAGGGTTCGTCCTTATGGCAGGCTGCTAGCAGAAGGGCTGCCGCGATGAGGGGAAAGAGTTTTTTGATCATTGGAAAAGTTTGTCTAGGGCCTCCCTGTCGGTGCCGTCCAGGTATTTGGTGACGAACTCCTTGGGGGCCATTCCGAAGTAACTGCGGAAAGAGTTGGAAAAATATGAAGGGGTGGAGAACCCTACGCGGTAGGCGACTTCGGAGATGTTCACCTTGTCGTGTACCAGCAGGTAGGCCGCCTGTTTCATACGGGTGGTCTTGATGAGGCTGGAGGGCGAGATTCCCATCATCTCCTTGAGTTTGCGGTTCATATGCACGCGGCTCATTCCTATCTCGCGGCTGAGGTCTTCCACGCTGAAGTCGGGGTTGTCGAGGTTGCCCTTGATTATCTCCATCACCTTATCGACCAGCTGCCCGTAGGCCGAGCTGACCTTCACTTCCTCGTAGTCGTATTTGAGGTCGTTGGAGTATTTGCCGCGTATGGTGTCGCGGGTGGATATCACCTGGGCGATGCTGCTCTTGAGCAGATCTACCGAGATGGGCTTTACCAGGAAGCGGTCGGCACCGCTCTCGATGCTCTGCAGCTGGCTGGCCTCGTCGGAGGAGGAGGTGAGGAAGATTACGGGGATGTGGTTGGTGACGGGGCTGTGCTTGATGCGGCGGCAGAGCTCCAGACCGTCCACGCCGGGCATACGGAGGTCGGTGACCACTACGTCGGGCTGGGAGGTGGATATCTCCGCCCAGGCCTCGTCGGCGCCGGGGAAGGTCTTGACATTGTAGAGCGGCTTGAGCTCGTTGAGCAGATAGTCGCAGATCTCTTCGTCGTCGTCCACAATGATTACCGTCTTGCGGGACTTTATGACCTTGTCGGAGGCAACGGCTCCGGGGGTGAAGGCTATGTCTTCCGTGGTGCGGTCGAGCTCCTCCGCGTCGGGCGTCTTGATGTAGAGGTCCTTGTGGTGGGAGGTCTTGGACATCTCTTCTTCGGTAAGATGGGCGCAGCCTACGGGGATCAGGACGGTGAAGCATACGCCATCGTCGGTGTTGGAGGCGCTGATGCGGCCGTGATGCAGTTCCACCAGCATCTGGGTGAGGCTGAGGCCCACGCCTGAGCCGGTCTTGGCATCCAGCACGTCGGTCTGGAAGAAGCGGTCGAACACTCTTTCGAGGTAGGCGTCTTCGATGTGGCTGCCGCTGTTGGTGATGCCTATGCGCACCTGCTGGGCTATCTCGGAGGCGAGGGCCCCGCGGTTCTTCTCGGGGGCGGAGACGTCGATGGTGATGCGACCGCCGTCGGGAGTGTGCTTGAAGGCGTTGGACAGCAGGTTGAAGATTATCTTGTCGAAGTTGCCCTGGTCTATCCAGAGGTTGATGACATCGGAGGCGGGGTGCAGGGAGAGGTCTATGTTGCGGGTGACGGCCATGTTGTCGAACGAGGCCATGATGTCCTTGATGAAATAGACTATGTCGGTCTCGAGGAAGTGCATCTGCATCTGGCCTTCATCCACCTTGCGCACGTCCATGATCTGGTTCACCAAGCGCATGATACGCAGGGAGTTACGGTACATAAGGTTGTAGAGCCCCTTCTTGTAGGGATCCTGCTCGGCCTCGCGCATTGTCTTGAGCGGCGACATCAGCAGGGTGAGCGGGGTGCGTATCTCGTGGGAGATGTTGGTGAACATCTTGAGCTTGAGTTCCTTGATGTCGGATGCTTCGCGGTCGAGGGCGTGCTGGCGGCGGCGTGCCAGGAAGGCGCGCAGCAGCATCACCAGGGCTCCGAACATCACCAGGTAGAACAGATAGGCCCATCCGCTGAGGTACCAGGGGGCTCGGACGTGTATGTCTATGCTGGCCGTGGCGCATTCGTCCATCGAGCCGTCGAAGAAGGCCTTCACGTTGAGGGTGTAGTTGCCGGAGGGAAGGTTGCTGTACGAGGCGGAGTGGGCGGGGACGGAGATGTAGCGCCAGTCCTGGTCGAAGTGGTTGAGCTTGTAGGCGTAGCGTATCTTCCTGGGATTGGTGTACTCGAGCACCGCGAATTCCAGGGAGAAGGTGTTGCGGTTGTTGGGAAGGTTTATCTTGGTGGCCTCGGTGATGTGTTTGTCGAGGATGTTGAATTCGTTGTGTATGTCGTAGTCCACGTCTTCGTTCAGCACGGTGAGGCGGCTGAAGTAGAGCGGTGGCACGGGGTGGCGCATCTGGTTCACCACCTGGGGATGGAAGCGAGTCACGCCGCCGGTGCCGCCGAAAAGCAGCTGGCCGTCGCCGTCGCGCATTGCCGCTCCGAAGTGGAACTCGTTGCTCTGCAGGCCGTCATAGGCGTAGTAGTTGGTGAACACGGAGTGCACGGGATCCAGGCGGCTGAGGCCGTAGGATGTTGATATCCAGAGAGTTTTGTCGTCCGCTTCGAGGATGGCATCGATCACGTTGCTGGGCAGGCCGTCGGCTTCGGAGTAGTATTTCACGGTGCCGCGGGTGCGGTCGCAGGCGGTGAGGCCTTCTCCCGTACCTATCCATATCCGTCCGTCGGAAGCCTCGTAGAAGCAATAGACGCGGGTCTGGATTGCGTTGTCGCCCACGTCGTAGGTTATGAGCTTGCCGAGGGCGTGGTTGTAGCAGAGGGGGCCGTTGTAGGTGCCGAGCCAGACCATCCCGGAGCGGTCGATGTAGAGGGCGCTGACCCATTTGTTGATGTCCTGGGATACCCTGCGCACGACTTTTTCCGCCTTGGGGTCGATTATGCTCATTCCGGCGCCGTAGGTTCCCGCGTAGAGCAGGTCGTTGGCTTTGTCGTAGGCCAGGCAGACTACGCTGGAGGATTCTACGGCAGCATTGTCGCGGAAGGGCCTGATGCCGGTGGAGGGAGTGTAGGTGAAGAGGCCTCCGAGGTAGGTGGCTATCCAGAGCTTGCCCTGCCCGTCGTATGCGAGGGCCATCACCGAGTCGTTGGTGAGGCCGGAGTTGGAAGCGTTGAAGGTAGTCCCCCAGCCGCCGGCGCCGAGCCTCAGCAGGCCTCCGCCGTCAGTGCCTATCCACATCGTCCCGTCCTTGGGCGAACGGACGAGGGAGGTGACGCAGCCCTGCTCCACGGGGATGTATTCGAATCCGTACATAGAGCGGGGGATGACCATCACGCCCGTCTGGAAGGCCCCTAGCCATACATTTCCCTGGTTGTCCTGGATCAGGCTGTGGATTTTCCAGTGGGAGATGTCTTGGGAGACGTTGGGGAGCCAGGGTTCGCGTAGTTCATCCGCCTCCATATCGTAAATCTTGAGCCCGTTGGCCTCCGTGCCTATCAGGAAGGTCTTTTCTCCCACCTTCTGGCCGTTGCTGTTGGGCACTATGGCGTAGATCTGGCAGCCTCGGGCAGCCTTGTCGGAGGAGTGGCGGAGCTTGCCGCTGGCGGCCTCGTACACATAGATTCCCTTCATAGTGCCGAGTATTACGTTGCCGGTCTCGGGATCTTCGCAGAAGGTGCGGATGTAGGTGCCGGGGTCGATGCTGACGTCCTGCCTGCGCAGGGTGAGGCTGTTCACTACGCTGAGTCCGCCGGTCTCGCCGGCAAGCCAGACCCAGCCGCGGGAGTCCTGGAAAATGGTATATACGAAGGGGGAAGGGAGGTTCTGGTTGAGTATGTCCCTGCGGGTGTTCTTCAGGCTATGGCTGTCGGTGTCGAGGATATAGATGCCGTGCTGGGAGGTCGCGGCCCAGATTTCGGAGGTGCCGGTGCCGACCTGTACCTCCGCTATGGAGGATATATGCTGCGTGGAGCCGGGCGAGTTCGGGTCGCCGAGGTCCTGCCTGTGGAAGGAGCGGTAGTCGGGGTCGAAGGTCTGCAGGCCCATGGAGGTGCCAACCCACATTACTCCGCGGCTGTCCTCGAATACGTTCAGCACGAGGTCGCTCGCCAGCGCGTCCTCCTTGCCTCGTACGAAGCGGAAGGTCTGGAAGTCGAACCCGTCGAAGCGGGCAAGCCCGTTCTCGGTGGAGATCCATATGAATCCGCGCCCGTCCTGGTAGATGTCGTTGACTTGGCTATTAGGCAGACCGTAGTCGGCGGTGTACAGTCTGGCCATCTGTGCCGATGCCGTAAATGAGGCAAAAATGCACAGAGTCGTGATTAGATTTTTCAAGGAATGTTTCAAATCTGCTCGGCTTTAGTGTGTATAGACACAAATTTAATAAAAATCCGTCAAAAATGAAACAATGATACAAACTTATAATTTTGATAAATGAAAAGGGGAAGAACCATCGCGGCTCTCCCCCTTTGGAGTATATTTTTTTAGCTAACCGTCTTTATTCGTCCTCTTCGAGATCGATGGTGGTCATAGGAACCACGCGGAAGTTGTTCCAGTAAACCACGAAGTCGGTCATCTCGCGGGCGGGCTTTCCGTCGCACTCGTCGTTGTAGAAGGCGAGCATGCCCTGGCAGGCATATTCACCGTTCACGCCGGCGATGGTGTTCTTGAGGATGAAGCCGTAGGTCTGGCCCACGAAGTTGGGGAAGTCGGTGAGAGGAATAGTGGCGGTCTCCCACTCGGTCATGCCGTTCTTGAAGTGATCGGGATCGGTGGTCCAGGGGTGGAAGTTGGCCATCCAGTTGCTTCCGTAGTCCACGAAGGTGACTGCAAGGCGTCCGCTGTCCCACTTCGAAGGGATGTAGTACTCGAACTGGAAGCAGAGCTTGTCGGTGCCGGTGGCGCTGTTGAAGAGCTCTACGCCGCTTGCCATGTTCTGTGCAAACCCGAGGGCACGGCCGGAGCAGGCGTCCGAGTTGAAGCAGGTACGGGCGATGCAGGCGCCGCCGTCGGCGGAATGCACGCCGTCATCTCCGAGGGCGAGGACGGGGATCTTGGTCCCGGGAACCGGCATCGCACGGAATGAGACGGGGTTCTTGGGGCCGTCGCCTGCCACGGGGAAGGGATCGGTGTCGTTCGCGAAGATATCAGGATAGGTGGCGCTGTCGGGCAGGTCGCCGGTGATGCCGGAACCCCAGGCATAATAAGTATCGTGCGTGGAGTTGGGGTTGTACCTCTGTCCGTATCCGTCAGCTTCCTCGGAGTAGAACTTGGAGAGGAAGATGTTCTTTATGCGGTAGAAGTAGTTGGGCGATGCCGCCTTTCCGTTGTCGGTCTCGGCGATGATGTACCCACCTTCGTAGTCGGCGGGGAATGCCGGGGTCTGGAACTGGAAGCCGGTACCCTTGGCGCTCTCGCCGCGGATGTTTTCAGTCTCGGCCACGGCCTCGTCGAGGTCGTTGTAGAAGACTACCTTGTTCACTCCCTTGAGGCTGGCGCCCTTGACGGTAACCCACGAGCCCTCGTTGGGGAGGCAGTGGCTGATGCCGCTGATGCTGGGGGCGGAGCCCATTATGTGGAAGCTGTAGGCGTAGTCCTTGTTGCCGGTGGAGCTGATGATGATCTTGTCGCGGAACTCTTCCTCGCAGTCATCTCCCGTAGGAGTTTCGGCATTTTCCGTGTTGCGGGAAGGGATGCGGAAGATCACCGACTTGCTGGTGAGCAGGTTCGGGTTGATGTAAGCTACGGAACCGTTGCAGGTGATCTTCTTGATGCCCAGGAAGTTCTCGCCTTCGAGCCTGATCATCGTGCCCAGGCGGGCGCCGACTTCGGGATCCAGCTCCTTGACGGCCTTGGCGTTGTGCTGGAAGACCTTGGTCACCTTGATGGGCCCGTAGTTCTTGTTGTCGATACCGTTGTCGTTCTTCTCGCAGGAGAAAAAGACAGTGGCCGAAACCAAAACAAGTATTATTGTCAGTATTTTTTTCATATCGGCCTAGTATTTAGTCGTTGAAGTTGTAGGGAACCGGAGCAGCCTTCAGGAGCTGGTTCTTGATGAGCTCGGACTCGGGATAAGGGAGCAGGAGGCGGTTGGCGGTAGGAGTTTCCTCATCCTTGCTGCCGACTTTCTCTATGCTGCCGTCATCGTTGGTCTTCCAGGAGAAGGTGTTGGTGTCGTACTTGTAGGTGAAACCTGCGTTGCGGTTCTGCTTGCCCATGAAGTCGAGCACGGCGGCCTCGTCGTAGTATGCACGGCGGACGAAGTCGGGCCAGGCGACGCCTTCGAGGGCGAGTTCGCAGCGGCGCTCATCCCAGAGGGAGGCGGTGGTGATTTCGCTGACGGGGGCGAGACCCGCACGGGCGCGTATCCTGTTGAATACGGTGATTGCAAGAGGATCGGTAGTGCTGGTGCCGCCGGCGATGCAGGCTTCGCAGTAGTGAAGCATCACGTCGGCTACGCGGAGCAGAGGATTCGCGAGGCAGGAGTTCTGGTTGGTGGCGAGGTTGTCGGTATCGGCCGAGCATCCTACGACGCCCTTCTTGATCCAGGCGCGGATTTCCTCGTATTCATCCTTCGAGACGAGCTGGAAGTCGCCGTTGGAATCATAGGAACCGGTGCCGGTGCCCACCAGGTATCCTCCTTCGTCGGAACGGATGTAGTCGTAGTAGCATCCCTCGGTGAAGTAGGTAGCCTTGAGGCGGATGAGGTCGCCGCGGTCGGAGAAGAGCTTCACGAGCTCGCCGGAGCCGAAGGTGGCGTTGCCCCAGGCGGAACGTCCGCCGACCACGGTGCTGGACAGTGCCAGGTAGGAGTCGGAGAAGTTCGTGGTGCCGTAGTCGGAGTTGGGAACCCACTGCAGGGCGAAGAGTACTTCCTTGTTATTGTTGAACTGCACCTTGAAGAGGTCTTCGTAGTTCTCGAGGAGGTCGTTGCCGGACTCTTCGATGACGATGCGGGCTGCTTCCTTGGCTGCCGCATAGTACTGGTCGGCGGTCTTGGAGAGGGAACCGGTGGAACCCTTTCCGCCGCGCACGAATGCTGCTGCGGTGTTGTAGAAGCGGGCGAGCATGCCCTGGGCGGACCACTTGGTCACGCGGCCTACGTTGGCAGGCTTCTCGGGCAGGTTCTCAGCCGCGAATTCCATATCCTTGATAGCGAAGGCGAGCACGTCCTCGATGGGATTGGTGTTGCACTTGGGGTTCTGGATGAGCTTCTGGGGATCCTCGATGATGGGAACGTTGCCCCAGCTCATTGCCAGATACCAGTAGGCGACACCGCGCATGAAGCGGCACTCGGCCTTGCACTCGTTCACGACGTCCTTGCTGACACCGTGCTCTACCGCGCGGCCAAGGTTGTTGAGAGCGTAGTCGGACTGGGTGATTATCACGAAGAGGCTCTGCCAGGCCGAATAGAGGTTGGCCGTGGAAGTGGTCTCGGTGAGGTTCACGTAAGGGAAGATATAGTCGGACCAGGGAGCGAATATGTTGTTGGCACGTCCGTCCATGAAGCCGAAGCTGAAGTTGTTGTTGAAGTCGAACCACACTTTATTGTAGAGAGGTGCGGTTGCGGCGCGGCACTCTCCTTCCGTGTAGAAGAAGTTGTCCAGGGTAGTCAGGGACTCGGACTTGACGCCAAGGAAATCGCAGGCGCTGAAGCTGAAAAGTGCTGCGCTCAGACAGATTATGCTGAAAATCTTTTTCATACTCATACTCGTTTTAGAAACCGATGTTCAGGCCTAAGGTGTAGATCCTCGGGGAAGGATAACGACCGGTGTCGATGCCGTTCAAAAGGGCATTCTGTCCGCCTGTGGAATACTGGTCCATAGTCATACCGATTTCAGGGTCATATCCGCTGTAGCGGGTGAGAGTGAAAAGGTTCTGGATGTTGAGGGAGATACGGGCAGATGAGATCTTCATCTTCTCGGTGAGTTTGTAAGGGAGCCTGTAGGTCAGCGAAATGTTCTGCAGACGGAGGTAGGAACCATCCTCGATGTAGAGGGAGGAGATACGGTCGTTGTCGTTGACGTCTCCTGCGCTCATACGGGGGATCCACTTGTTTGCGCTCGCTACATATACATTATAAATATCGGTGTCGCTGCCCTTAGGGTTGATGAGCTCGATCCTGGCGTAGTCGCCTGCGCGGCGGAACTTGTTGTACGTGGTGTTGGGGTTGTCCATCGTCACGCGCAGCCAGTTCATTACCTTGTTGCCGTAGGAGTAGGTGAAATATACGTTCAGGTCGAAGTTCTTCCAGGTGAAGGTGTTGCCGATACCGCCGGTGAACAGAGGCAGAGGGCTGCCGAGGTTGACTCGGTCGTTCTCGTCGATGACACCGTCGGGGGTCACGTCCTCATAGAGCCAGTCACCTACCCACACGCCTGTGTCGGGATTGATGGTGGTGGTAGGGAGGGCGACCTTGATGTTGCCTTGCTTGTCGTAGATGTCGTTGGCATCCTTGATGCGGCCGATCACCTTGTAACCATAGAAATCGCCGATGGATGAGCCGACCTTGGTGCGGGTGACGACGGTGTTGGTGCCGCTCACCTGATAGGTGCGGTCGATGACGGCATCATCGAGGTTGAGGCCTTCGACGCGGTTCTTGTTAAGCGAGAACACCAGGTTGGAGCTCCAGCTGAAGTCCCTCTTGTTGATGTTCACGGTGTTGAGGGTGAATTCGATACCCTTGTTGGAGAGCTCGCCTATATTGCCCCAAGGAGCCGATGCGGCGCCCTGTCCCTCGGTACCAAGGTATGCGGGGAGCACAGCTTCCATAAGGAGGCCCTTGGTGTGCTTGACGTATGCATCGACGGTGAGGTTGACGCGGTCTTTCCAGAGGCCGAGGTCGATACCCAGGTTGTAGGAATCGGTTTTCTCCCACTGTAGGCCCTCGTGAGGGATGCGGCGGGTAAGATAACCGTTGCCCCAGTTGGTGGTGACGGTGACGAGAGTCGCCTGCCAGGCCATACGAGGGATGCTTGAGTTACCTACCTTACCATAACCCAGACGGAGCTTGAGGTTGCTGATGGCATCGACGTTGTCCTTGATGAAAGGTTCGTCGGAAACACGCCAGGCGAATGCTGCGGAAGGGAACCATCCCCACCTGTACGAAGGAGCGAAGTTCGAGGATGCATCGTGGCGGAGCGTGGCGGTGAGGAGGTAGCGGTCCTTGAACGAGTAGAAGATACGCCCGAAGAAGGATAAGAACCTCTCGTCGTCGCTTTCACCGTTGGTGGTGCTGGTGGTCTGGTCGCCTGCACCTATGTCGTGCAGGTTGTCGGGACCGTTCAGACGCTTGGCGGTAATGTACTCCCAATGGCTGGAGGTCATTTCTTGGCCGAGCATTATGTTGAAGTTGTGCTTGCCTATTTCTTTATTGTAGGTAAGGAGGTTTCTCCAGGCCCAGAACTCACCGAAGCTCTTCTGCTCCGAACGGCTGTTCTCGCTGTGGTAGATAGCGCCGAACTTGTATGTGGGGACGAAGTTGTAGACGTTGGTGAGGTTGATGTCGTTGGAGTACTCGGTGCGGAACTTGAGGCCCTTGAGGAACTCGATCTCGGCATAGATGTTGGAACGTACGCCGCCCTTCTTGTTGTGGTTCTCGAGAAGGTTCGCGAGACCTATAGGGTTGCTCTGTGCGAAGTTGGCATCTTCCGGACCGTCGTATCCGCCGTCGATGGAATGGGCGGCAACTGCAGGAGACTGCTTGAGGGCGACCTGGATGAGGCCTTCCTCGTTACCGGCGAGGGCGTTGAAGTTCTGGTTGGAACGGGTTGCGTCGAGGCTTGCTCCAAGCTTGAGCCAGGAACGGGCCTGGACATCGACGTTGGCGCGGACGGTCATACGGTCGAATCCGGAGCCGTAGGCGATACCGTCCTGGTCGAGGTAACCTGCGGAAAGTGCGTAGGTGGCCTTTTCGTTACCGCCGCTGACGGAGAGGTTGTACTGCTGCATCGCCGCGGGTTTGAAAAGCTCCCTCTGCCAGTCGGTTCCTGCGGGCAGGGCCTCGGGAACGGCATATTCGTCGCGCTTGGGGGCGCTGCGAAGTTCTGCGAAGGTGTTGTAATGATCGGCGAACATAGGCAGGTCCATAAGCTCAAGATACTTGGGCATGGTCTGTATACCGGTCTGGGCGTCGAAGTTGACGTTCACGCTGCCGGCCTTGCCGCGCTTGGTTGTGATGATGATGACACCGTTGGCACCCTTGATACCGTAGATAGCGGTTGCGGAAGCATCCTTCAGGACGTCCATGGTCTCGATATCGTTAGGGTTGATGGAGGACAGTGCGTTCTCGGTACTGCTTCCCGTCTGTGCGTTGATGAACACGCCGTCGATGACGATCATAGGTTCGTTGGAAGAGTGGATGGAGTTGACACCACGGATGCGGATGGACGTACCGCCGCCCGGCATACCGGAGTTCTGCGTCATCTGCACACCGGCCGCGCGGCCCTGGAGTACCTGGTCGGCGGAGGTGGCGATGGTCTTGGAGATAGCGTCCGTTCCCACGGAAGATACGGATCCGGTAAGGTCGCGCTTCTTGATGGTGGCGTAACCGATGGCTACTGCTTCTTCGAGGAAGGAGCTGTCGTCGGACATTGTGACGTTGATGACGCTGCTTTCACCGACAACCACCCTGACATCTTTGTATCCGAGGCAGTTGAAATAAAGGGTCTGCCCTGCGGAAGCCTGGATGGCGTAGGTGCCGTCGACTCCCGTCGTGGTAGCTGTGGATGTCCCCTCCACCATTACGACGGCCGAAATGACCGGCTCACCGTTCTGGTCGGAGACAACGCCCTTGACCGTCTTCTGCTGAGCGGACGCCATTACCGGCAGCATCAGCAGGAAAGCGGCGCAGAGCCCTCTCCAAAAGCTGGTTGATAACATTATTTTCATAAAGAAACTCTGATTTTTTTGTTGGTTAACAGTTTTACTTTATGTCGGGAAACATAGATTCTTTTTTACGATGCAAAGTTCGGAAGGAATATCCAATAATATTGCGCGTGTGGAAACAACTCTTTTCAACATTGATACATCCCCCTAAATTTTGATACAAAAAGTGTTAATTTTGACAAAAATGCTAAAAATGTTTCGGTTTTGACACGAATTGTTGCGAAAATCATAAGCATGTATCAAAAAGGAAAAAGTATGTGACATATGCGTAAAGTGCCCCCGTTTTTTATCTGTAATTTTGCATCGTGCCTTTATGTCTATGGGAAACGCATAGAGTATCACAAAAACTTTTAGAACAAACAACACAAATGAAGAAGTTAACCACGCTTATTCTGATGTCAGCCGCCCTCCTCACCGTCTGGTCCTGCCAGAAGGAAGGGGACATTGTCGAGCACTTCGACAAGCCGACTGACGTTGTGAATCCTAATCCCCCGGCACCGCCTGTGGATTTCACTAAGACTTCTCTCGGAGAACTCGCCGCGCAGCAGGGCATCAAGCTCGGCACCGCGTTCACCTACAACGAGTATTTCCAGAATGACCAGGTCGCAGAGATCCTCAAGCACGATTTCAAGGCCGTTACCTTTGGTAACGAGATGAAACATGACGCCATAGTGTCGAGCACCGGCAAGATCAAATTCGATACGGCCGACAAGATGGTGGCTTGGGCAGCGGAAGCAGGTACCGAACTCTTCGGACACGTGCTCGGCTGGCATTCCCAGCAGCAGGTGGACTACCTCAACGGACTTATCTCCAAGGCTTCTGCCGATAACAGCGCTTCCCTCCTCCAGGACAACTGGAACTTCGAGGGCGGCAACCTCGACGGCTATACCGCCAGCGGCATCGCCGTAACCACTGATTACACTCACGTATTTGCAGGAGAATATGCGGCCAAGGCAGATGCTGCCGACGCATCCATCTCCTTCCCCGCGACCCTCGAGGTCGGCAAGCCCTACATCCTTTCCTTCTGGGCCCGCGCCGATGCTGCAGAGGGCGCCAAAGTCGTAGTGACCTCCGGAGACAACCAGAAAGCCGAGACTGCGGTCAGTGCCGAATGGGCGAAGTATTCCGCCACCTTCAACACCAAGTCCGCAGGCGCTTTCGCCTTCCAGCTCGCTCCCACCCAGGGTGTCTGCATCGACAACATCCGCGTGATCGAGACCGAGCCCGAAGAGGAAGGGGATAATTCCGGCGTCGTCTACATCAATCCCTACGCCCTCGACGGTGGCACGGACTTCGAGTCCTGCGTCCCCGGGGCCGACGTAACTCCTTCCGGATTCAGCGTCCTCAACGGAGCAGCATCCGTCTCCATCACCGACGAGCTCTCCAACAGCGGCACCATGTCCCTCAAGCTCGACAATGGCTCGGGCGCGGCTGCCAATGCCTGGGATATTCAGGTCCTCAGCCCCACCTATACCGTGGAGCCGGGCAAAACCTACCGTATAGGCTGGTACGGCCGTGCGAACGTCGATGCCGATATACAGATCGACATCCGTCTCGCCAGCGGTACCCAGTACAAGAACTCCGCCTGGGGTCAGTATGCTCCTATGGCATCCGACTCCTGGACCTACCAGTACCTCGACATAACCCCTGAGGAAGGCGACACGGAGATGTCCGTCGCTTTCTACGGAGGCACCGCGGCCGCCACCTATTATATAGATGACTTCCAGGTGTTCGAGGCCATCAAGGAAGGTGACTATACCAATTATATCGACAAGACCAACCTCCTGGTGGGTGCCGACTTTGAGGATGCAGGTGCCTGGGGCGTGTGGAACGGCTCTTCCTATGTAGAGTTCGTCTCCCGTAACGAGCCCGAGATCGGCGCCAATGCCGACTATGTGCACAGCGCCCTCCGCGCCCTCAAGGTCAACAACGTAGGCACCGGTTATACCGGAGGCGATTCCTGGCATATCCAGGTCGCTGCCAACAACAAGGTCGAGGTCGTTGCCGGCAAGGAATACCGCATCGCGATGTGGGTCAAGTCTCCCGACGGAGCCACCACCATCCAGTATCATCTGACTCCCGACAGCGGAGATACCATGTACCGCCAGGTTCCCGGCATTACCGACCAGTGGACCTACATCTACAGCGACGTGGTCATCCCCGACGGTGTCGCCGAAGTCCAGCTGGTGCTCGACTGCGCCTATGACGAGGCCACTTACTACATCGACGACGTGCAGCTCATGCCCAAGCCCATCGAGAGCTGGATAGATCCTAACTCCATCCTCTCCAACGGCGACTTCGAGGACCTTACCGACGGATTCCCTACCGGAATCAGCAAGGGTAACGGCGGAGAATACATCTCCCTCAGCACCGATGAGGCCCACAGCGGCAAGAACTCCATCAAGGTCGATAACACCGAGCCCGTAGGCACCGGCGGCGACGCCTGGAAGATACAGTTCGGCAATCCTTACAATACTCCTACCCCTCTCGTGGGCGGCAAGACCTACCGTTACGGCGTATGGGTCAAGTCCCCCGACTGCGCGGAGGGTTCCCAGCTCCAGCTCTACGCCAAGCATTATTCTGGCGAGACCGCAGGCACCGAGAACTACCGCCAGGTAGGCCCCGTCACCAACGAATGGACCTTCATCTACACGGATATCGAAGTTCCCGACGATGAGGACGGAATGTACCTGACCATCCAGGCAGCCTATGCCGAGGGTACCTTCTACTTCGACGATTGGCAGTGCTTCCCTATCGAGTCTTCTACCGCTTCGGTCAAGGCACGTAAGGGCTTCGGCAAGTACGAGACCTGGAACCGTCCGGCTCCTTCCACGGCCGGCCGCAGGGCAGTCAAGTTCGACAGCAACGCCAAGCTCGACGGCGAGCTCGCCAACGATGCCATCGGCGTAGCATTCAAGAACTATGTCTATGCGATGGTAGAGCACTTCGACGTGTATGCCTGGGATGTCATCAACGAGACCTTCACCGAAGGCGGCAGCTTCCGCAATGCTTCCAACACCACGGAAGAAGGCCACGTCTTCGTATGGGGCAAGCACTACGCCGACACCAAGACCTGGGTCGACAAGGCATTCGCCTATGCCACCGACGCTGCCTCCATCTACGGCAAGACTCCCGTACTTTACATCAACGACTACAATCTGGAAACCTCCGATGCCAAGCGTCAGGCCTTCTGCGCATATGCTGAAGGCAATGACCAGGTTACCGGTGTCGGCACCCAGATGCACCTCGACCTCGGCACTCCTGACCTGAAGGCCAAGATCGAAGCCAGCCTCACCGACCTCGTCGCCACCGGCAAGATGGTGCGTATCTCCGAGCTCGACATAGTCAGCTCCGACGAGGCTGCACAGGCCGATATGTACAAGTACATCTTCTCCAAGTACATCGAGATCGTTCCTGCTGCACAGCGTGGCGGCATCACCATCTGGGGAATCAACGACAAGGATTCCTGGAAGGGCGAAGCCTCCGCTCCTCTGCTCTGGAAGGGTAACAAGTACGAGAAGAAGGCAGCATATGAAGCCCTGTATGTTTATCTCTGCGAACTGAATGGAATCGATCCTTATCAGGCAGAAGAAGATGAATAGTATTATTTGATGATATGACTTGAAGACAATGGCAGTGAACCATGCTGCCATTGTCTTTTAGTATATTTGTAAAAAAAGCAAAACGATGTATCTGTTAGGTTACGACATAGGCAGTTCCTCGGTCAAGGCCTCCCTGGTGGACGCCCGGACCGGCAAATGTGTTTCTTCCGCATTCTATCCCAAGTCAGAGGCCCCCATCGCTTCTCCCAGAAGCGGCTGGGCCGAGCAGGACCCCGATGCCTGGTGGGGCTATATGAAAGTAGCCACGGCCGAGGTGATGGGGATTGCCGGAGCTTCCGGCAAGGATGTCGCCGCCATCGGTATCTCCTACCAGATGCACGGCCTGGTGTGCGTGGACAAGGACGGCAAAGCCCTCCGCCCCGCCATCATCTGGTGCGACTCCCGCGCCGTTCCCTACGGGCAGAAGGCCTTCGAGGCCCTGGGCCCGCAGTATTGCCTGGAGCATCTGCTCAACTCTCCCGGAAACTTCACCGCCGCCAAGCTTGCGTGGGTGAAGGATAACGAGCCCGAGGTATTCGGGAAGATCCACAAGATAATGCTCCCCGGCGACTATATCGCCCTGCGCCTAACCGGCGAGGCCTGCACCACCGTGAGCGGCCTTTCCGAGGGTATCTTCTGGGATTTCAAGGAGGGTGCGCTCTCTTCCAGGCTGCTGGACTGGTTCGGATTCGACGAAAGTGTCATCCCCACCATCCGTCCTACCTTCGGAGAGCAGGGCAGGCTCAGCGCTGCCGCTGCCGCCGAAATAGGGCTCGCGGCTGGCATCCCCGTCACCTACCGTGCCGGCGACCAGCCCAACAACGCCCTCAGCCTCAATGTTTTCAACCCTGGCGAAATCGCCTCCACCGCCGGCACCTCCGGAGTGGTGTACGGAGTGATAGGCCAGGTGAACTACGACCCCCTCTCCCGCGTGAACACCTTCGCGCACGTGAACCATACGAATGAGGATCCCCGCCTGGGCGTGCTGCTCTGCATCAACGGCACCGGCATTCTGAACTCCTGGATGCGCCGTGTGGTGGCCCCGGAGGGCATATCCTATGCGCAGATGAACGAGCTCGCCGCCGGCGTGCCCATAGGCAGCGACGGTGTGTCCGTGCTGCCCTTCGGCAACGGTGCCGAGCGTATGCTGCAGAACGAAGAAAAGGGATGCAGCATCCACGGGCTCAACTTCAACCGCCACGGCAAGGCCCACCTGCTGCGTGCTGCGCAGGAAGGCATAGCCTTCTCCTTCCAGTACGGAATAGAGATAATGGAGCAGATGGGGCTCAAAGTGGACAAGATCCACGCCGGAAAGGCCAATATGTTCCTTTCCGACATCTTCCGCGAAACCCTTTCCGGCGTTTCCGGAGCAACTATAGAACTCTACGATACCGACGGATCCGTGGGCGCGGCCAAGGCTGCGGGCATAGGCGCCGGCATCTACAGCGGCCGCGACGAGGCCTTCTCCACCTTGGAGAGGCTGGCGGTCATAGCCCCGGATCATTGCGATGAGTACCGCGAGGCATACGAAAGATGGAAAACAATCAACAACAAATAATCAAAACTATGGCAAAAGAGTATTTCCCTACAATCGGAAAGATTCCTTTCGAAGGAATCGATAGCAAGAACCCCCTGGCCTTCCATTACTATGACGCCAACCGCGTGGTGATGGGCAAGTCCATGAAGGAGTGGCTCAAATTCGCAATGGCCTGGTGGCACACCCTCGGCCAGGCATCCGGCGACCCGTTCGGCGGACAGACCCGTTCCTATGAGTGGGACAAGGGCGAATGCCCCTACTGCCGCGCCAGGGCCAAGGCCGACGCCGGCTTCGAGATAATGCAGAAACTCGGCATCGAGTACTTCTGCTTCCACGACATCGACCTCGTCGAGGATACCGATGACATCAAGGAATACGAGGCCCGTATGAAGGACATCACCGATTATCTCCTCGAGAAGATGAAGGAGACCGGCATCAAGAACCTCTGGGGCACCGCCAACGTGTTCGGCCACAAGCGCTATATGAACGGCGCCGGCACCAACCCTCAGTTCGACGTGGTGGCCCGCGCAGCCGTGCAGATCAAGAACGCCATCGACGCTACCATCAAGCTCGGCGGTTCCAACTACGTGTTCTGGGGCGGCCGCGAAGGTTACTACTCCCTGCTCAACACCCAGATGCAGCGCGAGAAGGACCATCTTGGAAAGCTTCTCACCGCAGCCCGCGACTACGCACGCGCCAAGGGCTTCAAGGGCACCTTCCTCATCGAGCCCAAGCCCATGGAACCCACCAAGCACCAGTATGATGTCGATACCGAGACCGTCATCGGATTCCTCCGCGCCAACGGACTCGAGAAGGATTTCAAGGTGAACATCGAGGTCAACCACGCCACCCTCGCCGGCCACACCTTCGAGCACGAGCTCACGGTTGCGGTAGATAACGGCTTCCTCGGCAGCATCGACGCCAACCGCGGCGACGCCCAGAACGGATGGGATACCGACCAGTTCCCCGTGGATGCATACGACCTCACCCAGGCTATGATGCAGATCATCCGCAACGGCGGATTCGGCAACGGCGGCACCAACTTCGACGCCAAGCTGCGCCGTTCCTCCACCGATCCCGAGGACATCTTCATCGCCCATATCAGCGCCATGGATGCTATGGCACACGCCCTTCTCAACGCAGCTGCAGTGCTGGAAGAGAGCCCCATCTGCAAGATGGTCAAGGAGCGCTACGCCAGCTTCGACAGCGGCCTGGGCAAGAAGTTCGAAGAGGGCAAGGCCTCTCTCGAGGACCTCTACGACTATGCCTGCAAGAACGGTGAACCCGTCGTTGCATCCGGCAAGCAGGAGCTCTACGAGACCTTCCTCAATCTCTACGCAAAATAGCGTCCGAGGATGGAGAAAGACTGGAGATGGTTCGGCCGTAAGGACAAGATCACATTGCCCATGCTACGCCAGATTGGCGTAGAGGGCATTGTGACTGCCCTCCACGATATGCCGATCGGGGAAGTTTGGACCGTGGACAGGATCTCGGAACTGAAGGGCTACATCGAGTCCTACGGCCTCCGCTGGTCGGTGGTCGAGAGCCTGCCGGTAAGTGAAGTTATAAAGTGTGCCGGTCCCGAAAGGGATGTTCTTATAGAGAACTACTGCAATAGTCTGACAAATCTAGGAAAATGCGGCATACGCACGGTCTGCTACAACTTCATGCCCGTTATCGACTGGATCCGTACGGACCTGGAATATCCTTGTCCGGACGGATCCACCAGTCTTTATTTCGATATGGCGGAATTCGCCTACTTCGACATACACATACTCCGCAGGGAGGGTGCCGAAGCGGATTATTCCGCCAATATCCTTAAGCGTGTCGAGGCCCTTGCCTCGCGTTTCACCCCTAAGGACCGCGAGCGCCTGATCGACACCATCATAGTAAAGACCCAGGGTTTCGTGAACGGCAATTTCGCCGATCCCGGCTTCGACCCCGTGGGCCTTTTCCGGGAGATGCTGAAGCCTTTCGCGGGCATCTCCAAAAACGACCTCCGCAACAATCTCCGCTACTTCCTCAAGGCCGTGATGCCGGTCTGCGAAGAGTACGGAATCAACCTCTGCATCCATCCCGACGATCCCCCCATGCCTGTGCTGGGCCTCCCGCGCATAGTCACATCGGCGGCGGACATCGAATGGATACTCAAGGCCGTCGACAATCCCCATAACGGTCTGACCTTCTGCGCCGGCAGCCTTTCTTCCGGCGCGCACAACGACCTCGTGAGCATGGCCCGCAAGTTCGCCTCCCGCACCCGCTTCGTGCATCTGCGCAGCTGCGACGTGCTCCCCGGCGGAAACTTCGTGGAAGCCTCGCACACCGCCGGCCGGGCCCATCTCGTGGAGCTCATACGCATATTCGAGCGCCAGGATCCGTCCCTGCCTATGCGCGTGGACCACGGCAAGACCATGCTCGGCGATGCGGCCTGCGGGTACAATCCCGGCTACAGCTTCCACGGACGGATGCTGGCGCTGGGGCAGGTGGACGGAATGATTGCCGCCGTCCGTAACGAAATAGAAAACAAACTGATATGAAAGATATCTACTCCATAGAAGGCAAGGTCGCGGTGGTTACCGGGGCCGCCGGTGTTTTGGGCGGATCCCTCGCCCGTCATTTTGCAGCCCAGGGAGCCAAGGTGGCCGCCCTGGTGCATCGTCCCGAACAGGTGGACGAGGTGCTCTCCGTGCTCGGCCCGGGGCATCTGGCCTTCGCCTGCGACGTAATGGACATCAAGGCCCTGGAGGAGATCTCCGCGGCGGTCGTCAAGGCCTGGGGCAGGGTGGACATCCTGCTGAACGTGGCCGGCGGCAACGTGCCCGGAGCCAACATTATGCCGGACCAGCACTTCTACGACATGAAGCAGGAGGACTGGCAGAAGGTGCTGGACCTCAATCTGAACGGTACCATCTTCCCTTCGCAGGTGTTCAGCCGCATCTTCGCGGAGCAGAAGGAGGGATGCATCCTGAATATTTCTTCCATGGCTGCCTACGATGCGCTTTCGCGTGTGGCGGGATACAGTGCTGCCAAGAGCGGCGTGTCGAATTTCACGCGCTGGCTGGCCGCCGAGATGGCCGTCAAGTATGGCGAGAAGATCCGCGTGAATGCGCTCGCGCCGGGTTTCTTCATCGGCAAACAGAATCGCGCCGCGCTCCTTAACCCGGACGGCTCGCTCACCGAAAGGTCGGTGAAAGTTCTCGCCAAGACCCCTATGCGCCGTTTCGGTGACATCACCGAGCTCAACGGCGCCGCGCAGTTCCTCTGCTCCGACGCCGCCGCCTTCATCACCGGCGTCGTCCTCCCCGTCGACGGCGGCTTCTCCAGCTTCAGCGGCGTGTAGGCCCATCCCTGATTCCGCCCCTTGCCCGACCCTCGCCCGCCGCGGCTTTTCGCGCTGCGGCGGGGCGCACCCCACGCCGCTGAAGCTGGAGAAGCCGCCGGCGCAACTCCTTCATAGGCATTTCCCGTCATACCCGACCTGATCGGGCATCCTCCTTGGCGGCGTGCTGGGTAAACGGCTGAATATCAGTATATTATGCAATCAAGGCTGCTCAAAACCGAGCAGCCTTGATTGCATAAACCCCTCTACCACAGCACTTTACCCAGCACGCCTTGCCGCCACTCCTCGCGCCAACTCGCCTCGCTGTCGCCCCTCCTCACTGCCGCCCCACCCCGACTCGACGCCCTCATTTTTCGCCGGGCACCTAACTCATTGACTCATAGCAATATCCTGAAAACAAATCGGTTATTTTGGCCGATTTGTTTTCAGGATATCATTGATACTCAGCCACTTGACTGCCCGACGTTTTCCGTTATGCCCGGTCCCGACCGGGCATTTTTTGTCGCTGGGCTAAGGCCGCCGGCGAGGAGGCATCCTGGCGGATGCCAGTCAT
>JAEEGG010005373.1_pt1 | contig 30502 bp, 30 predicted proteins | sample 9134161 | NCBI WGS metagenome assembly JAEEGG01 (sample SAMN16246543, study PRJNA631951) | gut metagenome | biome: gut microbiome; feature: rumen; material: CR-attached | host: Bos | place: Iran: Karaj | collected 2018-10
CAATGATGATAGCCTTATCGGCCTTGCTCACCTTGTCGCTCTGCAGGGTGTAATAAAGTATCAGTGCCGCATAAACCAGTTTGGCACCAGCGCGCTTAGCAATACGCGCAATCTTCTCGGCAAATTCTGTCTGCGAAAACTTGTTCGCATAACTCATAAAATCGGGTAATTCCATCTTTTACTCTCCTTTGGTTAAGTTACTATTTTATTTTGTTATTCTGATAATTCTGATTCCAGTATGCGAGGAATGTTTCTTAAGATACTGATAGAGCGTCATGGGCTCTAACACCACCTTGTGATGCAACTGCGAGGCATTTAGCAGATGCAGTCCGTCGGCACGCCACACGGCAAAACCCAAGTGGGCGATATCAAGTCCGGCCTTATTACAGGTGATGGCAATAATATCACCATCCTTGATAGCCTTACGCAGCAGCTGACTCTTTCCCACCAGCTTTTTGGGGATATAGCGGTACTTAGCACCCGACACATGGCGCTCCTGCTTGGCGATAGCGCTTACATACTCAGGATGCTCCTTCAGGGCCTGATAGCTCTTGGGATGGGTGCTCATATAGTTAACCTTGACGGTTTGTACAGCAGTAAAGGGTGGATTGGGGGCCTGAACCTCGCTTACCACACCCGCCTTGGTATTATCGGTAATCCACTCGGTAAAGTAATGCAACCTGCTGGGATAGCCATTAATCACGCCACCACGATAGCGCAAACCCACCAACGCCTGCTGATAGGCCAGCCACGAGTAATCCTTGCGCTGGGCACAGAGGGTAAGGGCTGTAACGGTTTCTACCAGTGTGGTGCAATCCAGCTGACGGGTGTTTACCACCAAGCGCTCCTGCTTATCGCCTTCGAGGGTATGAGCCACATAGGGAATGCCCACAAACTTCTGGGCAAAAAACAGCGGCATACAGGTAGATGCGGGCTGCTTCTTGGCCTCGGCCAGCAAGCGGCAGATAGTGGCGCTATCCTGAGGCAGTGCCTTTACGCTGCCAAAACCTGCGGCATAAGATGTGAGGCAGGCGGTAATACCTATGATGATATATATGATACGTTTCATGCTTTACGATATTTCTTTTTCAACAAAAAATTATAGCCTATATAGGCATTGAACGAGCCAAAGATATTATTGGCTGTGAATCGCGAGGTGCGATAGTTGTTGGTGCGCAGGATAGCACTCCAACCGGCATACCAGCGGGTATTATTGTAAACCATACCAAATCGGCCGATACCATCCATATTCACCTTATCAAAGCTGAAGCCCTTCTTCTCGTCGGCTATCTCACCATAGCTCGACTTATAGCAGAGGGCAAGCTGGGCGCTGGCACAGAACAGCCAGTTTTTGGCAAACACCCAGTTATAGGCGTAGCCACCCGATATCATGAAGTCGCTGTACTTGATATCCTTGAACATCAAGCCTGAATCCAGCTTCAGTTCCTGACTACGATCCATGCGCGACTTGAGTGTGGTCTGCAGTTTATCGTAGTCCATATCGAGCGTGTTCCTGGTAAAGCCGATACCCGCCATCCACGAACCGCAGCTAATCTTCTGACAGGTACTCTGACTGAAGGCTGCCGGATAAGAGAAGCGTCCGTGATTAAAGATGTAATAGGCACTGGCACCGGTGATACCCACATTCACGCCATCGAAAGGCACACCCTCGAACAAGTCGCCATTCATACCGTAGCCCAAACGCACATCGCGTATTTTGTAATCGTTACCCGTACGGCGATAGAAGATGTCGACACCCACCTGCGACGAGTAGATACTCAGGTCGAACTCCTTACGCAAGCCACTCTGACTAAAGCCGATATTCTTGATATCGAACGTGTAGCCCAGGAAGAACCAACGCCAGCCAAAGTAAGGACCGATTTTGGTAAGTCCGTCGGGCGACAGCTTAATCTGCTGACCGTTGCTACTCAAAATAAAGCTCTCGTAAGTGCGGGTAATCTGTCCCATCACCGTAAACTCGTAGTGCTGGGGCTCGATATATTCATCGTTCAGGCGGTCGAATTCGCGTACGGTTCGGCGAATCAGACCCAACTCTCCCTTGGTGCCGACGGTATCAACGGACAGCGTGTCGGGCCCAGCAGCCAAAGCGCTCAGCCCCACCATCATCCATAACAACACCATCAGTCCCTTCTTCATATCACAAAAAAAACAATCAGAATTTGCCCAGAATACGGTCCATCACCCAGTTAACAGGCGTGGCCGACACACTGGTACACTCGCAAACGCCAAGGCCCTGCAAATGCTCAATCATATTCTTAATAAGCGGATATTGCACGTAAGGCGGATTGGGCACCGTGATGCGCTCTTCGCCATGATTGGTTTGCAAGCGGATGGGGGTATAATCGAATACCGAGAAGCTTACCTGACCCTCGGTTCCGATAATCTCGATACAATCCTCGCGAGCCGACTCGTGGGCCACATAACACCACGAACCGCTACCCGGCAAACCATTCTCGAACTGGAAACAAGCACTCACCGAATCCTCGGCCTTGTACAGTCCGCCACGATTGCTACAGATACCTCGCGCCTCGAGAATCACACCAAACATATCCTGCAACAGGTCGAGCTGGTGGGGCGCCATATCGTAGAAATAACCACCGCCCGCAATATCGGGCTGCAAGCGCCAAGGCAACGGCTCGTGATTGGCAATCGCCTCCAAATCGGCCTGACGTGGGGGTTCTGTATAGCGTATCTGCACGTTGATAATCTTTCCTATTCTACCGCTTTCAACAATCTCCTTAACTTTCTGGAAATAAGGCAGATATCTACGGTAGTAAGCTACAAAACAGGGCACACCGGTCTGCTCACTGATGCGGTTGATACGGGCACAATCCTCGTAACTGGCTGCCAGCGGTTTCTCAACATAAACAGGCTTGCCGGCCTTCATGGCCATAATGGCATAAGTGGCATGACTTGAGGGCGGTGTGGCCACATAAATGGCATTCACATCAGGATCATCAATCATCTCCTGCGCATCGGTATACCATTTGGCAATACCATGCTGAACGGCATAAGTACGCGCATGCTTCTCGGTGCGACTCATCACAGCCACCACACTCGAGCCTTCAACCTCGCTGAAAGCGGGACCGCTCTTCTTCTCGGTCACTTCGCCACAGCCTATAAAACCCCATCTTAATAACTTCATTATTAAAAAATTTGCTGCAAAGATACTAAAAAATAGGCACGAATTACACGAATTTTCGCGAATTTATTTATTTTTTCGTGTTAATTCGTGTAATTCGTGCCAAAAAACGTTATCTTTGCACGCGAAAAAATGATATTTGCAATGGATACAGAGAAAAAAGAGATAGAAATGAAGGTGCGTAGCAGTCAGGCTTGCATTCGCGACGGCTACCAGTTGTACAGTGCTAACTTTAGAAAGATATTCCGCGCCACCTGGTGGCTGGCCATCGGCTTTGCACTCCTGGCGGCTGTGGCTCAGGCTTTGCCTGTACTGATTTCACCTACCCTACTCTTACCCGCCTCGATTCTGGCGATAGTAGCCGTAGGCCTCTGGCTGGCCGCCGCCAAATGGCGCCTGAAGAAGTTGCAGATGCTACCCCCGGTAACCCTGCGCTACGGCTCGTGGCTGGCACACGTAGGCAAGCTGCTGTTAGTAAGCATAGTATGTCTGGTTATCGTAGCCGCTCTGGCACTATTAACCACCCTGCCTACGGTGATACTGATTACTGCCAACTGGCAGTCGCAGGTAGGCATGCTTTACGGCGACCCATCGGGTATGCCCGAGAACGTGAAATGGCTGAGCATCGCGGTATTCGCCATAGCAGGCTTTATCCAAGCTTACGTATGGCTGACGATGGTGCTGCCCATGTATCTGGTTAAGATTTCGATGTACATGCAGGACAAAGAGAAAGAAGAATTCAACAAAAAAACAATATGAAAAAGATTTTATTTATCGACCGCGACGGAACGCTGATTGAGGAGCCTGCCGATGAGCAGATCGACAGCTTTGAAAAGCTGAAATTTGTAAAAGGAATGATACGCAACCTTGCCTTTATCCGCGAGAAACTGGACTTTGAGTTTGTGATGGTTAGTAATCAGGATGGCTTAGGAACAGAGAGTTTCCCCGAAGATACTTTTTGGCCCGTACATAATTTCATCCTGCAAACACTCGAGGGCGAAGGCATTACCTTCGACGAGATTCTGATTGACCCTCACTTCCCTGAAGACAACGCACCAACCCGCAAGCCCAATATCGGATTGGTAGAAAAATATATTAACAATCCAGACTACGACATCGCCAACTCGTACGTGATTGGCGATCGCGAAACCGACCGACAGTTCGCCCAGAACATCGGCTGCAAATCGCTGATTCTGAGCGACGAGGGTATCACATGGAACAAGATAGCTGAACTGCTGTTTGCCGGCGAGCGTACAGCTGAAGTTAAGCGCACCACGAAAGAGACCGACATCTGGGTAAAAGTAAACCTGGACGGATCGGGTAAGTGCGACATCAGCACTGGCCTGGGATTCTTCGACCACATGCTGGAGCAGATTGGCAAGCATGGCATGATAGACCTGACCATCCACACCAAGGGTGACTTGGAGGTTGACGAGCACCACACCATCGAGGATACTGCCATCGCCTTAGGCGAATGTATCCTGCAGGCTCTGGGCGATAAGCGTGGTATTGAGCGCTATGGTTACTGCTTGCCGATGGACGACTGCCTGTGCTCAGCCTGTCTGGATTTCGGCGGTCGCCCCTGGCTGGTTTGGGATGCCGAATTCCATCGCGAAAAAATCGGCGAAATGCCTACCGAAATGTTCCTGCACTTCTTCAAGAGTCTGAGCGACGCATCGAAGATGAACCTGAACATCAAGGCCGAAGGACAGAACGAGCATCACAAGATCGAAGGCATATTCAAAGCCCTGGCAAGAGCACTGAAAATGGCTGTGAGACGCGACATTTATCACTACGAACTCCCTTCAACGAAGGGAATGTTGTAGAACAAAAAAAATCCCAGTCCAAATTTTCTGGACTGGGATTTTCCTTTTATAGATTCTGTATCACTCCCCTACCTATACCCGTTAGTTTTTCAAGTTGTCGTATCGATGCCCCTTTCTTTCTCAAATCCGCTAATGTTTTCAGTTGTTCTGCCCTTGTAAGCCCTAAAAACTCTATCATACTGGTGGTTTTAGTCATGTCATATAGCATCACCAGCACCTGGTCGTCCTTAGGTCGTCGCATCTCATCTGTCAACGGACCTATACATGCCGCCTGCCTGGGTACTGGCACCGATAGCATCCGCACCACATCCTCTTGGGATAGATGCTGATAGTTAGCAGGTATCTCGCAAATACACGGCAGTTCACTCTCCTCCCCGGCATACTCATGCCAACTGCTATACGGATAGTGCTCGGCATCCCACACCTTCATGCGTTCCGGCGACTGACTGATACACCTCAGCACCGTGTTCCATCGCTCCTCATTCTCCACCGGTTCGCTTACAAACCTCGCCCTGTATATGGCACCATCTCGGTCATACTTATCATTAAAGTAGTGTGCATAGGCCGCTGCTATGCGCCCCATCGTTACACTCACCGTGTCGGCCTCCTCCTTCAGCAGCAAGTGAAAATGGTCCGGCAGCAAACAATACGCATACACCGTAAAGTAACGCTCCTCGCCATCCTTCGACTTTTGCAACCTCTCCAGTATCTCCACAAACGTCCGGTAGTCCTCATCATCTATATAGATGTCACGGTGCCTCACACCCTGCATCAACACATGATACACCCCCGAACGTGCCCTCACTCTCGGTTTCCTTGCCATAAAAAAATACTATTTTCAACTCTCGAGTGTAACGAGTGTAATGAGAAAATCAAACTTTCACTATAGAAATACATTTGGTTCGAGGTGAATATATTTATATAGAGAAAGTTGTAAAAACTCGCTACACTCGTTACACTAATACAACTAAATTATCTGATAATAAATACATATTTCCCAAAAAGTATGTACCTTTGCAGACGAAATGAAAGTCATTAGAAATATTAAAAACCGCATCATCAACTTCCTAATTTGGTTAGATGCCAAACTGGGAGGTGATAGCAGCACGCAGTCGCATGCCAGCAATTGGCACGACGGCGATAAAGCATAGTTATACTTTCATAAACTTCGCCTCAATAAATTGGGGTACTTTCCACATCATCTTCATGATTTTCGTTGGTACGCCCCAACGACCATGACTACGGTACATACGTACATCCTCGTCCCACATCATTTTGCGCTTGGCACTATCTGTAGATAATCCTCCCATACGCATTCTGATAATCTTACGCTTCAGATAAGTTACCTTCAAATTCGCCATATAAAGATAGCGGAACAACAAATCAGAATCGGCTGCAATCTTATACGATTCGTCGTACAGCCCTTCACGCATCATCACATCCCTGCGAATATAGCAGGTGGGATGTAGCGGCAACCATCCGCACGCCACCTTCCATCGGTGATACGTGCCACCGATCCAATTGCGCACAGGTTTGTTGGTATCATTAGCATTCACAAATACCCCATCGCCATACAAGAAATCGGCATTAGTTTCTTCAAACCGTTTTACAACATCCGATATTACGTCGTTGTCGTACAAAAAATCATCAGAATGCACCAAGCCGATGATATCTCCAGTAGCCAAACGGATGCCCTTGTTGATAGCCTCGTACATCCCATGATCATGCTCTGACACTATTTTCGCTACCCTACCTTTATATTGATTAATGACATCTATAGAACCATCGTTCGACAACCCATCAACAATAATATATTCGATATCAGGATAATCCTGCGCCAACACACTCTCGATGGCACCTTGTATTGTTGCAACTCTATTATAGCATGTAGTTATGATTGAAACTTTCATTTGTTTTAATTCAATTTTATATATTTCTTCATCAAATCAGCCTCGAAACGCTGCCCCTTTTCGTTTGTATGAATGCCATCTCGATACATATCTGCCGATATACCCTCGTCTAATTCTTTTATAAGTTGAATACCATTTGCTTTACACCAGCTAATAATTTCTTGCCCCTGATTGTTATAGTTTCCGACCTCTAACTCTCCTTGGTCTGGGTGCAAACATACATACAGAGGTATACCAGCACTATCGGCTATTTGTTTTATTTGAGCAAAACCTGGATTAAAAATCTTGCCTGTTTTCTTGATTCCTATTCCATTCAGTACCTGCTTATCAGGATCTATTTTTTGCCCCCCCCCAATCAGTTTGCCAATTGTTCGCGGATAAAGATATCTTGCTATAAGTTCACTCCAAGCAAATACATATTGTTTATTCGGATATGAATCATGAACACCCACCACTTTTTGAAAGTCCATATTATCATGAGCATCATGGCTACTTACCAATAGGAACATAGCTTTCGCCATAAACAGTCCTTTTTCCTTTATATATGCTGCACAATTATCAGGTCCCCAACTTCCCGCAGATATATTTAGCATCTGCATTCCAGTTTCATCTGTAAACAAAGAAGTAGCAATACTATCTTGGTCACTCATTGCGCCACCAAACAATACTGAATCACCTAAGCCCAATACTATAACTTTAGTACTATCCGGTTCTTCACTTCGCTGAGAATAGGAGTTGTAGTGATAATGATGGCCAAACCGATAACCATCTTGATTGGGGCATGCCATATACTCATAATTATCACTCTCATAATAAAGAGGGGCATTTGCTAAACCTAAAAAATGACGAAGGCAAAGCTCACCTAATGCCAAAAAAACAACAGATAGGCATATGGCCCACTGAATTCGATTTTTTCTGTTCATACTCAATTTTCTATCCATATTACTCATTCAACTTTTTTCTAAGAACCCCACACATCCCCGTAGTAAGATGATAACACTCACTTCTTGATAAATACTATCCTGCTGTTGGAATGCACTTGCTTCAACTTTACCAACTCTTATATCTTTAATCCATAGTGTTCAAACACATACATTCTGATTGCATCTTTATCCTTTCCACATGCCTTATATATCTCGTCTACTTTTACATCTGCCAGCACTCTATACCAAAAACCCTGAAAGAAATTCCATAAAAATCCCTCTTTCCCATCTAAGAAACCGAGTTTAACGAATTCCCTATAGAAAAACCATATAAAACATCTCCAATATTTTGGCCACGAGGCATATTTTGCTTTGAGATTTTTCTTTTTTTGGGCTTTTTTGTCTAATTTCATTTCTTCTCGATTAAATAAGCCGATTTCTTGGTGTATCAACTCTATCGCTTCTTTTGTAGAATAAACATTGTGTTTGTTTATCCATTCACTTATGGATATTCGACTGTCATCAACAATATCATAAGGAAAAGAAATTGCTCTGCCATCTTTCACATCAACATGTTCATCTAACCAACGACTTTCCATTTCTACGTGACCAACACGAAAAATTCTCATGCTTGTTTTGGGATATTCCGCACTATGTTTCATCCATCGCCCTAGGAAGAAAATTCTTCTAATGAGTGTAATACCATTAACATCGTCTGGAACAGCATCTAATTCCTGCTGCAGATTTTGAATACAATTATCCATAAAATACTCGTCGGCATCCAGTCTAATTGCCCATTTAGTCTTGATAGGCAAATTATTTAAGGCCCAATTAATTTTTGTAGAGAAATTACTGGCAGCTGTCCATTCATATTGGAACACTTGTGCCCCTAATCTCGAAGCTTCTTCAATGCTTCCATCTGTTGATGAAGAGTCAACAACAAACACATTGGGAGTTAATTTCAAAGCGCTTTCTACCGAGCGTTTTATATGTTTTATCTCATTCCTCATAGGAATGATAACTGTGATATTACTTTCTTTCATATTCTCTTTTGCTAATTACTTTTGCAGGGTTACCACCAACAACCGTCCACGCATCAACATTCTTATAGACAGAGGCTGAAGCACCTACTACTGCTCCTTCACCAATTACCACTCCAGGCCCTATGAAACATCTTGAAGCCACCCAGCTGTTTTTTTCTAAAACAATCGGTTTTGAATATAGTCTGAAATCTACATCTCTGATATCGTGCGTTGCCGTACAAAGATAAGAATACTGAGATACAATAGCCCCCTCTTTCAATATTACATCTGCCGCATTATAAATATCAGTATTAGATGCAATACAACTATTGGATTCCATAGTAAGATTCCATGGTGCAAATATCTTACAGCTTGAATATACAACAGCATTATCTGAAATTTTGGCACCCCACGACCTTAGTAAAAACCGCTTCCATCTACCACACATGTTTCTTGGAATTGGACGCACTAATAAAGCCCAGCAGATTGACCAAAGTTGTCTTTTTATAACATCCTTTTTAGAATATGGAGATATAAAACTCATACTTAAATACTTAAAACCAATTACAAATTCGACCGCTCATATGTTCGCCAATAACTTTGCGATACAATTATATTCCGTTTCAGGCAATTGAGGTGATGGTCTATCAATGGGCTTGTTATATTCCAACTTTGGGCTCACTGTAGTCAATCCTCTAACCAAGTAATTTACCAGTCCAGGACCACCTTCTGCATCAAACTCATTAAGTGAATCGCTCGTATATTCTGCGTAACGCATGTCATATGCTTTAGCAAGATTCTTGAGATCAGGATTAATAAAACCTCCCGCTTTTGTTGTTCCATACATTCTATCATCAAAATATAGATGTTGGAATTGAGTTATCATTCCCAATGCTGCATTATTGATTACAATCACCTTAATATTAAGGTTGTATTGAGCAATGGTTAACATAGACTGGATGGCCATATGGAAACCACCATCACCAGTTACACAATAGATAGTCTTCTTTGGATTGGCAAAGGCAATTCCAATGGCTACTGGCATAGCAAAGCCCATAGGCGCAAGACCACCGCTGTTAACAAAACGTTGTCCTTTTTTAAGTTTCAAAGTCTGAGCTGACCACATTTGATTCTGACCAACATCTACAGTAAAGACATCACCTTCTTTAGAAATTTCATTTAATCTCTGTAACAACTGATATGGAGCTCTATTCTCCACAAAGCGTTCTATTTCCTTGTCTTGCGAATAGTTCTCTTTTATTTTGTCAATCCATGTATTCCAGATTGTGTAATCCTGATAATTGACAGAGGCGTCGGTAAGTACTTTCAAGAAATCAGCTACAGAAGCGTATACCTTTAAGCGATTTGTCAAGCGATGATAATCCAGTTCATTTTTATCCAAATCAACATGGATAATCTTCCCTTCTCTCAAAAACTCTCGATACATAGCACCTGTTTGGCGAGTGTCCATGCGAGAGCCCAACGCAATCAGAAGGTCTGCCTTTGCCACCGACATATTTGCACAACGGTTTCCGTAGCTTCCAATCATTCCCACATAGTGAGGATAGGTCTCGTCTATGATGCCACGCCCCATAAGTGATGTAACAACGGGAATGTTGGTTTTTACCAGATACTGATCAAGCATTCTACCCACGTTTTCTCCATAACAACCAGCACCTACAAGAATCATAGGACGCTTGGCTCCTTCTATCAACTCGCGTATTTCATTAATAGGTATCACAGATGATGCCCCTACTTCCGGCTCATATCCTCTTAACTTCTCTGGTTCTATCTCTGCACGTGAAATATTCATGGGCAAGTCAATGACAACAGGACCTTTGCGACCATGAGTGGCGATATAGACAGCCTTTTCAAGTTCGTAGCGTATGTCTTCTGGTTTGTCAAGCAAGACGGCATATTTTGTAATGGGTTTTACAACATTCACAACTTCCATTTCTTGGAATCCCTGCTGTCGTACAGGCTTGTCATACTTATATTCGTATGTATTCACTTGACCGGAGATAAAAATAACAGGTATAGAACCAAAATAAGCATCTGCAATGCCAGTCATCATATTTGTAACTCCAGGGCCGCTGGTGCATACAGCCACTCCGAATTTATCGCACCCAATTGCATAACCCTCAGCCGCAATTGCAGCAGTCTGCTCATGATATGTTTGGATGTACTTCACCTGCTCACTCTTTCCTAAAGAGTCAACAATATGTGTTATCATACCACCGATATAACCAAAGACGGTATCGATGCCTTTTTCTGCCAGAAATGACACAATATAATCTGATACTTTCATTTATAGTGAATTTATGGTGTTCTGAAGTGCAATATGAAAATCCGTATGAGGTATCTTTCCAAAAGCATTCTCAAATTTGTCAACAGTGCCAGACATCAGCATGATCTGATCTTTAGCGTAAGGAACTGCACCATAGTTATTCCGGATGTTGCTCCCCATCATTGTCTTGATGGTTTCGAGAATATCTTTGTTGCTATGCTCCTCTAAAGGCTGAGAAATGTTATAAACGCCAGATTTTCCCCTTGCCCCAATAACATTACATATTGCCTTCGCAAAGTCTTTGGTGTAAAGATACGAATAAACCTGTTCGCCTTTTGTAGTATCAAAGGTTTCTTTTCCAGTCTTGCAGTTATTGATAGCCAAAGATATCAAGCCGCCAGTCTGCTTCTCACCGAACACAGTGAATACACGTATCCATTGCCATTCAATATCTTTAGCTTCACAATATGTCTGAAGTTCATGCAATGATGCGCATTTGGCTAATGCATACTTCATGATAGGACGTAATTCGTGACTTTCGCTGACAGGGCCTTCATAATAACCATATTCAGCTTGGCTTCCGATGGCAATTATTTGCTTGTACGGGTAAAGCGCAAAAAGCAGATTCGACAAACAGATATTCTGCTTTTGTATGGTATAATCTTCTCTACCAGCACCTCTCACCCCTCCCCATGCAGCATGTATCAATACATCAGGGGCAAATTCATGAACAACCTTTTCCCATCCATTATCTTTAATGGTAACCCATTGGATAAGACTCTCCTGCTCAGACTCAAAAAGGCTTTTTGATGATGAACGTCTTAAGCACAACACCTGATGGCCTTCTTCAAGACACTGACAAGCAATATGATATCCCAAATATCCAGTTGCACCAGTAATAAATACCTTCATCCAACAAATGCTTTTATCTGTTCTACACAGAGATTATAAACATCTTCTTGCTGATACCGCTTGTACCAATCTGCTGTTAACTGGCAACATTGTTCAATGTCAGTACGAGGCACCCACCCAAGTTGGAACTTTGCCTTACTTATATCAAGCATCAGTAGGTTTGCCTCATGAAGAGCATTGGGATCCGACACGTCCTTCAGCTCACCTTTTCCATAATATTTTGTAAGCATTGTGGCCACTTCCCAAACTGGAGTTATACTCTCAGTACGAGGTCCGAAGTTCCATCCTTCGCAATATTTTGTAGGTTCTTGAAGCATCTTGCTTGCGAGGAGCATATATCCACTTAATGGTTCTAAAACATGCTGCCAAGGCCGAATAGCCTTAGGAGAGCGAATCTCAATCGGTTTACTAGCTTCTAAAGCTCGAATACAATCAGGAATAATACGGTCTTTGGCCCAATCCCCTCCACCTACGACATTACCAGCCCGAACACTGGCTATAGCCACATGGTGTTTCTTGCCATAGTCCTCTGGATTGAAAAAACTTCTACGCCATGAGTTGATGGCAATCTCTGCTGCTCCTTTTGACGAAGAGTAGGGATCATATCCACCCATGGGTTCATTCTCACGGTAGCCCCAGATTTGTTCTCTGTTCTCATAGCACTTATCTGTGGTTATCATTACTACCACCCTTACAGAATCTGTAACCCTTACAGCTTCCATGATATTGATAGAGCCCATCACATTGGTCTCGTAAGTTTCCACAGGTATCTCATAGCTCAGACGCACTAATGGTTGTGCCGCTAAATGAAAAACAATTTCAGGCTGATACTGAGAAAATATTTCTTTCATTTTCTGCCCGTCACGGATATCAGCCCTGATGTCAGCCTTTATTTTGTTACCTATGCCAGAAAGAACATAGTTGTCTTTCTCACTGTATGGTTCCAGTCCAACACCTACCACCTCTGCCCCTAATTCATGGAGCCAAATGCTAAGCCAAGAGCCTTTGAAACCAGTATGACCGGTAACTAATACTCGCTTTCCCTTGAACGTGTTATTAAATATATCAATATTACTCATAAACTATAGTACATTAGGTATTTGCCGATTCCACTTTTTCCAGGTAGCTTTTCCTTCCTGGAGGAGTTTGTCAAGCATATTCTTCTCGCGAATATTATCCATACACTGCCAAAAACCTTCATGAATGTACGACATAAGCTCACCTTCATTGGCAAGTGTTTCCAACGGTTTACGCTCAAATATGGTATCATCACCATCTATTAAATCAAAAACCTCAGGCTGAAGCACCATATATCCAGCATTGATAGGAGCGCCATCACTAAGATTCTTCTCTCGGAACGACTTTACCGCACCTCCCTCTATATCCAGGACTCCTTTATCCTGCTTCATTTTAACAGCAGTAAGAGTTGCCTTTTTACCATGACTCTTATGAAACTCTAATAACTTGTTAATGTCCACATCACACACACCATCACCGTAAGTCATGAAGAAAGGTTCATCACCTACATATTTCTGAATACGCTTGATGCGGCCACCAGTCATCGTATTATAACCAGTATCCACCACTGTTACCTTCCATGGATCAAGGTGACTCTCATGAATAGTCATTTCATTCTTACCGTCACGGAAATCAAAGCTCACATCCGAGTTATGCAAGAAGTAGTTAGCAAACCATTCCTTGATATACTCCTGTTTATAACCTGCACAGATGATAAACTCATTATGGCCATAATAGGAAAACTCCTTCATGATATGCCAAAGAATAGGCATACCACCAATCTCTATCATGGGTTTGGGTTTAAATGCAGACTCCTCACTAATGCGGGTACCGAAGCCACCTGCTAACAAAACAACTTTCATGCTTTTGATTTTACAAAGTCCTTGATTGTATCAATCATATACTGGAGTTTCTCTGGAGTCATGCCTGGATAGAGTCCAAGCCAGAAGGAATCCCGCATAATAGAGTCAGTTACAGGCAAGGATCCACCTACTACGCGATAGTCCTGCCCTTCTACATACTGCTCGAAGGCTGGATGACGGAGCAGGTTTCCAGCAAAGAGATTACGTGTCTGAACTTTATGATCCTCCAGGTAGCGAGTCAACTCATTACGAGTATATCCTGCATCTTCCTTTACAGTGATAAAGAAACCAAACCAAGAAGGCTTTGAGTTCTTCTGTGGTTCAGGGAGAAGCAAGCCCTTAACGTCTTTCAAGCCATCATACATAGCCTGATAGTTCTCACGTCTGCGCTGCACTATAAAGTCCAGTTTCTCCAACTGAGCACAACCAATGGCTGCTTGCAAATCTGTAGCCTTCAGATTATAGCCGAGATGACTATATACATACTTATGATCATAGCCCTGAGGTAATTGTCCAAACTGACCAGTGAAACGACAACCACATGTATTATCAACACCGCCTACACACCAGCAGTCACGCCCCCAATCGCGGTAAGAGTTCACATACTTATGAAGTTCTGGATTATTTGTATAAACCGCACCACCTTCACCCATTGTCATATGGTGAGGAGGATAGAAACTGCTAGTACCAATATCGCCAATAGTGCCTGTTTTCTTCCACTCACCGTCAATGAAGTATTCCGAACCAAGTGCATCGCAGTTATCCTCAACTAACCACAAGTTATGTTTCTTACAGAAATCAACCACTGTTTGAAGATTGAAAGGATTTCCCAGTGAATGAGCAATCATAACTGCCTTTGTTTTGGTCGAAAGAGCATTTTCTAATTGTGTAGTATCAATATTACTCTCTTCAATACTCATGTCCACAAATACAGGTACTGCACCATATTGTACAATACATGCCACGGTTGTTGGGAATCCTGCAGCCACAGTAATCACCTCATCACCGCGTTTAATCTGACGATCACCCAATTCTGGAGCTGTCAAAGCAGAAAAAGCCAAGAGATTTGCTGATGAGCCAGAATTACAGAGCGAACAATATTTCACTCCAAGCCACTTGGCCAATCGAGTTTCAAACTTATGAGCCCATGGTCCAGCTGTTAGCCAAAAATCCAATGACGCATCCACAAGGTTAACCATTTCCTCGTCGTCGAAGTAACGACCACCATAATTCACACGAGTCTTGCCAGCCTCAAATGCGGGCTGAGTAGCATGCACTTCACGATAATACTCACGTGTAAGATCGAGAATTTGTTTTTTTAATTCTTCTTTCTTTGACATAGTACTTCTATAGTTTTTTTACTTTATATATTTCTATGAATATTTATTTCCAATCTTGATATGGCATTACGAAATATTAATGATTAACAATAAAAAACCAAGATTAAACATATACATAATCAGGTTTATCGTTTAATCCTAAAATCCTGCCATAAAGTGCTTTCATTTTTTCGCCAATCGTCTCTACACTATAATTCTTTTCCATCAACTTTCGACCATTAGCACCAAGCATCTGGAGTTTTGCATCAGTAGCGTTTAAAGCACTGCGTACTGCAAAAGTGATATTCTTCTGCGTATATGGGCAGAGCATGAAGTAAGCGGCTTGTCTTTTTATCCCTGTCTGTATGAATACTCTAATTTTGCCAATTGTGATATAAATTACCCTTTTAAGACAATATATGTAAACATAAAGATTTTCTCGAAACTTTGCGTGATAGATTCGGCATCACAATTTTAGTTTATTTATTAATCGTTGTTTTATACAACTATTACAGAAAATTGAGTAAAGTGAATGTGGAATTTCCGACAATAATAATAGCCAACTTTTCTTAAATCTCATTATTAAAAACCAAAGTCTCCTAAAGTCTCGGGAGACAAGCATATTTAACATTTCTCCAACAACAATGTCAGCTTGGATCTTGTTAAAGTAATCATGTCTAGCCTCTAACCTAATAACAGAAATAATAGTCTTATCAAACCGTATTGTTTTTTTACTTAATTCACTCGCTCCTTTTATGTATTGATAAACTACTTTAGGGGTATATGCGATTTTACAAAATGACATTAACCGAAAGAAGAAATCCAAGTCCTCCCCCTTTGAAAGATTCTCGTTAAATCCTTCTGTCTTCAGTAATGCATCTCTTTTGATTATGAAAATTCCAGCTCGCATATAAATTTTTTGCGAATAAAAATCCTCATAATTATTCACAACTACATATTCTTCATCTCCTTTACAGTATTGTTTAGGTTTTATATTAGAATAAACCTGTAAAAAATTACCTGCAAAAACATCACAATCCGAATGTGACAGATACAGATTATATAACGTAGAAAGAGCTTGAGGATCCATCAAATCGTCACCGTCAAGATAGTAAATTAAATCCCCTATGCATTTATTTAGCCCATAATTACGTGCAGAAGAAACGCCTCCATTCTCTTTCTTGAAAAGATGAATACGATCATCTACAAAAGACTCTACTATTTGTGCTGACTCATCCGTTGAACCATCGTCTATAACTATAACTTCGAAGTCTGTAAAAGACTGAGATAAAATTGAATTTAAAACGTCTTTTATATAAATAGCCTTGTTATAAAGAGGAAGAATGATGCTGATCTTAACTTCTCGCATTAATGTACAAATTTCATTATAATACTATAGGTTTTAACACAATACCTGCCTGATAGATAAAGAAGGACACCTCTTATAAGATATTTTATCTTATATGAAAAGATCAAAGTCCTATAAAGATATTTATGCCTGGTCATATAATCCACAAATTCTTTCCTTTTTGAGTCTTCAGACTTTGTGATTATTAAAAATGCATTACATATCACGCGACTCACAATTATCATGAATGCTTTGTGGGCTTTACGGTCATGTTGGCGATCAAACGATATCAGGTGTTCAGATATTTTAAGATAGTCGAAAGCTCGTTTAGGATTCATTGTTGTTGTTATCGAGTTTGAGTGTATATAATAAAAATACAAGGGGGTGTCAATATAACTGATTCGTTTTGCAAGAAAAACTGCCCTTGGTGTGAATTCAACATCTTCATGATAAATTCCTGGATAGAATTTTAAATCATTATCTAATAAAAAAGATTTCTTATATACGTAGAATTGCGCGGGATAATTAAGTATAGAAGTCAGCAAATCTATCCCGCAATTAGGTTTTTTCTTATAGCAAACATCAATAGGGGGTCTGTTATCGTCATGGAATTCTGTATAATTAAGAGCTATTATATCAGGAGACTTTTTAATCGCTTCTAGTATTAATTTTATAGAATCTATAGTAATGCTGTCATCTGAGTCAACAAACCAGACATATTCTCCTCTTGCTATTCGTAACCCTTCATTCCGTGCACAGCTTAACCCCTTATTTTCCTGATTGATGACTATTATATTGGACCCCACATACGATTCTACAATATCTTTTGTTCCATCTGTTGAGCCATCATTAACTATAACTACTTCATAGTTATTTGTAGAAATATCCTGATCCAATATGCTCCGTAAACATCTATCGACATAGGGTTCTACATTATATGCAGGAACGACTATTGTTAATATTTTATTTTCCATTAACACCCCAATTTATTATAAGTCTCTTAAATAATCGTTTCATCCTTATTTGCAGGTTCATAAGTCCATATAGCTTACATTCTTGAGGGTGCTTTAATCTAATTAAGACATAATCTTCCCCTCTTACATTGTTTTCTTTTGCCATGGAAAGTATAAAAGGAATGAGATTTTCCTTTTCCATCAGAACTTTCCTCGTCTCAATCAATCCCTGTTTATATTTGTTATATTCTCCCTCGGGATTATCAATGACTTTCTGTAAGAATTTATGTAAGGAAACATAGTCATTAACATCAAATTCAACATATCCCCCTTTGAAATAATCAGAGATGTTTGGGCATCCCGAATAAATGGGAACCGACAATGCTAGTACTGGATCTGAAAATTTTTCCGTCCAATAGTCATCCACGGAACAGTTTTCCATACAAATATGAAAATAATACGGAAGTAAAGCATCGGCTTTATAATCCACGGTATTACTTCCAAACCCGTAATAATCAATAGAATCGGGGAAGTCCCTTTTTAGGAGTTCTATGAGTTTCATCCTTTTAACATGACCTGGCATCATTTTCTTTGAAGATGTTACAATCGAAACTGCCTTTTCCTTTTTGGGAAACATTTTCTCATAATCAGAATAAGAATATCGGTGCTTCTTTGAAAAATGCCCTAATCCTAAGGACCAAGGCAAGAATCCATGACTTTGTATATGACATCTATGCTTAATCTTCTTATTTGGCACAATTACAATATCAAATTGATTCAGGAATTCTTTTGGGTATGGCCGCATTAGAGGAGGTTCTCCAGCAACAAATACCAATCCCCCTGGACGACACTTAATTTCAGGATGCTCATCAAAATTCTCATATACAACCACATAATCCCAGACTAAATCTTCATCAGAATTTTCTTTTAGACAATACTCACTTGGTGAAAATTTTGTAATGTCTGTCTGCGGATCAAACTGATTATGTCTATGTCCTTCTTTTAAAATATTAATATTAATCATTGAATAAAATATGATACAATAATGAATTTTTATCTTGCAGTATCTCTTTTTTAAATTTGTAGGTTAATTTGTGTACAAACGAAGTGGATTTGAGATGGATCATCATCTCTTCACTATATTTCTTGGGGAGAGAGAAAAGCATAAGGTGAGGGGCTTGGTTACTAAAATATGGCATTTCATTAAAAATATTCTCAGTATATTTGTCATTATCACTTAATGCTTTTATAAAAATATGGTATAAAAAATAATTTTTCAAGTTGTTATGATGCCCCCAATAATCAACAAGCATATGAATCATATATTTTAAAACCAAATTGTTCTCTTCCGAAATAATAAACCAATTTGAACTCTTCATAGGTATTGGATTCAAAAACAAGTCCGTTTGAAACATGAAAAAGGGTTGACTAATTAATTTTGAAGGAAAAGGCGAAGTCATAAAACATGTGGCATCCATCCAAATACCTCCATAAAAATACAGAAGACAACTCCGCACTAAATCTGAGAAGTGAGCCTCAGGAATTATACCTTTTTCATGTTTCTTTAAGATGAAATCAGGGAAGCCAACCCATTCTAATAAATTCTCGAAATCAACAACTTGAACTTCATATCCTTGAGGCTTGAAAGCTCTTATAGAGTTAATACATTTTTTTACTAGCAATGGAGCCTCTGTTTCACCTGAGTTCCAATAAATCCATATTTTCTTTTCCCCTCCCGCCTTTAGAGGTACACACGGAATCGGTTCGGTACTCCATATTCTGTTTTTTTCCCTAAATCTACGTACTGCCCATTTATAACAACGATACTCATTTTTTATTTCAAACTCTCCTGGGAAAAAAGTAAAAGTTGATAATGTCAAATTCCAATAGTAGTTTATATGCCACCTTATTTTTTTTCTTAGCTCTTGTATCTTCATTTTTGTTAGTTTATGTTGTATCTAATTTTAATTTCATTTACGATATCTTTGTGCGACTCAGGACTTCCCCAAAATGATTCTACAAGATTTTTATAATCTTCCTCTTTAAGATGCAAGTCAGTCTGGTCGCGAATGACATGTATTAATTCTTCAAAATGATAAATCTTCTTACCTATGATATCCTTATCATAATCAAAAACCAGTTCCCTATCCCCTTCCTGATATAGATCTTTGTCGAAAGGAAATAATAGTATCTCTTTTTTTAATAGGAGGACGTCAAAATAAATAGACGAATAGTCGGTTATTAAGGTTGTCACAAATGGCAATAAAGGATACACATCAAATTGGCGCTTTACAAAATAAATATTAGAGAAATTGGCAATTTCCGGAATATTTGAGAATGAATTTGGGTGTACTTTAATAACAAAGATGCTATTTGTTGCTATAAGGGCTTGATTTAATTCTTCAAAGTTAAAATTGCCATCCTTAAAAAGATTTCTGTTTGTGTCTCTAAAGGTTGGCATATAAAAATACACTTTCCGATACAAATTGATTCTTTTGTATAATTCCAACAACTCGCCACCTTCGTCATATATTCTTTTATGTTGGAGTATAGGGTCTTCAAAGAAAGGTTTACACCTTGGGTACATATCTGTTATACAATCCTCCTCTCTTAATTTAAAACTTTCACGAAGTATTTCAGAGTATCGAGGCCCCACGTTAAGCAGAACTGTTGGTTTTTGGTATAAAATAGGATAACGATAACGACTAATCAATGATCCATTATACCTATAGGCCATCTTTCCTTTTTTTGCTCTAAATTCAACTTCTTTTAATGCGATGCCGTGCCACAAATTTACTTTGATAGCATTTCCAGAGGTGTAATAGTTAATATCACTTGTTCTAAAGCTATAGACATAAACCCCAGCCCTTAAAGAATATAAAAAACCTAATATACTTTTGTAATAATATGCCTTGATGTTTTTTGTGCGAAAATAATCCTTGTCCGTTATTTTTCTATAAATCCAAATCGCTTTGATTTCATGATGATTATTTATAATATCATAAAACAAATATTTAGGATTATCCGCAAAGCCAAAGTTTGATCCAAAGACCCACAAGGACCTATTTCTTGGCATTATCAGTGATACTGGGTATACAAAGATAAATCCCAGTATTTTCAATAGATTATGGCAAAACATATTAAGAATTCTTAAAACTAATTCCTTTTTCATTACGATCACTCAAACTTGTTTTATGGTAATATAAATCAGTAGTGATAATAGCCATCAGCAGGCCATAGTTAAATGCAAAAGTTAGGTATGCAAACATTGTGGCTTGTGTAAAAAAAGCTGTTGCATAAACAACAGAGAATATTATCCAACAAATTTTGTCTGTACCTTTATTTTCTCTGAATATTCGTAGAGAATTTTTTGAAAGGTAAAAAATAAAAAAGAATAGGAAAATAAGTCCATAATGGTATGAAAGATAAAAAAAAGAAGAATCCATTGTACTTAATATCTGACTTCCTTTGTTCTCTTTCTGAATAGTTTTTACGTACCCTCTCCAACCTATTCCTTTCGGCAACAAGTAATACACTGGAGATTTAAGTGGAAGAAATACCGAGTTCATTCGCTCTTCTTCCGTGTTTTCTCCATTAAGTGTTTCTTCAACGCGATTTATTGAATGGATTTGCCTAGATCCATCAGACATCCAAAAATCATAAACACTATTCCACGTATAATATGGGATTATTATAAGGCTTGCTGCTATTATAATTTTATGACACTTAGATATTCTATTATGAAGTATTCCAATAATGAATATTATTAGTGACAATATAAAGAGAATATAAAAATTTCTCATGGTAGAAACAACTGTATGATATGTTAAAATCGCAAGTAGAAAGAAAGCTAAATTTACATTTTTCCACTTAAACAAATATAAATACATGAGAACAATAACTGAAATTGGGCTTACCAATCGTATTCTCACGTCATCTTGAGTTCCAGCCAAAACAGACATCAAGTATAATACGGAATAAACTATATCCATGATTATCAATAACCACAGAATTCGCTTATGGAACCAGCCGTTTTTATAATACCACAACTCTCTGTCCCTAAATATGAGGAGGGAAAAGATCAACAATAATGTCGTTCTAAAATCAGCATACACATATTGTATTTCAAAAGTCAGGAGTGTACCCAGCAAGAACTGAAAGATCAAAATAAATAAGGACACTCGAAATAAGAAAGATTTTACCTTCTTTTTAAAGCACCCCTTAATTATATTATCTTTCATCACAAGAAATACTCCTAAAAAGAAAAATGGCTCAACTAAGTTTGGGCCAATAAATCTTTCTGTAAACATGACGGATAGAGGACTTATAGCAAATGCCATCAATATAACTCCAATATAAACCTTCATCATCTATAACGATTATTATATTTTGATATTATTATAGAAAGTGAACCTTTACAAAACTCCCTTTCTTCATGGTTTAAACCGCAGAAATAGGTAATGAATAAAGTATTTATGATACAAATAATGAAGCAAATAATTATAGACTTTAGACTTTCAGTAATATAGTATTTATACAATAAAGGTAAACTTACAGAGAGAACAGCAACAATTATTATCCTCAGTAAAACTTCGCGTGAAAATCCAAGCACATCAATTGATACAAGCCTATTTAAAAGTATCAGTCTTGCAAACAAACTCATCCACGAGAAAAATATAGCTATAAGATATATAGACTCAGCAAATGCACCTAGTGTATATGCAACATAGGCAATAGGTAAAGTAATTAGAACACCAATAGATACAGCAATAGAATAAGCGCTAATTTTCCCGGTTGCTTGAGCCGCTATGTCCAATGGATATACTAAGACATCCGTATAGGCATATATCAGCATTAACACAAAAAACAAATTTGCATGAGGTGGAACCTTGTCAAGCCAGAGATTAAGAATATAACTAGAATTCATCAAAAAAGGGAGTGAAATTAAAAATATTAGTGCGAATGACATTTTACACACTGAATATACAAGTTTCTTCATCTTTTCCACTTCATTTGCCGAGTAAAGTTTAATTATCTGAGGATTCGAAGCTAATTGGAAACTACTGCAAAAGGTCCGAAGCCCAGAATATGCTTGCATAGCAATGGCGTAAGCTGCATTCATAGATGGTCCAAAGAAAATATTCAACAGGATTATTACCCCTTGAACAAAACCAGTAACAGACAAGTTAGACATACCAGCCCAACCTGACAAACTTAGCATCTCTTTAAACATTTTTTTATTAAATACCCATCGATAACGCACTTCTATATATTTTCTTTTGCAGAACCATAAACATATGAATCTATTTATAGTTTGTATAGCAAATAAGAACAAAGAATAAAGAACCAGCTTATCCCATGATATATAAAACAAAAGAACAACCGAAATAAATTTTAAAACAGTATCAGTTATTGTTATCAGCGCATAGATACCCATATCTTCATGGGCTATGATTTCAGCATTATTAGGGACGTTAACCAATGTAAAAACGCTATTAAACAATGTAATCTGGAAAACCCAGAATGCCACCCAAAGACGATCTTGTGGAAGAGTCATTTGGCATAAAACGAACCAAGATCCTATAGTCTCACCCAATATGATTAGAATCAAAGACAGAACAATGTGAATATTAACACTAGTAATATAAACAATATTAAGTTTTTCTATATTTTGCTTACCCAGTTCAAATGTTATAAATCTTTGTGTACCCGAAGATAGCGTACCAGCCAAGAGGGAGAGTAGTGCAGTAACTCCCCCCACTGCAGCATATACTCCGTAGTCTTTTTCTCCTAACACTTGTAAGGTTAGCCTAGTTGTATAGAGTCCTATGGCTAAGACTAACAATTGTCGTATATATAAAAGGAGTGTGTTTTTAACTATCCTTTTTTCAGAAGAAATATTTTTTATCGACATAATATCAAATATCATATCACCCCAAAAAGGCTATTATTATAGTATAAATAATTTATTCATATAAGAATTATAATCCTTTGCTATATGACCAATATCCCAAGCTATATAACCAAAATTTGCTTGATTTGAGACCATTACTGCTACTATTTGTCCGAGCATCAAACATATCATGCAGTCTAATGGCACGTCTTTCGCTATCGCCTGAATAATTTGGTCATATTTTGAATATTGCTTCATCTTTTCTTTAAAAAGAAGAAAATAACAATTTTTGATATAGAGTACATATAGAGATCTTATATTTTCTGAACATTTTTGACTTTATATCACAAATTGTTACTTTTTAGTGTTATATTATAAATCCTTTTTATCAGTTATAAAATAGCAATTTTGCCGAATGTCATGGCTTTAGTAATCTTAGAAGCAATAGCTGAGAATACTGGATAAGCCTCCTATATCCGGTAGGAAAATCTCTTGCTTCCAAAGAAATCGTATCAGTTACACCACGGAATTCATCTATTTCCCGTCTTTTTATCATTCTTCCAAAAAGTCTGCCTGCGTGACGCATCGTGCGCAGATTCCTAAAAGCTATTGATTCTGGGTGATTTGCGTATATCCATGTCCCATATGTTTCAAACTCAGAAAAAGAGAGCCCGTTATCAGAAGGTGTAGAATTTATAATCTTTTCTATCCATGTATTACCTGGAATATTGGCATGAGATATAATATTTATTAACTCTTTCATATAAGAGGTTTTTATAATCATATGCTCTGCTATAAAAGATTTATCCACTTGCTTCTCCAACCCAGTAAGGCGTTTCATTGTATCAAAATAGGGAATATTATATTCGTCTTTTAGAGTCAATAGCATGCGCTCGTTTTCATCAAAAAAAGAAAGAGGTGTGGTAGGTATTGTGTCTGCATCCCATATCAAATAATAATCTGTTGCAAATTCCGTCAAAGAAAATCCTATCTTTAGAAACTGTTGAAAATACCATCCCGCCCTGAAATGGGTAGAAAAATGATTATCAACCATATCCTTAACTACATTAATATCGACTCCTGGAATTAGTTTACTTTCATCCAATAGTATAACATTATTAGCAGTTAGAAATTTCTTACTGTAGAATCCAAAAAAACGTAAATTTGTAATTAAAAAAATTTTCGATGGATTGATGTTCTGATTAATATATAGAATCGTTTTTTTTACGATAAATATATCTTTTACTCCAACACTAATTATAATGTCAAATTTATGCTCCATTGATTGTGTGTTTATACTTTTTCAAAAAAACAAGGTCTTATTCCGCTTCTCACTTTGAGATAGTTGACTTGTGATGAATCTGCTGCGCTTTCAACAAGTCATCAACCGTATCAACCTCAGCCCATTGTTTACCTGCTATGTCTGCTGCAAAGAGTTGAAAGTCATGGAACATTATCAACTGCACAAGAGAGTCTTCAAAGAACTGGTCATACATATTGTTATGTATCATACTATCTATCTCGCCCTTCAGAAGTCGGGCAGAGACAGCATCGAGCTTCGTCATACAGCAATATTTTGCCGAAAAAGTCTCCAGCTTTTTGCTCATCACCAACACCTGACTATCTCGGATAACAGCATTATATGAACCTACCTCAGCCTTTGAACTATCCACTAATACATAGGGGTGGTCAGTCTCTTTGCAGAGATAATCCACCACAATCTCTTCAGAGAACACTGCGTCACCATGAACGATAGTCACATTCTCTCGCTCAAGGTACTGACGGGCAAACCATACTGAGGAGATGGAGTTCGTCACCTCAAAGAATGGATTTTCTACAAACTTACAGTTGTCATCTGCAAGTTCCTGCTTTACTGTTTCAGAAAGATAGCCAATGATTACTACGATCTCTGCATTCTTGTCATATTTGCGAATAGAACGTACCATGCGTTGGAGAACTGTGGTCTCCTCATCAAGGCGGAAACTCGTTTTGGGATATTTTAATGTCAGGGGCTGAAGGTTTCTTCCCTTGCCTGCTGCTAATATAATATAAGTATTCATATGTATATTCCTTTCTTTTAATTTTTGATAATATCACCTGTGTATCCTTCAAACGAGTCGACATCAACCCCCTGTTCCTTATACATGTCAAGTGCCATATCGCTGTATTCCTTAGCATAAGTATACCAACGGGTCTTATGAGGCTCAGGATCCTGGCCTTTAGACTCCTTCAGCATACTCCAATGCATATAGAACCAACCAGAGATGGCTATGTATGCGTAGAAGTGTCTTTTCTGAACAGGAGAAGGATTTCTTCTATAATATGTAAACAGGATTCTATCTACCTCTTCTATGGTATGGATACCTCCGGCTATATAAGAGCCAAGATCAAAACCAGGATCACCATAACCACCGTATTCCCAGTCAGAGAGATAAATCTCATCATTATTGATGAGAAAATTGACATCACGGGCATCGCCATGGGTATAACATTGGCGAATGCCATCTGTCTGGGCTAAACGATAAAGTTTATAAATATTGTTCCTAAGATTATCAAAATCCTCGAAATGTCCGTATGCTTCAGGGGCTGTCTTGGACTTTATTTCCTCAGCTTTTTTTATTACATCAAAGTTCCATCTAACACGGCAAGGCGCATCATGGAGCTTCCTCATAAGCATCACGCCTCTTACCATATCATTAAGATTATGGTAGTCATAATCATAATGCTCAATGAAACGAGCTATTTTCCAGCCTGTCTCAACATCCATAGCAATAACTGTAGTATCAATACCAACATCTTCTACAACTTTTTGCATAATAGTCTCGCGCCCGCGCTCAACCAATATCTCAGAGCCAAGACCAGGGTGACGATAGATGTACTTTCCTCCATTTAATCGAAACGATAATACAATGTTAGTCATACCTGCCTGTACAGGCACAAGTTCCTCTATATCTTCCACCTTACATGAAAATACTTTCGTAATGTTTGAAAGTACAGTATGACGTATCTCATTAGTGAATACGCCACCGGTAGTTTGAATATTATCCATTTTTCTAGTTATTATGTTTTTTCTTATATTCTTGAGCTAACACATACCCCAAAAACATTTCTATATCTTCTGGGGTCGTAATCTTAATGTTGGTCTGATTTCCTTTTGAAAAATAGATAGGGATATTCAGTGCCTCCATTAAAATTGTAGTATGTGCATCCAAAGTGTCGAACAAATGTTTATCCTCAACCTGTTTGTAAAAATTAACGATATTCTTGTAAAGAAAGGATTGAGGAGCAGAAAGGGTCTTGAAGGTGTCACGAATAATATTCTTTTTCGCATGGTCACCATCATTTGTGCCATACAACAGGAATGCAGAGCAAGAACTTATTGCATTACCCTTTTCCTTACATACCCTGATATTATCTTTTAAAATATCATCACTAACGAATGGAGATGCTGCCCAATGAATCTGAATAACATCATCATCCTTGGCAATGCCTTTTAGGCCTTCTACACCGTTTATTATAGAATGTTCATAGTCTTTTCCACCAGTAACTATCTTTATCACCTTCGTGATACCATTGTCATTAGCTATCTTCTGTAATTTCTCCTGAAAACCATCCACACAAGAAAGCACAATCGCGTCAATTTCACTGCACTGCTGCAGTTTCTGCATTGTATATGCTATTACGGGTTTGCCTAGTACTTCTACAAACTGTTTGGGGATGCCAGCACCAACACGGTTACCAACCCCTCCAGCCAATAATATACAATATGTCATAATAACTATTATTTCTATGTACTTAATGTATCAAAAGAGATAAAGATTTTATTCTTATATACCGTCTCGACTTACTTTTGTTATAAGATATTTTGTCAGGATAAAAAACCAAATTATAATCGCGCCGGATTAACCAGAGGTATTTGATATAAGATCAAAGAATTAACTATTTATCCAAAATTTGCTTATACCATTCAAATAGTTTTTTAACGCCATCCTCAATCTCTACTTTGTGAGTCCAACCGAGAGAGTGGAGTTTAGAAACATCGATGAGTTTTCGCATTGTACCGTCGGGTTTTGATGTGTCGAACTCAACTTCGCCTTCAAAACCAACTGCCTTAACTACAAGTTCTGACAGTTCACGGATAGTGAGCTCCTTACCTGTGCCAACATTGATGTGACAGTTGCGGATTTCGCCCAACTTGGGGATTGCACCACCACGACCTGCAGAGTGGTTGCGGTCGACAGCACCATCGGTGCTTGCACCATAGTGTACTGATGAGTACTTCTCGATGCCGATGATGTCGCTGAAGTTTACGTTCAGCAGAACGTGTACTGAGGCATCGGCCATATCTTCGGACCAGAGGAACTCACGGAGTGGAGTGCCAGTGCCCCAAAGGGTTACCTTATTATTCTCTATGCCGTACTTAGCAAGTACGGCCAGAATTTCTTTCTGGCTAGCGTTGCCAGTGACGCCTTCTACGGGGCGCTTGTTCAAGTCGACGGCAATCTTATCCCATGCTCCATCGTGGATGAGTTTGGCCAGATAAACCTTTCGCATCATGGCTGGCATGACGTGACTGTTCTCCAAGTGGAAGTTGTCGTTGGGACCATAGAGGTTTGTTGGCATTACTGCAATGTAGTTTGTGCCATACTGCAGGTTATAGCTCTCGCACATTTTCAGGCCTGCAATCTTGGCAATGGCATATTCCTCGTTGGTGTACTCCAAGGGAGAGGTGAGAAGGCAATCTTCCTTCATAGGCTGTGGTGCGTTCTTAGGATAGATACAAGTGCTACCCAAGAAAAGGAGTTTCTTCACGCCATGGGCATAGGCCTCACTGATGACGTTGCACTGTATCTTCATGTTCATCATGATGAAGTCAGCACGATATAGTGAGTTGGCCATAATGCCACCTACAAAAGCAGCTGCCAGTACTACAGCATCTGGGCGTTCTTCATCAAAGAACTTCTTAACAGCTACCTGATCGGTGAGGTCTAACTCTTTGTGGGTGCGACCAACCAAATTGGTATAGCCTCGCTGTTTGAGGTTGTTCCAAATAGCAGAGCCAACCAATCCATGGTGGCCTGCTACATATATCTTACTATTCTTGTCGAGTGCCATTACTTTACAATTCCTTTCTCAAGATACTCTACCAGATTATGGCGTACCTTCATAGCTGCATCTTCTGATGCCACCTTGGCCATATCGCTATCCACCATAATGTTTACCAGCTCCTCGAATGAGGTCTTTGCAGGATTCCAACCCAACTTAGCCTTTGCCTTTGTAGGATCGCCCCACAGATTTACAACGTCAGTTGGGCGATAGAAGTCTGGACTTACCTCAATCAGCACATTACCTGTAGCCTTGTCGATACCCTTCTCGTTCTCGCCTTCGCCCTGGAACTCCAGTTCGATGCCTACACGCTTAAATGCGTAATAGCAGAACTCACGTACTGAGTGCTGTACACCTGTAGCAATCACAAAGTCCTCTGGTTTGTCCTGCTGGAGGATGAGCCACATACACTCTACGTAGTCCTTAGCATAGCCCCAGTCACGAAGAGAACTGAGATTGCCAAGATAGAGTTTATCTTGCTTGCCCTGCTTAATACGGGCTGCAGCCAGTGAAATCTTACGGGTAACGAAGGTCTCACCGCGACGCTCACTCTCGTGGTTGAACAAGATACCTGAGCAGCAGAACATATTGTAAGCCTCACGATACTCCTTTACAATCCAGAAGCCATACTGCTTGGCAACAGCGTACGGGCTGTAAGGATGGAATGGTGTATTCTCGTTCTGAGGAACTTCTTCTACCTTTCCATAAAGTTCTGATGTAGAAGCCTGATATATACGACATTTATCTGCCAAACCACACTGACGAACAGCCTCTAGCACACGCAATACACCTGTTGCATCTACATCGGCTGTAAACTCAGGCGAATCGAATGATACCTGCACATGGCTCTGTGCAGCCAGGTTATATATCTCATCGGGCTTTACTTTATTGATAATAGAAATGATGCTCATCGAGTCTCCAAGGTGACCGAAGTGCAAGTGGAAGTTCTTTACACCCTCCAGATGGGCAATACGCTCACGGTAGTCAGATGAATTACGACGAATCATACCATGTACGTCATAACCCTTCTCTAACAAAAACTCGGCCAAGTAAGATCCGTCCTGACCTGTAACTCCAGTAATTAACGCTGTTTTCATTTATTGAATTATTGATTTATTATTCTGCAGAAAACTCTCTGATTCTCTGTTCTTCACTACGCTTGCAAAGAAGTATCTGTCCATTTTTCTCGCTGAAGATATAGCCATCAAGTCCTTGGAGCACCACTTTCTTGGCATCTTCGGCATGTACTACACAGTTATTACATTCGTAGAGTTTTACATTGCCAACGGCTCCGTTGTTATTCTCATCCTTCTGTAACTTGTCGTGTAATGATGCCCAGTTACCCAAATCGCTCCAGCCGAAATCTGCAGGATGGGTATATACCAATCCATCGGCAGCAGCAGGTTCCATTACAGCAAAGTCGATAGAGATCTTTTCGCACTGTGGAAATATGTTTGCGACATCGCCTGTAGTTGCAATTTTTTCCATGTCGACAGCGATGTTAGGCTTATATTTGGTAATACAATTGGTAATGGTTTCGATATTCCATACAAAGATGCCTGCATTCCAAAGAAAATTGCCTGCCTGCAAATATTTCTCGGCTGTATCATGGTCTGGCTTTTCTTTAAAAGCATTCACAACACAGATTTCGTTGTCAACGGCCGCAGAAGTCTCAACATAGCCATAGCCAGTTTCGGGACGTGAGGGCTTGATGCCTATAGTTACGATGGCATTCTTCTTGGCTGTAAATACCAAAGCATTTGTTATTACACGTCGGAACTCTTCTGGATTCATTACCACTGCATCGGCTGGGGTTACAACCACATTAGCTGTAGGATCTACCTGTTTAATGCTCCAACAAGCCCACGCAATGCAAGGGGCGGTATTACGAGCTGCCGGCTCTGCCAAAATATGATCTGCAGGAATATCGGGCAGTTGCTGTTTAACGATATCAACGTAT
>JAEEGG010005376.1_pt1 | contig 30490 bp, 22 predicted proteins | sample 9134161 | NCBI WGS metagenome assembly JAEEGG01 (sample SAMN16246543, study PRJNA631951) | gut metagenome | biome: gut microbiome; feature: rumen; material: CR-attached | host: Bos | place: Iran: Karaj | collected 2018-10
CGCGCTTCATTGCCTCGATGAACTTATGCAGGTCCTCGCCGTCGGACGGTATCGACTCGAGAAGGATCCGCTTCTGGACAGCCTTGCTCTCGGACAGGATGCTGTTCACGGACAGGGTGGAGAGCATCCAGTTCTGGATTGAATCCTCCTCCAGCACCTCCTCATTGTCGATATAATACCGGAATCCGTCCTTCTTGTCACAGTCGATGATGATGCCGAACATGTCCAGGATGGCGTCCCGGTGTCGGTTGAAAGTGCTTCTGGCGATAGGAATCCCTTCGCTCAACTCCGTCTCCAACCAGCGCCGGTTGATCTCTTCGAGCGACAGGCGGCCGAACCGATGGATCGTGTTCACCAGCCAGATATATTCCTGGAAAAGGGCGTAGGCTTTCATGGAAATGCGGGATCAGTTACGCAAATATACTCATTTTAAGCGGAATAGGCTTTACTACCAAGGGTATTCATAGATGCAAATCTCCTTCTCGTCAATATCCTCCGCAGGAATCATGAAGGGAATGGTGTCGCCACGATAAGGCTTCAGTGCCAAAGCCTCAATCTCAGCGCGATGATTCTCCAGTTCCTCCCAAAGGAAATAAGGATACTTCCGACGGCCGATCCGGATCTTCCCATTCTGGAATGTATAATACTTCTCCAGCAGGGGGATAGCGCTCTTGTACAACAACAGCACATGCGGGCGGAAGAAGTCAATGTTCTTCTCCAGATTCTTATGGCAGCGCGAAAAACGCCAGCCCATCGGATCCGCGTAGAGTTCACGCGTTTCCGGACCGTCTATCCGACGTTGAGGGTCTGTCAGCCCCTGTAAGATGGGTAAGAATACACTATGGCGGAAGATGACATCCATGCTATGCATGTATCGATAATGCAGTTCCTTCAAATCCTTGATGACGGCTACCGTTGGATACTTGCAGCCCTGAAAGGCATAGGTGTCATACAACTTGGACTCCTTCTGATAGCACTTCCTGCAGGCCAATCCGCAGCCAGCATGATACATGGAAGAGTGCGCAAGGTGTGCTTCCTTTCCTTCACCAACCGGCATCTTGTGGTAGATTCTCCCATTGATCAGTTCGTCCTGGAAAAAGGAAACGTTCGAGAACTCATACCGGGCCATCTGGAACTTAGGGGTATCCTTGAACTTGAAAGGCAACCTGATTGCCTTCTTCTGTGCAGGGACAGGCAGGCGGTAAGCCTTGAACGGCTTTTCTGGGACGACGGTTCTCTCTGTCAGTTCGGTGCAGTCATAGTCCTGACGATAGACGAAGAACGGATAGGAAGACAGGATGTCCGGATCAGCCTCCCAATTGTCAAAAGTCAGATGCTTGACCGGTGTCACCAAACCCGAGGACAGGGCATTCTTGACTGCCTGGGTCTTATTGTTCTCAGACCCCCACCAATCCAGGAAGAACAGTCCCTTTTCGAGATTGACACAGATCGTGCTATACCCCTCGAACAGGCGGGCGGCCTCCAGGAACTCGTCAAAACGCGACATGTCCACTTTCACCACGGCGCTGTAGAGGTCTTCCTGCCTTTCCTCCAGTTCGAATTCATACGCTGACGGCGAAGCAAGGATCCGCTCGAACTCTTCCTCGCTGAACCCCCAACGCCTGAAAGGCTCTCCAGGAATCTGGCTGGAAAAGTCGTCGCAAATGATCTCGTCCTCGGCTGTTTCCGGAACGAATACGGGCACCGGACCATTGTCATCATAATCCAGGATGGCGACATTCCCTTCGGCGTCCACCGCAAACCAGGCAGTCGACATCGAATGGGTCGCAGGATATTCCTTGTCAGTTTTCATGATTCAGGCAGGATTTGAATTCAACTTTACCCAGGGCTTTCATCAGCCCGTCATAATCTAATGTTTCGAGAGGTTGCTTTCCACCAGCATAACTGCAGAAATTCACCTTCTTGTCCCAGGATACCGACACAAAGTTGTCCGGCTTTTCGCAGCGATTCAGACAGGTCGGGCTTTGGAAAGGCCGCCCATCCGCAACCCTGGAAACTTCAATGGGTGTCGGGGTGTCACCAAATCGCATGGGGACAAGGATAATCCTGTCAGGAGACACGCTGTAATTTCTCGTCAAGAATCTGTAGGCCTCCCGGCATGCCTCTATCTTTGAAGCAGAGACAAGGATATTGCAACCGGCTTTAATGTTTGGATAAAGTTTGTCCAACTTGCGGATCTGGTTGCATACCCGATTGAATTCCCGCGTAGAATCCGCGTTATGAAGAGTAATGTGGATTTTGTCCGGATGATGCTCCTTAAGAATGTTCCACCATTTCCCTTGATTCTGTTCCAAAGGCAATCCGTTCGTCGTTATGGAGAGGTAGCAGATCGGATACAGAGCATCGATAATCTCTATAAGTCCCTCATATTCAAAAGGCTCTCCACCGCCAAGAGACACCGCCTTGACACCGTGATTGACGCAGTCCTTTGCAAAAGCAATCACTTCCTCCGGCTTCCACATCATATTCCCCTCCCTCGTGCTATGGTTGTAGCAGAAGGGGCACTGCTTCGAGCAGTAATTGGATAGGTCTATCGATAATAGTTCTGGCATCTTAACAGGCATTCTGGTTAGACTGGCTGCTCACCTCCAACGAGTGATATAATTGGCGCCGCTACCGGTAACGGTGATTGTACTTTCCATCATTGTGCTCCTTCTATATGGTTTCAGAAGCAAAAGTTGAACGAAGTTGTTCCATTTCGTGGTACAGGAAAAGAAAAAACCTCCGTTTCTGCGGGCATTTTGTTTTCGCTCAATGTATCTCCCTCCCCCGCTACCTTGCCATTCCATCCCGCCAAACTGCCGCACATGGCCCCTAATCAGAAACCGCCAGAAAGCCTTCGCTTGTGGGCCAAGGGCCGAAATCAGCCCATGCCCCACCGTCCACCCCTGCAGATCGCATAGAATCGCCTTCCGCGTGCGGCTGCTTGGCGGAATCTAACAACAATGGGCAGTACAAAAAAAACGGCCCTCTGCGCCCCTACATCAAGGGGGCACGACAATGCCTCGGGGCAAACTAGGCCGAATGGGATCGTTATTCTTGATCGGCCCGCATCGTCTCCCAGTAGAGATCATCCAGGGGCTTCTTTTCCTGGCCAGTCGATTGATGCCTGGGAAGTGAGGCGAACCGGGAAAGTATCGGCTCCAACCCTTCCAGGTCCTTTACCAAAACCGTCCTCTCCCCTTCCTCATTCTCCGGTCCGACTATTCCGGCTTTCTCAAGTTGGCCCAGGATACAGCCCGCCCGGAAGTATCCCAGGGCCAGTTTCCTTTGCAGGACCGGTCGGGAGGCATTCTGTTCCGATACGACAAACCGGGCCACTTCATCGAAACGTTCATCAAGGCAGAACACATCGTCCTCCGATATCTCTTGGAACCGGGGCATTTTCTTGCCGTCCCGCTCGATCTCCCCGAAGAACATGTCCATCGGCCTGACCCACATCTGATGTTCCCCATACATCGCCTGATAAACGACCATCTCCTCCAGGGTCTCGCTGTTCTTGGCGATCCCCACGAACTTGTAGATGTTCCCCTTGAAATGTCTGTAGTACTTGTCCATGTGGCAAAAGTAGTGAAAAAAGCGCTATCTTTACCACATGATAAACGAAGGATTATCCCACGAGAGCCGGTTCGTGGTGGGAAAAGAAGATACGGCAGCGGTCATCGGATCCGGAGACCTTCCCGTCCTCGCAACGCCGACCCTGATCGCCTGGATGGAAAACGCCGCCATGCTTTCCGTCTCCGGCTTCCTCCCCGCTGGTGCAACCACAGTCGGCGGAAAAATCGACATAACCCACCTGAGGCCCTCTGCCATCGGCACCGAGGTTGAAGTCCGTGCCACCTTAATCAAGGTCGATGGCAAGAAACTCACCTTTCAAGTCGCGGCCCAGGACAAGGCTGGCGACATCGCAGAGGGAACCCATATCCGGTTCATTGTCGATAGGGAAAAGTTCATGGGGAGACTCGGGGGGTAAGAGTTTTCCCGGATAGTGTTATGACAGTTTGCGACAACACCCGACAGCATCCGGCAGTACCCGGCAGCACCCAACACAGGGGTTGGGAACCGGAGGTTTCGCAAAGCGGCTATACTCAGCGAGTTACAAATCGCCTAGTGCCAACCCCTTCAACCAGCGAGGAGGTTGGGGACCGATTGGTCCTATAAGTATTGAAACAGAGCAGATTGCAATCCGCGAGGTGCCCAACCTCTCCTCGAAACCCGCTCGGCAGTCTCCCAAAGCCCACTCGGCCGCGGAGTCTTCAATCAAGGGCTTTCTCTGGCGTCCAGATGTTCTTCAATGGTAAGGCTTTAGGCAGGTTTTAGGCGGTCAAATCCGGAAATAGCGTATTCCCTTTGGTTATTCAGCATTATTTCCTATATTTGCAGAAAAGTAAGTATTTCATATTTTTCTTATTATTCAGATATTATGGCGACTATCGCATCCATGTCATCGAGAGGTCAGATCGTCCTTCCTATTGCCATCCGCAGGAAACTCAATCTTGTGGAAGGTTCCCAATTCCTGGTCGTGACAGATAATGAGAATATCCTCCTCAAGCCTGTCCGGGAGCCATCTCTTGAAGAATTCTACTCGCTGATTGAGCAAGCACAGAAAACAGCCGCACAACTTGGACTGACAGAGGAGGAAATCAATGCGGAGATCAAGGCGATGCGGGCGGAGAAGCGGAAATGAGAATCGTAATAGACACCAATGTCATTGCCTCCGCTGTCTTCTATGGAGGCAAGCCTTATCTGCTTCTTCGTTACGTCATGGAGGATTGCGTGGAGGTTGTGGCGAGCAAAGAGATCGTGGATGAGTATGAAGAGATAATCCTTCGTCTACAACAGAAGTACCCGGCTATCACCACAAAGATCCCCCTCCACGATATTCTGACCAAATTGGAAATCATCCGGGTAAGTTCCGATATTCATGTAAGCCGAGATCCTGATGACGACAAGTTTATCTCCTGTGCGATGGATGGTAAGTGCCTTTATATCGTAAGCGGAGACAGCGATTTGCTCTCCATCGGGAAATATGAAGGCATCGAGATATTGACTGTGGCCGATTTCTTGGATCGTATGAAGGGATAATTCACGGCTTTTCTTTCAGGATTGGACATGGTCTAGCACACTTTCGCCATTTCGAGGCCCACATCGTGGCCGCCCCCACATCAGTGATCCGGGGTCGGCCACGATTCGACACATAGAAGGCAGGTTTCGTGGAAGATTGATTTCGAGGAGAACGCCCACTCTGGACACACTCTTGGCGTAGAGCCTGAGTCATCCTCAGCCAGAACCCGATGAACCTCGAATGGAGACTCAACGGTGACCTTTTGAAGAGATACGGCTACACCCCGGGGCAAACAGTCGAGGGCCAGATTATGACCGTCGATGATAACTGGGGCGGCTTGAGACTTGAGGTTCCGATGACGATACAGGTCAGGTAAGTATCTCTTATTCTGGGATACATAGAATTGTATTTATCTCCCCTTTTCATTAAATTTGGAGCAGTTAGCACTATACCCTATGAAAACATCTAAAGCCCAAAGCCAGGAGTATGTCTCCCCCACCCTTCGCATCATTCCATTGATCATCGAAAATGCCATCTGCGACAGTACGATTCCCGGTGGCAATGAGGATATCGGTTATGAAGATTGGGACTAAATCGACGACGATTATGAAAAAGAGTTTATTTGTCATTACCGCCGCCGTTCTTGCGATGGTGGCTTGTTCCCGGAATCTGGAAATCAATATTCCTGATGCCAACCTTTCCCTCTTCGCCAGAACAGAATCTCCGGCAGATACGAAAACGGTCGTGGAATCCGGTGTCCATGTCTTTTGGGAGCCGGGAGATGAGATCGCTGTCTTTATGGGTGAACAATCCGCCAAGTTCACGACGAATATAACGGCAGCATCTGGGACTGCGACATTCAAGGGGACATTTGGTGATACCACCTGGCCGGAGGATTTGGATCTTTGGGCATTGTATCCGTTCTCCGAGGATGCGGTTTTCGATGGAGAAACAATCACGACTACCCTACCCTCTGAACAAGTGGCTCGGGAAGGTTCGTTCGGGAAAGATATGAACCTTGCTATCGCTCATTCGTATTCTTCTACTCTTCAGTTCTATAATGTGGGCGGTGGTATTCGGTTCTCGGTGATGGAAGAAGGCATCAAGAAGGTTATGTTCGAGGGGCTTTCCGGGGAGATTATTTCGGGTAAGGTGAAGATTGGGTTTGACGAGGGTCTCCCTGTTGTTAAAGAGGTCACAGGGGGCAGCCAGTTCATCACTCTCCTTCCTCCTACCGGGCAAGAGACATTCCAACCTGGCGTTTGGTACTATATCGTTGCTATCCCTGGCTCTCTTGAAGGTGGATATAAGTTGAGGTTCTATAAGGATGAGGACTATGCCAGGAAGGTGTCGGAGAAGAGGGTTGAGATTAAACGGAGCATTTTTGGTAATATCGAGAAGGCAGATGAAGGGATTGACTTTGAGCCACAAACGACGCATTTTCCGGAGACAGAGGAGGAATGGAAAGAATCAATAAAGTTAACAGAAACAATCGTTCAGAAAAAGCATGCTATTATTGATAATGCCGACCACGAATTAAGCATGAATGAAATTACCGAAGCACTCCATAATATTGATGGAATCATTGCGGTATTTCCTGATCCCTCAGGAGTAACAGTTTCGGTCGTGCAAAAGGATAGTGTTTGTATAAACATTTCACTGTTTAATCCAATTATCTTATCTTCGGAAGATGAGGTCAATACGTTTTCTCAGTCTTCTCAAGCACCGCAACATCGGTCATTAAGCACAGCCCCAGCTATCAGAAAAACGAAAGATGTATCAAGTAGTCATATGGTTAAAGGAGGGGGCAAAGCATTGATTCTTTCTCCTTTTCAAGACCATTTCCGATATCCGATTGATCATTGGTATGATGAATTGAGTGATTTCTTCGAAGTCGATTCGCTGAAAAACTCTCATGCTGACTTCCGTTCGTTCGTGGGGACTTCTCCTATAACACAGAGACGCATTGACGACTATGACTTTATTTTACTTCTTACTCATGGTTCAACGGCTACAGCTTTCTATTCCCTGTTTTACCCAGATGATGATTATAATAGATGGAATACGATGTTATGCACGGGGACGCTCTATAATGAGAACCTGGTGGACGAACTAGTTGAGGGAGGTATCATTTCATCAAAGGATGATGTTGCTCCATTTACTCCCGCCGGGGAAGACAGAACATTTCTGGGCTTTTTGCCATCTGCCTTGGATAATCATTCATTTAATGATAGTGCTGTCTTACTGATGGCGTGTGAGTCTGCGAAAAAAATAGCCTTTGAAAGAAAAATGGTCAAGGCTTTCAGGGACAAAGGTGCTTCTTTTGTTTCCGGTAATGACATATCGATGTTTAACTGGGGAATGAAACAATATGTCACATCCATGTTGGACGTGCTTTGCCATGGTTTTTCCTATTCTGAAGCTCATAATTACGCTTCTAAATCTGACATCGCAGAACAATGGTCAAACTTGGTTGTTCAAGCCTATGATGCCGAAGGTGTCCCACATCCTGGTGGATATTCCGGTGAATCATTTGATATTTTCCATCATACTCATTGTTATCCAGATGAGTCAGATTTTGATTACTTTTTTTTGAGCCCTTTCCCTGAGATCAAACAGCCCAAAGAATGGAATGGCGACATAGAATGGGCGTGTGATCTCTCACCTTTCCATACCGATTGGACCTATTTTGATAATTGGCATTATGTTGGCAAAAACGATGATGGAACAGATGACTACGATCCGGACTACCATCCATGGCGTTTTGATTATTCAATTGTTTATTCTTTACACATTGATGGCGATGATGGCGAAAAAGAGTTACAAACGACAAATACGAATGCTAGTGTTAATCTAGACCCAGGTAAGTATAATGCTTATGTTGTTGCGCGTGTTATGCTCGGAAACGGGAATCGAGAAATCGCATCCTATAAAGGTCGAGAATTATCCTTCTCTGTGACAGAAACCCCTAACCCCGAGGAACTCCTCCTATCCCGTACCTACAACGGCAAGACCTATTCCGTTATCCGCAAGAACGTCTCCTCCACGGATTGCCGGATTAATGGTGATGGTTCCAAGTTCTATAGTTGTTCGTATTCCGTAAAGGTGGGCAGCGATACCTATGACCTGCCTGGAACGTTCTATTCGTATACGGACCGTGATTTTAGGGATACAGGACCAGTTATGGCCGTCAATACCCAGACGGGCAAAACCTACGTATTCCTCATCGAAAAAGACACAGATGAGACTTACGGAATGTGTGGCCATGTATTCACCCTCAGCAGTGGGTCCATCTCACAACAAACCGTGTTCACCTATGCTAACTTCGGATGGTTCCCTTATTTTGAATGGAATAATGACCAGTTCCTGCTGAATATGTTCTCCTATGCTCAGTATTTCTCCATCATTGCCCCTCAGGACGAAGATTGGACCCTTTATTATAACGAGGATATCTATCCTGATGACTTCCATGCCCTGCAGCAGCAACATGACCTGATCTGCATCCATTAAGGTCTATGATGTCAAAAAAGAGTGAATGACCCCGCCTCCCGGCGGGGTCTCATCATCTTCTCAGCACTCTAAATCTCAACTTCTTGCCATCACTTAAAAAAGAGAAGACTTAATCCGGCTAAAGGAACTTGTGGCAGTGAGATGGAATGGACATGGAATCTCACTGGATTGGGGTAATACACTTGTCATATAGTTCAGAATAAGTTATATTTGTAGAGTTATCCTTTCCGATATGATCCGACTTCTTTCTCTCCTTATCTGCCATTACCTCGGTGACTTCTGCTTCACTTCGCCGGGGATGATCAAGGCTAAGGCCGACGGAAGAAGACCATTGCCGATTCTCCTCCATTCCTGTATCCATGCGGCCTTAGTTGGGTTGTGTCTTGTATGCTGGCGGGTTTCATGGAAGTTAATCCTCCTGATGATGCTCTTGGAGGTCGTCTCTCATTTCTTTATCGACCTGGGAAAGGGACTTATCTCCGGGCGCTCTCAAGTTCTATCCGACCCGAAGAAAAAGGCCTACTGGATGCTCTATGGATTCGACCAACTGCTGCATCTTTCGGTGCTGCTCCTTATTTGCCACCTGTCCACGAATTAACAGATAATCAATACATTTCACCCATGAAAGACAACAAATTATATCAAGGCCAAGAGTATCAATCTCCAAGCCTACGTATTATTCCCATGTCTCTTGAGAATGCCATCTGCGACAGCACGATCCCCGGTGGCAACGAGGATATCGGTTATGAAGATTGGGACTAAATTATGATGGAGGACTGGATTATGAAGAAGAGTTTGTTCTTTGCCGCCGCCGTGCTCACGCTGACCGCATGTACCCGTGAAATGGACGTCAAAACCCCAGTTGGCGAGATGACCATCACTGCCAGGACCGAGACTTCCGCTGATACAAGGACAGTCGTGGAAGGTAAAACCCATGTCTATTGGGAACCGGGAGATGAGATTGTCGTGTTCTCCGGAGGGAAGGTCGGTAAGTTCACCACAGATATCACCACATCTTTGGCGACTGCTGATTTCAATGGAACTCTAGGTGGCGATGCCTGGACGGAAGGGATGGACCTGTGGGCAGTGTATCCGTATTCCAAAGACGCAGTTTTCGATGGGGAAACCATAACGACCACGCTGCCGTCGGAACAAGTCGCCAGATTCGGATCATTCGGGAAGGGGATGAACCTGTCCGTTGCCCACTCTGACAACAACAATCTTCAGTTCTACAACGTGGGCGGTGGCATTAGGTTCTTTCTTACCCGTAAAGGCATCAAGAAAGTGACATTTGAAGGGTATGGTGGGGAATTCCTGTCGGGCAAAGTGAAGATCGGCCTTGATGGGAATGGTTTGCCGATGATTAGAGAAGTAACCGATGGAAGAATAGTCATTACCCTTCTCCCTCCGTCCGGCTATGATTCATTTCCCACCAATGTCTGGTTCTATTGTGTTGCTATCCCTGGCTCTTTAGATTCTGGTTTTAAGTTGGAGTTTTATCGGGATTCCGGCTATAGCAGGAAGGCTTCCGAAAAGGCGGTGACGATCAAGAGATCCATCTTTGGCAGTATCGCCAAAGCGGATGAAGGATGCGAGTTTTTTCCTAACCCGAACACTATTGCTATTCCAGACCCTATTGATCTTGGCCTTTCTGTCAAATGGGCATCGTTCAACCTGGGCGCTTCGAAACCAGAAGAATATGGCAACTACTATGCTTGGGGAGAAACCCAGACTAAATCCGAGTATACGGAGGGCACCTACCAATGGATCACCGATGAGGGGGTAATTAAGTATTGTCCGAAAAATGATAGAATAAGTTGGGGTGGGGCAGGAGATCCGGACGGCAATACCGTCCTGGACCCGGAAGACGATGCCGCCCATGTAAATCTCGGCGGTCTATGGAGGATGCCGACACATCAAGAATGGACACAATTGTGGAATAATTGTACTTGGACCAGGGCCACGCTGAACGGAGTGATTGGAATGCTGGTTACCGCTTGCAACGGCAACAGTATCTTCCTTCCCGCCGCTGGCTCCCTGTTCGTCACCGACTTCTTCTGGGATCCTATCGACTCCGGTGCTTACTGGTCTTCTTCTCTTGCGGGCTCGGACGAAGCGTATAACACAGGCTTCGTTTTTGATGAAGGAGCTGATGACACCGGTGCAGCTGCCGAAGATTTAGGGTTCGTCACCAGTCGCTGGACGGGGCTCTCCGTTCGTCCCGTCTTTGCACAATAAGAACTGATTATCGCGAAAAGAAAAAGAGGCCAAAATGCCTCTTTTATTCGTATTTAGCATTCAACCGATAACCTCATATTCGTCAATCCCAGGAATAAGAGCCAGACCATATTCTTGAAGGTGTATCTGGCCTAAGGAATCGATAAGGCGGACTGTACAAATCTTCCCATTCATTCGGGTTGCTTGCCAGTCTTTGCCGTAAGCATACAAAATTACGGCTTTGTATATCTCTCTCCTTTTCATTAACTTTGAAACAATTAGTACTATACCCTATGAATACATCTGAAGCCCAATGCCAGGAGTATGTCTCCCCCGCCCTTCGCATCATTCCTTTAGACATCGAAAACGCCATCTGCGACAGCACAATTCCCGGTGGCAATGAGGATATCGGTTATGAAGATTGGGACTAAATCGACAATCGCCATGAAAAAGAGATTTTATTTTATTACCGCCGCCACTCTTTCCCTGGTGGCCTGTTCCCGGAATCAGGAAGTCGATGTCCCTGATGCCAACCTTTCCCTCTTTGCCAGAACCGAATCTCCGGCCGATACAAAGACGGTCGTGGAATCCGGGGTTCATGTCTATTGGGAACCGGGAGATGAGATTGCTGTGTTTACGGGAGAACAATCCGCCAAGTTTTCTACGGATATAACGGCATCGTCTGCGACTGCCACATTTAAGGGGACTTTCGGAGATGCTACCTGGCCGGAAGATTTGGATCTTTGGGCTGTGTATCCTTTCTCCGAGAATGCGGTTTTCGATGGGGAGACGATCACAACTACCCTACCATCTGAGCAAGTGGCTCGGGAAGGATCGTTTGGGAAGGATATGAACCTTGCTATCGCCCATTCGAATTCCTCTACGCTTCAGTTTTATAATGTGGGTGGCGGTATTCGATTCTCGGTGACGGAAGAAGGCATCAAGAGAGTTGTTCTCTCTAGTTTAGGAGAAGAAAATCTTTCAGGCCAAATACACTTGTCATTCCAAAACGGAATTCCCACATATAAAGAAGGTATTGGAGTGTCTCCTTACATTGCATTATCAGCCACTGATAATGGATTTGTACCCGGAGAATGGTACTTTATAAATGCCCTTCCTCAAAACTTACCTAACGGATTTCAACTGCGTTTTTATAAAGATGGGTCAAGCGGTGTTCGAGTCTTTGAGAAAAGTGTTGAAATCAAGCGAGGCATCTTTGGCACCGTTGCAAATGCAGATACCGGGGTAGAGTTCTATCAGGATGAGATGGTTCAGGTGGATGATGATGCAATCGAAGGTCTTATTAACCAATGTATCGATTCGGAAGTAGATGTGGAGACGAAGAGAGAGGAACTTGAAGCCCTTCCTTCCGTCGAGTCCGTTGAAATACTGGAGATGGAAACGATAGTTCATTTCGTTTCGGGTGAAGTCGTGTATTATCCCTATGCCTTTCCCTCGATTTTTGACCAAGAAGACATCGCGGGTGCGGCTCCTGCTCCTAAGAAAACTAAAAGTAAGGAAAAGGCGCCGGCAAAAGCAAGTGGATATGTTGCTGCCGATGTTGCAATTTTCAATTTGTTCTCTGAAGATAGGGGCCGCAAGAATCAGAATAAACTAGTGGAAAACACTAAGGCTGTTTTTGAACGAGCCGGAAAATCCGTTCACATCTATGGACGCGATGATTTTAACATTGACAACTTGGTTGAAGCAATTAAAAGCAATGCTATCATTTTCGTCTCAACTTTAGGGACAACTGATAACAGGATTCTTCTTGGTCAAAAGAAGACAAATATCCCTGAGACATATGATAATTTAATGTATATTAACAACTTCCACACCAAGAAGTATGATTGGTCCCAACGCTATACAACGGATATCATACAGATTCTCAACGATAAGCATTACTCAGGACCTCTTGTATATCTTGCCAGTTGTTATACAAAGCCCAACAACAATAGTAGTCTGAATTTGGTTGGATGGAATGGAATTAACAAAGTCGGACAAGCATATGGATTGATCATTGCAGATTACTATGCAACCTGGGGAAAGACATACCAGGCCTTCTCCATTGACTTTTCAAATGACCATACCCCCAGTGGGACTATTATTGATCCGTTGGAAACGAATACCAAATTAATCCACTATGGTTATGGCTGGAGTGGAAATAGTCGAGACGGTTGGACTGAACTCAAATATGACAATAAGGTCGTCATAGATCAGCCCACACCAGGAACATGCAATAAGAATCTTAAGTATGCAGTTAAACTCTCATATAGGAATACAGGAAGTCTCGTCACCGACGGTAAATCAGTGACATATGATAATGGAAACAAATACTATCTTGAATATACTAATCTTGGAGATGACGAAAATGGCATTCTGAGGAGGAGCGATCCTCTTCGTTTTAAAGACGATAAAGTAGAGTATAACGTCAAGAATCTGACGCCCGGAGTATGGCGATTCTTATCTTATCCTACCTCCGATGATTTATATTATGGAGCCTTGAAGTATCAAGATTGTACTTATGCAATCTTCTCACATAGCTTCAAAGAGAATGATGTTCAGGAAGACGAAACCCCTGTTGTTGTCACGTTGGGGACGTTGGCCGGAACAGAAGATCTCGTGTTGGGAGGCGGGGTAATAAACCGCTCTCTTGCCGGATTGGAGACAGGATTCCAATACTGGAAGAAAGACTCCCCCACAAATAAATGGATAGTTGCCACTACCACCACATATGAAGACTATTTCGGTGCCGTCCTTCAAATTCCTGATCTTGATGGAGAATATGAGTTTAGGGCATTTGCAAAAGATGAAGAAGGTTTGATCGGTTATGGCGATATTCAGTCCTTCAAATATAGTGGAGGGCCGCAACAAGAATATGCTGTTCCCGAAATCGTTGACCTTGGACTTCCTTCAGGTGTCAAATGGGCTTCATTTAATCTTGGAGCCACAAAACCTGAAGAATATGGTGACTATTTTGCTTGGGGTGAGATAGAACCGTATTATGAATCAGGATATGCTCAGTCACAGTCACCAGTTTGGAGGCTCGGGAAGGAGGCGGGATATGATTGGCCATCCTATAAGTGGAGTAATGGCTCAGAACAATCTTTAACAAACTATTGCTATGACTATTCTTATGGACATAATGGCTATATGGATGAAAAGACTATCTTGGACCCGGAAGATGATGCTGCTCATGCTAACCTTGGTGACAAATGGAGAATGCCCACGAATGCCGATTTAAATGAACTGAGAGAATTGTGTCGCTGGGAATCGACTACTTTGAATGGAGTGCACGGTTTGAAAGTAACGGGGCTTAATGGCAATAGTATCTTCCTTCCAAACGGAGGGAGCAGGGACAAATTATACATTAAGAATATTAGTACAACTTCAGACTATTGGACGTCGTCCCTTTATTCGGAATCATCCCTCCATTCAGTTCCAAGTTATGCGTACAGTTTCGGTTGTTATGATGGAGATGTCGCCTGGGGGGGTAGTTTACGCATTTTTGGGTACGCTATCCGTCCAGTCTACGGGGAGGCCAAAACAACAGCGGATTATGCTACACCAGAAATGGTTGACCTTGGCCTTTCCGTCAAGTGGGCATCTTTTAATTTGGGCGCCACAAAGCCGGAAGAGCATGGAGATTTATTTGCTTGGGGCGAGACAGAACCGTATTATAGCAGCCTGGATCCATTGATTTGGAAGCCTGGGAAGGGAGCCGGATATTCGCCTCTCTCCTATAAATGGTGCGTAGATTCCTCAGAAGACGAATTCACTAATATAACCAAATACTGCACTGATCCATCTTTGGGTTATAACGGCTTTACGGACAGGAAAACTGTTCTTGAACTAGAGGATGATGCCGCCCATGTGAACCTCGGCGGTTATTGGCGTATGCCGACATGGGAGGAGTGGAAAGAGTTGATAAATGAGTGCAAATGGGAAGGGCCTTATTATCTAGATGGGGATGACTTTATCGAAGGTTGGAGGATAACAGGACCCAATGGGAATAGTATCTTCCTCCCTCCAGTTTCCGATTGTTATAGCGCTGATGATAATTCTGATTCTGGTACTTATTGGAGTTCATCCCTCTACAACTATAATGGTCAATATTCTTCAGACGTTGCGCATATTTTAATCTTTCATACTACCGGAACATATGACGGTCAGCCAATGAATGATTGTGGTAACTGGCGTTATGAAGGCCACTCCATCCGCCCCGTCTATGATGACAAATAAAGAAAAAATAACAGACCCCGCCACTCGGCGGGGTCTTATCATCTTCTCAGCACTCTCTAATCTCAACTTCTCTTGCCATCACTTCCCAGCATTGTCTTTCGATACCCTCATTGTCGGTTTATCTCTGAACTCTTACTCTACCAGATCCTTTGACAGTCTTTCCTTTTTTCGATTAGGTTCAGGCAAGTATTCTTCTCACTTTCTCAGGCTGAGATATTAAACCAGCAGCAGCCAATTACGATTCCCGGCGTTCGTTTGTAAGTTGTTTCGGTGCATACGGAGAAACGGGCAACTCTCGTGTCTCCGACAGGGGTTATCTTCGCCAGTCTTTTCCTTCATTATCATCCATTCTGTAATTCTTGATTTTGTTTCCCCTTTTCATTAAATTTGAAACAATTAGCACTATACCCTATGAATACATCTGAAGCCCAAAGCCAGGAGTATGTCTCCCCCGCCCTTCGCATCGTTCCATTGATCATCGAAAATGCCATCTGCGACAGCACCATCCCCGGTGGCAATGAGGATATCGGTTATGAAGATTGGGACTAGATAATGATGGAGGAAACGATTATGAGAAAGAGTTTATTCATTGGCCTTGTCGCTGTTCTTGGCCTTATCGGTTGCTCACGGAATCAGGAAGTTGATGTCCCTGATGCCAACCTTTCCATCTTGGCCAGAACCGAATCTCCGGCAGAGACGAAAACGGTCGTGGAATCCGGAGTCCATGTTTTCTGGGAGCCGGGAGATGAGATTGCTGTCTTTACAGGTGAGAAGGCGGCCAAGTTCACGACGGATATTACGGCCGCATCTGGGACGGCCACATTCAAGGGGACTTTCGGAGAGGAGACCTGGCCGGAGGATTTGGATCTATGGGCAGTGTATCCTTTCTCCGAGGATGCGGTTTTCGATGGGGAGACCATAACGACTACCCTACCCTCAGAGCAAGTGGCTCGGGAAGGTTCGTTCGGGAAGGATATGAACCTTGCCATTGCTCATTCTTCCGGGACTACACTTCAGTTCTATAATGTAGGCGGTGGTATTCGGTTCAGTGTTACGGAAGAAGGTATCAAGAAGGTTATGTTCGAGGGGCTTTCCGGTGAGATTATTTCGGGTAAGGTGAAGATTGGGTTTGAAGATGGTATCCCTGTTGTTAAGGAGGTCACAGGGGGCAGCCAGTTCATAACGTTGCTTCCTCCTACCGGACAAGAGACATTCGAGCCTAGCGCTTGGTACTTTATTGTTGCCATCCCTGGCTCTCTTGAGGGGGGATATAAGTTGAGGTTCTATAAGGATTCGGATTATGCCAGGAAGGTGTCGGAGAAGGCCGTAGAGATTAAGAGAAGCATTTATGGCACTCTGGATAACGCAGATGAAGGGATTGAATTCGAGCCACAGAAGACGCATTTTCCAGAGACTGAGGAAGAAAAGGAGGCGTCAATAGTTCGTATTGAAAATATCGCAGAACAAACCAAAAGCATTATAGACAGATTAATAATTAATCATTCGATATCAGATGAAGTCGAATTGATCAAGGGGTTTTCTTCGATTGAGGGCGTGATAAACTGTTCCTTAAATGAGTCGAAAGATGTAGCATATTTAATGCTGGCAGACAGTGTGTTCGTAAATGTTCGGCTTATCGAGGACAGTTCAAAATGGAGCGATGGGATGATAAATCCAAGTATACGAAGTGCTCCTACCAAGCCGATAAGTAAGAATGTGACTGCTTCGAAAAGACTCCTGATCTTATCACCGTATCAAAGCGAGATCAAGAATTGGTCTGCTGTTAAGTGCTCATATTTGGAAGAATGTCTGGCTCCGCTTGGATTCCAAGTTGACTCTCTCGTAGACAACGAAGTTAAGTTGGATCACTTTTGTGGTGATCATTTAAAACAATATGATGTCGTTTTGATAACGACACATGGGAATTTTAACTTGACTGTGAATGGAAGAGAGTGTAGTGCAATTGATACGGGCGAAAGAGTCAGTCTAGGGAGTAGAGTCATTCGTTATTTTAACAGGGAATCAGATATTAGTTTCGCAATCGCCAATGGTGTTCCAACTTATGCTGCCACGGCAGCATGGATAGAAAAGACGACATCCGACCTTGGCCCAACATCTTTCAATAATTCCCTTGTTTTGCTGCAAGCATGCTATTCCTACTATAGTGATGAGTATTACAATTATTTCATAAATCATGGTGTTTCCGCTTTCGGCGGATTTAACCGAGAAACAGACAAACAAGTGTCGAGGGCAATCGTAAGTAAATTGATCTTCTATTTATCCTCCGGAGTGGATTTTAAGACTGCGGCCGAATATGTGAAGACTGCAGATTCGGATGTTATCGCTACATATAATCATGTAAAACTAGAGAAGGGAGACAGTTCTGATATCTCACCTGAGAATTTCCATTTCACACCTAATTCGCATTATTTTATATCGGACTCTCATCCAAAGCAACTTGAACATAAGGTCAATTCTGATGGAAAGCATTGCTTTTCATGGGTAATGGCGCCATCGTGGGGATCCCTTTTGTTTAATATTGTTATCGATGGAAAAACCATCCATGAAGATTTGGAGATCGACGATAGTTATGACTTTTCCGATCCTTCAAATCGGCAGTTGTCGTTTTCTTTTGTACCAACTTCTTTTACGCCGTCTAGTGGAGAACGGAAATACCCTTGGAGCATAATTGCTAAAGTATATGTCGATGACGAATTCTTTGCGTCCTACCTAAGCGATGGAGAGCCTTTCTCCGTTACCGAAGAAATCCATTATGAACCCCCCGAAGCCATCGACCTCGGCCTTCCTTCCGGGACTAAGTGGGCCTCATTCAATCTGGGTGCTACAAAACCCGAGGAGTATGGGTATTATTATGCCTGGGGAGAGACGGAACCAAAAGCCTCTTATTCTTGGAGCAATTATAAGTGGTGCAAAGGGACGGATCACACATTAACAAAATACTGTACAGATAGTTCATCCGGCTATGAAGGGTTTGTGGACAACAAAACAAAACTCGATTTATCCGATGATGCTGCTCGTGTTAATTTACAAGGCTATTTTAGGACACCGACATGTGATGAGATGAAAGAACTCTTCGAAAACTCATCTGTTGAATGGACAAATAGTTATCAGGGGACAGGTGAGGCTGGCTACATTCTTACTAGCAATGTGCCAGGCTATACAAACAATTCAGTTTTCCTTCCTTTTGCAGGCGATTCCAGGGGAAACCAAGGCCAGATTGGAAATTATATGATGTCAGAGACTACTGGTTGTGTGCCTCAGGGCTTTAATTCTATGTATCTTAAATCCGACATAATCTATGGCGGAGGTTACATGAATAGGATTCATGTTGGTTCTAAAGCAGAGGGTACAACCATCCGCCCTGTTTATCCAACTCAAGTCAAACAGATTACAATTGTACCAACGCAGACATCTAGTTACGTTGGGAATCAAATTGTTTTGAGTACTGAAACTGTCCCTGAGAACGCTTCACATAACTATGTCTGGTCGAGTAGTAATGAATCTATTGCTAAAGTGTTTTCCTCAAGAGATAATACTTGCCGTATCAACTTAGTCTCCCCAGGTGTCGCCACCATTACTGTAACCGCTTTGGATGGAAACGTCTCGGCATCCTGTCAAGTGATTGTGAAAGAAGAAGAACCTAAAGCTATAATCAACATCTCACCAACCGAGATTAATTACGGAGATGTAAAAGTCGGGGAGGGACTTGGTCATGAGACAGGCAGAGTTACTTTCACCAATACCGGCAATGCCGATTTGTCAATATTCTTTATAGATTGCCCAGACGGTTTTTCACATTCTACAGGTTATACTTTCCCAATAGTCATTTCTCCAGGAAATGATAAGACCATAGTGTTTGCATTTAAACCTACCGAAGTAAAGACTTATAGCGGATACATACAAGTTTATACAAATGCATCAAATGGTGGCGGCACGATTAAAGTCACGGGGAACGGAATTGAATGACAAAATGGTAGGAAGAGATGGCAAATAGGGATTGGTGTATTCCAATCCCTTTCACTCCGATAGATTCAAGTTCATCAACTCCAGAATCAGTGAAATCCAGACTAGAGCCTTGCCCATCCGGGACTTGGGCGTGAACTTCCCCACGACGGCATCCATCCACTTCTCGAACTCCAGGGTGACATGATACTTACTGAATGCAGTGTTGTCGGTTCAGTGCGTTATGCACCGTAATCCTTGAAGGACCACGGACACCTTTCCCCTTTGATTCTTTTACAATCATTTATTCATTTGGAAAAGAGATCTAATAGCAGAAAACAAGAATCCGAGAACTAGAAAGATCGCTATGCCGGCAACAATTGTGATAAGCAGCGCCCCGATAGTTCCAGATTCAATCTCCCAGAAATCGGAAAGAAATGGCATCTTTGTTCCAACAAAGAAGAGTTGGAAGGCTGATATCACAGAGACAATCCCTAGAATAATATTCATCGTAACTTCTCTGGAAGAAGCCTGACCATCCTTTATATTTCTAAGGCTGTCATCAATAATCCTAATACTGTACTCAAATTCATTTCGATCCTTCATTACTTTCAAGCGGTCGGTGATTCTCTTGTCTATTTGACAGAAGTTGGGATGACGATACCGAACAGCATCATATTGTAACATGGACTGACCAAGAACAAAAGTAATGATTTGATTACGGTTTATGACATTTGTGATATCCAACTTATTACCATGCGAAACAGCATTACGTAGAAGCACTGAACTTGCGTTGCGAACAACTGTTTTTTTAGCCAAACAAAACTGGAGCAGCATAAGTAAGTCAGGTCGACAAACTCCGTCATACTGTTTTCTAGTCTCCTCCGTCCAATCAATCATTCTCTTCTCTTCATCCTTTGGACGCGAGTATGTCTCAATAAAAAGAGCGACATTCTCTCCAACATATGCCATAGAATCTGAAGAGTCTAATATATCATCACCACAATATGTCTCGAATATACCTTCGCTGTCATCAATTGCTGAAAGAGAGAACAAAGACAATAACTCCTTTTTATGGGATTCCTGAATATGGGTGATGACTTCTTCATCTGATAACGCGAATTCGTTATCCAAAGAGAAATAATCACTACCGTCTTTCTGTGGATCCTGCAGATTCCGGGGTAATTCCACATATGCGTACTTAGTGTCTACGATTTCAGAAACCTCAAGGTTCTTCTTTTCTTTTTTGGTATTATATGACAATCCGGCTTTATTTTTTGTGAAATGCTTTATGATATATCCTTTATACCTCTGTCGAATACTAGCAAATGCTTCTTTAATACCGGTTTCATGATTTAACTGAATCGTTTGTTCAACGTCATTGAAAAGAGGCGTCCCATCTTCTGTAAAGGGTACATCCGTGAACGTGGCAGTTGAGTTATCCGTAATGCTATTAGTACTCTCTAATACCTTCGAATAGAAAGGCGTCGTAAGATAAAAATCAAGAAAATCAATGAGACGCCAGATGCTAAAGGGATCACTCGATTCACACATTTGTTGATCGAAGAAGAAATGGTAGGTTAGCGAAACGGTATCTCCAAAGAAACAAGCCATGTTTACCAAGCATTTCCCCTTTAATTCGAATGCCTCGAACTCCCCTTTCTCGACATTATAAGCCAACGGCAGTTGAATGTCAAAACCAAAACCAGGTAGAGCATAGTTCTCGACAGTCTGGGACGGATTAAGGCTATCTGAAGACCAAATACTCTCACTTAACAAAGTAAAATTGGGACATTCTTTAGCAGTCGTTCCCTTGGGCACTGAAAAAGATAGGAAATGAGGAAGTGAAAATGTTTGAATAAACACAACACAAAGTCTGGGAATCTGAAGACCGATTTGATTACAATCGGGACGAGAAGAATGATTCCGCTTTTCAATTGATTTGACTCTCTTCTTGGCCATATGATAGTACCTAATTATACAAAGATAAAGACTATTTCATTATCTAAAAAATGTCAAGAAATTTACAAGATACGAACAAGTCCCAACATCTAGACATAGATGGCTTTTTCAAAAGAATGTGAGGTCGTCTCTTCTTTGTGCGCAAGAGTAAACCAATACCAGTTTTAAGTTAAACCAGAGTCAACTTTGTTCAGTCTTAAGGATAAATGTTGTCAACCAAAAACCGAAAAATGACACAAAACCGAGAAAAGGATAGGCTATGTCGGTTAACTCCAACGCGCGTTAATGAAAGAGCAGCGGCTTCAACAACTTTAGTTGAAGCCGCTGCCACATTATCGAAGAGGCTTACCCCTCCCCCAACCACTACATCACTTCGGCTCCTCCCAACTATAAGAACGCCCCGCAACCATGGGCACCTCGTATGTGATGGCATCCGTCTGGATAAGAATGGTATCAAATAGAACACTCTCATATTGACCAAGATATTCGTAACCGGAGGAGAGAGTGAAATGAACGGTAACGGTCATGGATTCACCGGGGCCGAGCACGAAGCCTCCTAGAGGGGAGATAGAATAGTATGACGGATTGGTTCCCGTCGTGGTCACATTGAAACTAGCGGACCTATCCCCGATATTGGTGATGGTAAGTTTCTGAGTCCTGCCAACATATTCCAAGGGGTCATCAATATTGAAATGAAAATAAGAGGCTGATACCCATAACTGCGGACTGACCTCCTTCCTGGTTACGCTGAAGCGGCGGAAGACATCGTACTCCAGTGTCAATCTGGACGCAAGGTCCCGTTTGTAAACGTTCTTTTCGGTCCAGACACGGACGGTCATTGATGCATTTGTAATGGGAAGGGAAAGGAAATACACGGAAACGGATCCATCCGATCCGATTACGCGGTCGGCCTCATCCCAATTATAGAGATCAAGCCGGAGTTCTTTTCGAGGAACGTATCTCGTTCCTTCCTCTTCGTAGTCAAGTTCGCCGCCAAGAGGCTGATCCGAATATAAAGCCACGCCCACGACTTTTTCTCCGGGCGCTATACCCTTGACCGTGATCTTGTTGACGGAAGCCATCCTCCTCATCTTGAATTGGATGACCGTATTCTCATCGGCCCGTGCCCCGTCTTTCAACTTGACACTCTCCGCCGATACCAACACATCGGCAGCAGGATCGTAAGACGAAGGAGTCGGGCACTGATAAAACGGGACACAGAGATCACCGAAAGTCGGTATTTCCTGCGCATAAACCGCTGAGTATGTGAACGATGTGGCATCCGTATCAGGGAATGTCGCCTCGAACGATGCAATCCTCCCCCCTTCGCTCAGAGTCATTTCAAGGGACGTCGGCAGTATCCCGTTCTCAAAAATGTGGAAATACTGTTTATCGTCAATGTCCCAGTAATAGGATGCCGTATTCTCCCCCTCGACGACGTATGTCCTCGTGTCGATATCCTTCTGGGCAACAACCGTTACGGTATGGGTTCCTGTCGCATGGTCCATTCCGTCGCTTTCCACTTTGGAACAACCGATGCAGGTTATGATGGCCACAGCCAAACAGCCAAATACATTGATAGTCTTCATAATCCAAAAGGTTTTAGTCCAATTCGCCTTCGTCGATAACAGGGTCATCACTTCCGGGGTATCCGGTAATCACGGACGAGCCAAGAAAGGCCGTGTCGATCCGGACCTCTACGATCCGGCATTCGGGTGTCTTGTAAACAAGGGCATTCATAGTGTTAAGCAAAAATAAAAGTATTCGCTGTTATTTCCTGGTACATGCAAAGGTAACACATCGAATTCAACCACGCAAGAAAAAGCCTCCAGCGTGATTTGCTGACCCGATAACGGCGATACTCTTTCACTCCGGAGACGTTAGTTAGGGAGCGCAGCGGACTGGCGGAGATATAGAAACTTGTATTCCATACTCAAAATCCAATCCGGACACATAATGAAAGGATCCACTTTATGGAGGGCAATCAGCAAATTTATACATGCCAGCACTTGCATCCTCATTCTCCTATGCGGTCGCAGTGCCTCCACCGAGACTGGTTGGATGGCGGGAGCAAGAAAACGTGCATCGCATCCTTCCCCGAAATAGTCGAGCCAACTACCAAAAAGTGGTTGTCTTACGTTTTTCGTTGTCCAATCTAGTGTTCAATAATAAAGGCCATTCTAAAGAATCGTCTCAAAAGAGGTGAAATGCGAGTAGATATTTGTGTCCAAGAAAAGGGATTTCATTATTTACCGGGGTGTTAACATCTTTTTCAGAAAAGAAGAAACACTTGGATTGCAACTATACACAAAACAACCTTTTGTCCCGCGTGTCAGCAAAACACGGTATATGTTTTTTATATGTTTATCATAGATTTCCGCATCACCTGTCTTGACATCCATATTTTTGCCTGGAACAGATACTAATGAATCAGTCAAAGGATCATAATCCAGATCGGGGCCAATAATTACACCTATATAATCAAGTTCTAAGCCTTGAATTGAGAAGATGCATCCTATCTGATTAATTCCTTGAGGCTCCGTAGCCCATGTATCAGCACTAGAAGCATACATGTCCCTGAAAGGAGCACGCGCACGAACCAAATTGGTTTCCCATGGCATTTTGAAATCGCCGATAACGACATCTTTCTTCAAGTCTCCATTTGAAGCAAGATCGGTTGACCAATGCCAACAATAACCGGCAGCAACACGAGCACTCCTTCCCGAGTCTGATAAAGAGTGAATCGTGTCATAAAGATCTTTCGGAGAATCGAAAATGCGGAAATCATAGTCCTCGCTTTTGAAAAAATGACGTATCTGCGCTGACGGCTTGAAAACAACGTCATCTACCCAATCCAGATAATTATCAGACCCATTGCAACGGAACTGGGTTTTAAGTTCAATCTCCAGCACTTTCACTTTGCCACTGAAATGCTGTGTAGTATCGAGTAAACAATGCTCCTTATCAACTTGAGATTGGATTTCGATAATATCCTTATCCAATGATGCTAGAGTATGAGCAAATATTCTATTATCTATGTGAACCTGTTCGCGCAACAGGTCATCTCGCTTCTCCTTTTTCTTCTGGAGGCGTTTACGGTTCTTCTCAACAGTTTTGGAAAAGGCTTCTTTGTCCGCTTCGAACTGTTGGTGATAGTTTTCGGCGATATAACGTATCTTTTCAGAAGACCCAATCTCAGAAGACTTAACAGCCTGATGGTCATCGATAAAGAAAACGCATACTTTTGAACAATACAGCAGAGACATCGTCTGTGACAAGAACGTTTGCTCATACTTCTTGTCAGTCATAAAATTGGAGGAGTTTCCTATCCGGTGTGCTTCATCAATTAGAAGGACGTCAACCTCACTTTCACCAAAATGATAAGGCTTGTAATCAAATATATTCGTAATGAGATCTCCGGCATTTGCAGCATCATCTTGCCCCCCCAGATTTACATCTTTCAATCTCAACTTCAAATTCTCACGCAAGGCTTTGGAACGAGTAGTAAAATACACATTTCTATATATTCCTGCACGGGCTAATTCTGCCAACACATTAAGCGCAATTACAGTCTTGCCTGTGCCAGGGCCGCCCTTTATGATTATGGCTGTCTTTCCTCCATTCTTCAGGCGCTGTTGTACTTCTGCGTAAATCTCATCGCTTGCAGTTATCTGTTCCTCAAGTAAGGCGTATTCAGTGATACCTTTAAACATATTTGCGGCTGAATCGAGCAACTTCTTCGTAGGCCGTATACGGCTCTCCGCCACGCGATTAAAGATCGACAAGCCATCACCAAGGCACAGCAACTTGTTAAGCCTCATTGATAAGGCCATTATCTCATCCTTGGAATAGAGTGTATACTTCTCATTCAGGCCTCGATATTGTGGAGCAAACAAGTCGTGAGGTGAATCCACACTCGAATAATTATAGCAATAGGCAATTCCTTCCAAATGACAGTCTGGTGCTGATAATGCCTCCACATAATTCATCAAATGCCTATGATAGTTATCGACTTGCTTTAATGGATGGGAAACCGCCCGGTATCCGCCGCCTGTAAATGCTTCTACTTCAAATACCCCATTGTCATAGATTTCATGTACAGTTTTATTGCTCCACTGTTTCAATTCGATATGAATTACATGATATTGTCGGTCCTCTCCTTTCCCATACATCATGCAATCTATGCGTCCACCATTAGGAACCTTATACTCAAAAGCAATTACCGAATCATTGGATACTTTATCGGCAAGAAACAGTAGTGAGGCAATGGAGTTGACATTTGCATGCCAGGAATTCAGTTCTGAAGGACTGTAGCCGATGTGATTGAAGACTGCTCCTTCAACCATTTTATCAACAAGTCGGTGCATCGACCAGTCCAGAAAAAAATCTTTCTTTGAAGCACTATATATAATTCGGGCCATGAAGTCTTAGTTTCACAGACAAAGACAAAATGCCTTGTCTTCTATCATCAAACAAAAGTGGTTGTACTTATACTTTGTAAATTTACAAAATAAAGTGGACAAATAATGGAAAATGATGTAGTAATTGATATTCACAAAGATACGGGAAGTTCGTAAAAAGTAACACCCAAAGCAAATTGCCATTCCCGCCAAAAAACCGTATTTTTGAAAGAATAACCAAGGAACAGGTAATTATTTACTTAGAGCCCCCCCCCATGGACCAACCCAAAATCGAACGCCTGCTGCGCCTAATGCGCCTAATGTCAGGAAATACATACTACACGATCCAGGAACTGCAGGATACCCTCGGGATGTCTGAGAGGACCATCTATCGGTATATCGACACGTTCAAGGCGGCGGGATTCGCCGTGGAGAAGGTCCGCGGGAATGTGTACAGGCTGGTCAACATGAGGAGGCCCTATCCGGATCTGTCGAAGATCGTGTATTTCTCCGAGGAGGAGGCGTACATCGTGAACAGGCTCATCGACTCGCTGGACAATACGAATGCCCTGAAGCAGGGGCTTCATCGGAAGTTGGCGGCCATCTATGACGCGACATCCATTGCCGACTACATCGACAAGAAATCCAATTCCGCCAATATCCAGGCGCTGGCCGAGGCGGCCAAGGGGAAGAAGATGGCTATTCTCAAGAAGTACGAATCGGCTCATTCCGGCGACATCCGTGACCGCAAGGTGGAACCGTTCGCTTTCACGACAAACTACCTGGATGTCTGGTGTTACGATCTGGAAGACGGCAAGAACAAGCGGTTCAAGATTTCCCGCATCGACGAAGTCCTTGTTCTGGATGAGCCCTGGGTGGCGGAAGCCGAGCATTGCTCTTCGGAGATAGACGTGTTCCGCATGAGCGGTCCCCATATCTGTCATGTGCGTCTCCAACTTTCCCTGCAGGCCAAGAACCTGCTGCTGGAGGAGTATCCGCTTGCCGAGAAGAGTATCCGCAAGAACGGTGACCATTATATCTTTGACGACGATGTCCGCGCCATGGAGGGGGTAGGACGGTTCGTCATCGGCCTTGCCTCCGATATCGTTATCCTGGAAGGTGCCGAGTTAAGGGAATATATCCGGGACTTCGTTTCCCGGCATCTGGAAAAAGTGTAAAAAAGTTCGAATGTTTTCCGAGCCTGTCAAAACCTGACAGAACGGGGCGATACCTTTGCAGCGTTGAATCAGAATACGTATCGGAAAATGAATACATTCATCCTGCTCTGGAACCCCGATATCTCGAACTACTCCTACAAGAGTTACTGCCGGGAATACCTCCGCCATGTCGGCAATGTGATCACCTGGAATCTTCATGACTATGAGGATGCCCAGCCCGGAGACCGGGTCTTCTGGCTCCGGTGCGGCGAAGGGCGTACCGGGATCCTGATGGCCGGTTTCGTCTATGAATCGGCCTTCGAGGATGTCCATTGGCGGAATCCCGAGCAGATGACCTCCTATGTGCCGTTCCTGGTGGAATATGCCGTGGATCCGGAGGAAATGCCGCTCATCACGACGGACATGCTCCGGAAAGAGATGCCGGACTTCGACTGGAACGGTGGCCACAGCGGCCGTCGCCTGAATCCGGAATATGCCGATAAACTCGAGATGATGTGGACCAAATACGTGATGGACCATGCCCATGCCTTCGAGTCCCGGTCCATCGCCGCCTGTGACGATGAACTGCTGTCCAAGTTCCAGCCCGCCAATGACATCATCCAGGACCACATGGTCCGCATCAAGGGCGGCACCTGTGAAATCTGCGGCTACGACTTCTACAAAGTATTCGGCGAAGACGTGGACACCGCCTGCGAATACGATTTCCTCTACCACGACGGCAAGGTCTCCGACAACATCGAAGACAACTTCCACGCCTTCTGCCCCTCCTGCAAATCCGTTATCGGCATTGTCGATGACTTGACGCAGGTGGAGGCCAAGGTGGAAAGGAAACTTTTTTTGTAAAGTTTTTTGAGACTGTCAAAAGTTGACAATTTCGGGGCGTACCTTTGCACCAAGAAAAACAGAAAATCGTTACTCAAAGGTTTTTATAACTTACTTAGTTTGTTGTTTCATTACTTATCTCAAAGGTTTGAAACCGGTGCGTCGGGAGATGCGCCGGTTTCGTTTTTCCTTTTTTTCTCGTCTGTCAAAACTTGACAAAATACAGGGCTACCTTTGCAACCGTAATCGTGAAATAGCACTCCTATGAATTCGGACTACAATTTGACTATCAAGACTGTACGCCACAGCGACTATGCCGACGAATACGAGGGACGGGAGGGCCTGATCAAATTGCCTTACAAACTGCTCCTTCAGCAGAGCGAGATCCGCAACGGCCAACTTCAGTCCGATAACGATGAACTTCGCGATAAGGTCGATGCCCTCAATGCGAAAATCGCCGAACTGGAGGCTGAGAACAATGACCGTCTTGTTGAACTGACCAGGAAATAACATACTAAAGTATTTGACCATGTACACGAAAGACACCACCATCCCCTCCCACGGAAGGAGGTCCAAGGCCGATAACGCCGGTTTCATCCGCATCAAGATCTCACGCTGGCCGGGCACGATCCTCACCAGATGCGACGGATTTGACTTCTACCTCAACATCCACCCCTCCACCGAAACCTATAACGCGACGATTGAAAGCACGGAAAGCATCACAGGCAACAGGCTCTCCGTTTCGCCGGACATCCCATCGGATGTCCTCGAACAGATGGTCCGCCTTGCCATGAACGACGACTTCATATCAATCAAGAATGCCGACATCTTCCCGGACAAGTCGATGCTCGACGGCAATGATGTCAGGATCACCGTCCGCTCCGACATCGGCAACCTCTCCCTATCCAGCAACCTCTTGGACGACACCCTTCTCAACGGCTGGCTCCCCACGACGAAAATGAACTTCCACACTCCCTTCTCTCAGTTTGCCGCCCCGGCTTTCAAGGCCTTCGGCATCGACCCCTACGAAGGATGTTCAGTCCTTGTCGACTAACAGTCCCAGTTGACTAGACTCTCTCCATCTCTGCAGGACGCACTAGGCACCCCCTCAGCACACACGAGGCCTCCCCACAGCACGGTGATGGAACGTTTTCGCACGTTTTCGTGCCCCCACGCGTGCTCCATGAAGTGAAATAAGTGCAAAACCGGCTCTTCTACACTTATTTTCCTCGTTTTCCTTGAAATAAGTGTAAAACCGGCCATTCTGCACTTTTTTCCACATGCAGCACGGCCGAGGGAGCGTTTTCCCAGGTTACCGTGCCCCCAAGCGTGCTCCAGCACGGCCAAGGGAACGTTTTCGCAGTTTACCGTTCCCTCACGCGTGCTCCAGCACGGCTGAGGGAACGTTTTCCCAGGTTACCGTGCCCCCAAGCGTGCTCCAGCACGGTCGAGGGAACGTTTTCGCAGTTTACCGTTCCCCCACGCGTGCTCCAGCACGGCCGAGGGAGCGTTTTCGCAGTTCACCGTGCCCCCACGCGTGCTCCAGCACGGCTGAGGAATCATTTTCCCCGGTTACCGTGCCCCCAGCCGCGCTGGCCCCCTGGCTTAGCATAAAAAAAACCGCGTCTCGTGAGAGTACGCGGAAAAGACCCCTCTGCCGAAAAAGTCGGCAAAGACATTATGAATGATTTCGCCGGTTCCGGCGATAAAGGAAAATGCTGGTGATGATAATGGTTATTAACATACACAATATTGATGCAAATAATCGGCCATTCGTTTCACCCGGACAACAAAATTCCACCACCAAAATCACAAATCCAACAAAAACGCGTAACTTAGTGGCAGTATGAATCCGATTTCCCAGCGCTTGCTGAGCCAGCAACTCATCTGCCCGCAATTCGCCACGCCCAAGGAGGTGGTGGACTGGTTGGGGGCGATGCAGGCGCAGGAGTACCGGATGATGCGCTGGGCCGTGTCGATGCGCACCCGGAAACCGTCGCTCAAGGCGTTCCGGAAGGCTTTCGACAGCGGAGAAATCGTCCGGCTTCACCTGATGCGGGGCACCTGGCAACTGGTAACCGACGATGACTACTGGCCTTTGCTCGGCCTCTGCAGCCCCAAGGCCCTGTCGGTCATCAAAGGCTGGATGACCAGCAACAAGATATGCATTCCGGACGAGGAACTCTTCCGCATCCGGGATATCCTGGTCCGGACGGCAGACGACCTCGGAAGCGTCACCAAGGAAGATTTCGTCCAGGCACTCGCCGAGCGTGCCATCCGGATGGACGACCACCGGCTTTCCTACCACATCCGGATGGCGGAACTTTCCGGCATCCTGTGCAGCGGAGACTTACTGCCGATGAAGGCCACTTATGCGCTCACGGCCAACAAGTTGCCCGTCCAAAAGCCAATCGACCGGGACGAGGTGCTGATGAACCTCGCCCGCAAGTATTTCCGCCACAGCCAGCCCGCCACCCTGGAGGATTTCGTCTGGTGGAGCGGCCTCAATGCGGGAGACTGCCGGAGGGGCATCGGCCTCCTAGGCGACTGGCTCCACGTGGAGAAATGGAAGCGGCGGGAATTCTACCTCACCGACGAAGCCCGCACCCAGGGCTTCAGGAAGGACCGCACCATCCTGCTCCCGCCCTTCGACGAATACCTGATCAGTTATAAAAGCCGGGACGTCGTCCTGCCCCTCGAGCATCGGCACCGCGCCCACGACCAGACCGGAACCTTCTGGCCCGTCATCCTCCTGGACGGCGAAGTCGTGGGAAACTGGACCTTCGCCAAAGACACCGTCAACACCCATATCTTCCGCGAGAACCGCGCTCCCTCCCCCGCGAGTCTCGAAAAGGAAATGCACCGATTCACCCAATACCTGCACCGATAGCATGGCCAGAATCTACGTCGCCTCCAGTTGGAGGAACCCATTCTTCCCCGAAGTGGTCCGACGCCTCCGCGAAGCGGGCCACGAGGTCTATGATTTCCGCAATCCGCCCCACGGCGGCAAGGGCTTCCGATGGACAGACATCGACGAAAACGCCCCGAACTGGACCTTCGGCCAGTACGCCGAGGGCCTGCACCATCCGCTGGCCGAGCGTCAATTTGCA
>JAEEGG010005377.1_pt1 | contig 30486 bp, 39 predicted proteins | sample 9134161 | NCBI WGS metagenome assembly JAEEGG01 (sample SAMN16246543, study PRJNA631951) | gut metagenome | biome: gut microbiome; feature: rumen; material: CR-attached | host: Bos | place: Iran: Karaj | collected 2018-10
CTATCCGTTTCATTTGTCTTGCCTTGACAGACGAATACATTGACCAACACTTTTCCGAAATAAAAGGACACAGCTTGGATATTGAAAAGCGGCTGGAAGACAGTTGCACTGTTGCCACTTTAAAGAATGACAACAAGAACTATATTGATGGTTTTAAGAAGGTTGGAGAAAAGGTCTGTATGATCAACTCCGATTATGAACAAGTGATTCAGTCTATTTTGGACATTTAATTCAATTTTCACGAAATAATACAATGAAAAAAGTCATCGTAATCTCGACCAGTCTCCGCCCCGGCTCAAATAGCCACGCTTTAGCGGAGCAATTTGCCAAGGGCGCGGAAGCCGCCGGGCATCAAGTGGAGTTTGTCTCGCTCAGAGGCAAGGAAATCAAGTTCTGCATTGGCTGCCTGTCGTGCCAGAAGACGGGCGCGTGCGTCATCAAGGACGACGTGCCGGCCATCATGGATAGCGTCCTCAACGCCGATGTGGTCTGCTGGGCCACGCCCATCTATTACTACGAGATGAGCGGCCAAATGAAGACCCTCATCGACCGCATGAACGCCATGTACCCCAAGGATTACAAGTTCCGCGACGTCTATCTGCTGACCACCGCGGCCGAGAACGAAGAGTTCGTGCCGAAGCGCGCCGAGGGCGGCCTCACTGGCTGGATCGACTGCTTCGGCAAGTCCACACTCAAAGGCCATCTTTTCTGCGGTGGCGTAGGTGCTCCGAAAGAGATCGAAGGCAACACCAAGTTGCAGGAGGCTTATGAATTAGGCAAACAAGTGTGATGATCGCTTTTGAAAAAAGAGACTGTATGCCGCCGCAAGGTTTTTCTGCCCTTGCGGCGGTTTTTTATTCGTGGTGGTGTCCCTCGCAGTGGTGGTGGCAACTGGGGTCGCCGTAAACGATGGTGCCATTGAGGAACATCGCCAAGACCTGCTCCACAGGAAGCTCGGGGGCGCCAGCGTAGATACGAATACCCAACTGGTTCAAAAGATTGACAGCGCCTTGGCCCAATCCACCACAGAGCACATCGGTGCAACCCTGCTCGGCCAAGAACCTCGGCATGGCACCGTGTTCATGTTCGGGCGCTTGCAGCACCTGTTGGTCAATAATCTTTCCGTCTTCAACATTAACAATAGTGACTTGTGGCGCTTTTCCGAAGTGCTGCCACAGTTTGCCCTCATTGGTGGGTATGGCTATTCTTTGATTCATGATCAATCCATTTTGAAATGATCAGCAAAGATAGTACTTTTGCAGCAAACTCGATTCAAAATGAAGATGTTTAGCAATATGGACAACAACTCCCCTTTCCGTCCGATGCGGCGGTTCAAACAACAACTTACCGAAGAAGAGTGCATTGCCATCCTCCGCACGATGCCACGTGGCGTGCTCGCTGTGCTGGGCGATGGCGGCTATCCCTACACCGTTCCGCTCGATTTCGTGTACGATGAGGACAAGATCTATTTCCACTGCGCCAAAGAGGGACATAAATTGGATGCCATAAGGGCCTGCGACAAGGTCTCGTTCTGCGTTCTCAGCGAAGGCGTGAAGGAGCCCGACAGCTGGTGGTATCATTTTGAGAGTGTGGTCTGTTTCGGTAGGATTCACATCGTGGAAGACCCCGCCCACAAGAACGCCTTTTTACGCCTGTTGGGTGCCAAATATTTCCCGCAGAGCTATGACATAGATGCCGATATGGCACAGGATTCCCCCAATGCCTTGGTACTCGAACTGCAAATCGAGCACATGAGCGGCAAACGAGTTCGCGAAAAATAATAGGAACACGTTCCCAAAACCAAACTACTATCGAAGCTATTATTAATCTGCAATTCGGGCAAAAGCTTGAATTGCGGATTTAAGTATTATTCTTATCTTTGCATGATTACTATAGTTTATGATTTATGGAAATCAAAGCAGTAAAATACAGAAAAGACGGGGTCTACACACAACCCTTTGTCTTTGACGGCGAAGCATCAAACAACTAAAAATATAAACACCTTATGATCAACGACTTCATCTACGACATTCCCGTAAGAATCTACTTCGGGCGTGACCAACTGAAACACTTAGGAACAGAACTGAAGAAATACGGCACACGCGTGCTCATGACCTATGGCGGCGGCTCCATCAAGAAGATGGGCCTATACGACCGTGTGGTTACAGCCATCCATGACGCAGGACTCGAGCTGTTCGAACTCTCGGGCATTGAGCCCAACCCGCGCATCGAATCTGTGCGCAAAGGTGTGCAACTATGCAAAGAACACAATATCGACGTGCTGCTGGCCGTGGGTGGCGGCTCCACTATCGATGCCACCAAGATCATGGCTGCCGGTGCCTGTGTCGATCACGACCCTTGGGACTTCCTCGACCTCCGCAAACGTGCACCCATCGAACGCGCCCTGCCCATCGTCAGCATCCTGACGCTCGCGGCCACCGGCTCAGAGATGGATACGGCCGCCGTCATCAGCAACCCCGAGACCAACGACAAGATCGGTCGTCTGGACCCCAACATGTTGCCCAAGGCTTCTTTCCTCGACCCGAGCATCACCTTCAGCGTCAGCCCCTACCAGACTGCTTGCGGCTCGGCCGACATCCTGTCGCATCTCTTCGAGGTCTATTTCAACATGGACCAGGACCTCTACATGCTCGATTGCTTCATGGAAGGCTTGATGAAGACCATCATCCGCTACGCCCCCATCGCCATGCGAGAACCCGATAATTATGAAGCGCGCGCCAACCTGATGTGGGCTTCCTCATGGGCCATCAACGGTTTCGTGAACGGCGGCAAACGCAAAGCCTGGAGCTGCCATCCCATGGAACACGAGCTGTCGGCCTTCTACGATATCACCCACGGTCTCGGCCTCGCCATCCTCACCCCACGCTGGATGGAATACTGCCTTGACGAAACCACCGTTTCCAAATATGTGCAGTTTGGCACCAACGTCTTTGGCATCGATCCGACCCTGCCTCCGATGGACATCGCCCATCAAGCCATTGGCAAGCTGAGTGACTTTCTCTTCAACACGCTGCAACTGAAGCGAACCTTCCCCGAGGTGGGCATCGACAGGACCCACTTTGAAGTGATGGCCAAGAAAGCTGTCGGTGGCGGCATATTGCCAGGCTTCAAACCCCTGCAGCAAGCCGATGTGGAAAAGATTTTTGAAATGTGCATGAAATAACTATTAACCTATTCAAAATGAAAAAAGTACTCTATCTCGCAGTTGTGGCACTGATGATGGCTACCAGCTGCAATAACCAAAACAACAAAACCACCCAAGTAACTGAAAATGAGCCAGTGGTCGAACAGGCCTGTGGTCTCTATGACATCACGGTCAAGGGCATTGATGGGAACGATGTGTCGCTTGCCGACTACAAAGGCAAGGTGTTGCTCATCGTCAATGTGGCCAGCAAATGCGGCTTGACCCCACAGTACCAAGGTCTCGAGGCTCTTTACGAGAAGTACAAGGACCAAGGACTGGAGATCCTGGGCTTCCCCTGCAACCAGTTCCTGGGTCAAGAGCCGGGCACCAACGAGGAGATTCAGAGCTTCTGCTCACTGAACTACAACGTCACCTTCCCGCTATTTGATAAGATTGACGTCAACGGCGAAGCGGAGAGTCCGCTCTACACCTACCTCAAGGAACAAGCACCTTTCAAGGGCTATCCCGAGGGAGCCGAGGAGTTTGCCGCACAGCTTGACCAGATTCACCAAAAAACCGGCACTGGTTTCGACCAAGGCGACGCCATCCGCTGGAACTTTGGCAAGTTCCTGGTCTCCAGAGACGGCAAGACCATCCTCCGCTTCGAACCCATGGTGACGCCTGATTTGATGGAGGAAGCCATACAAAAGATGTTGGAAAGCAAATAAGGAGCAACCCTTTTTAGCGTAAGTGAAACGCGCAGGAAAGCCATTTTTATCCGATTAAACAAAACCATGACGATTCGACTGGAACAACCCGAAGATAATCGCGAGGTGGTGTTACCGCCCTTCGATGAAAAGACCAAACTCATGATTCAGACCGAAAGACTGACGCTACGTCCTTGGTTCGACAGCGATGCCGACGCCTTGTTCAAATACGCCTCCGACCCGGACGTAGGCCCTCGTGCCGGCTGGCCCCCTCATAAAAGCGTGGAAGAAAGCCTTGAAATCATCCGTACGGTATTCAATAACGACTCCAACTGGGCCATCGAACTCAAAGCGACGGGAGAAGTCATCGGGGCCATCGGCTACGGCCCTGCATGTGAGTGTAACCTTCCTTCACGCGAGGGAGAACCGCTCTGTGGCTACTGGATCGCCAAACCTTACTGGAACCAAGGCATCTGCACGGAAGCCCTGCAAGCGATGTTAGACTATATCCGCAAAACAACCGACATCCAATCGCTCATCAGCGGGCATTTTGTTGACAATCCCGCCTCGGGTCGTGTAATGGAGAAATGTGGGTTTATCCCCACCGGGGAGACCTGCATCGACGAAACCCAGTATCAAGGCAAGGACAGACCCATCAGGGTGCTGAGGTTGGAGATAAAAGGCGAAAAATAAAAGACGTGACAAAAGACTATTCATCATTTGGTCCGGCATATCGAAACTTCAAGGTGAGGGAGGACGTTTATGTCCCCGAACCCGTTACGGAGTTTTCGTCCGACAATCCCTTCACAAAGATGGCTCCTATACGTGGGGAGCTCAAGGACATTCGTTTTGACGGGACCTACACCTATCTTGACAAATCATTGAAATTCAAGATAGTAAATACTACCATGTATTGTGTGGCATGGACGCTTGCCTTCCTTTTGAACCGAATCCGATATGGCCTCAAAATAGAAGGCCGTGAGAAAATACGCCAAAACCGAAAGCTTTTCGACCATGGCGTGATGACGGTTTGCAACCATGTCTATCGTTGGGATATGATTAGCGTCATGCAGGCGATGCGCTTCAGGAAGGCATGGATCCCCATGTATGCCCAGCCTTTCCGAGGCAAAGATGGTTTTGTCATGAAAGCCGTGGGAGGCATCGCCATCCCCGAGGAGCGTAGCGGGCTGAAAGCCTTCGATGAGGCCATGGCGGAGTTGTGCGCCAACAACCAGTGGATTCACATCTTTCCTGAAAGCTGCAGCTGGAAATTCTATGCCCCGTTGCGTCCTTTCAAGATAGGCGCTTTCAATATGGCCTATCGGCATGCCCTCCCGGTGATTCCCATGGTGATCTCATTCAGGCCACGCACAGGGTGGCGAAAGCTGTTCAGTAAAGGCGAGCCTCTAATTACGATCCACGTGGGCGACCCTATCATACCCGACACCAACACACCCAGAAAAGAAGAGACGGCACGGATGCGCGATCTTGCGCACCAAACCATGCTTGATATGGCCGGTATCGTTTCCAATCCCTGGCCTTCTTCTATCGATTGAAAATCTTATCATTATGAGTACAAAAATAATCGACCCAGTTCCCGTTGAACTGATCAAAGCGGAACTGACCCCATCCAAAAAGCTGGAAGACACCAACAAAGGGCACAACGAGCTTTATATCGTTACCTGGCAGGATTCTCCCAATGTGGTTACCGAAATCGGCAGGTTGCGTGAAATAACCTTCCGGGAAGCGGGGGGCGCCACGGGCAATGCGCTGGACCTTGATGAGTACGACAAGATGGAACATCCATACAATCAACTGATCGTTTGGGATCCCGATAACGAGGCGATCCTAGGTGGCTATCGTTTCATCCTTGGCTCAGAAGCTGTCATGGACGAGAAAGGTCAACCAGTCTTGGCGAGTTCCCATCAGTTCCGTTTTTCCCAGAAGTTTATCGACGAGTATTTGCCATACGTCATAGAGCTTGGCCGCAATTTCGTGGCGCCCGAATACCAAAGTTCAAAGAATGGCGCAAAGTCCATCTTCGCCATGGACAATTTGTGGGACGGCCTTGTAGCCATTATCATGAGGAACCCCAACCTGCTCTATTACTTTGGGAAGATCACCCTTTATCCTTCATACGACCATACTACCAGGGACCTGATCTATCATTTTCTTTGGAAGCATTTTGGCGATAAAGATGAACTAGTCCGTCCATGGGACGACCAGGCCATCATGCCCGATTCCGATCCCAAGTTGATGAATTTGATCGTAAACATGGATGATCCGATGGAAGACTACAAACTGCTGAGGGCTGCGGCTAAAATGAGAAACGTGCATATTCCTCCCAATTTCACTGCGTATATCTCCACCACTTCCCACATGCTGATGTTCGGAACGGCAGTCAACAGGTTGATGGACAACATCGAGGACTCTGCGGTGCTTATTCCGTTCGACAAGATCTACCATGAAAAGAAACGTCGCCATATCGGGGCGTATCTCCGGTTCTCTCTAGCAAAGAGGCGTAAGAATGTGGACTTGAACACGCCAGAGATGGAAGAACTCATGATTGACAATTGGTTGAACGAACGATACCGTCAAGTAAAACGCTTACTCAAAAAGACCGGACGCAATTTCTAGCTGGACTGCCCAAGCCAGGTCCTCGTCTCGGAAGCGGTTTCTTGGCTTTAAACCGGTCTTGTTTTTATTTCTGTTTAAATATTGAATTTATCTTTCTGTCAATCAAAAAGATAGAAAAATTTTTCAAAAAAAATAAAAAATATCGCTTGCGATATAAAAATAAATGTGTACTTTTGCATCGTGAACGATATAAATTAGCGTGATGGAATACGAACAACTCAAATTGGAAAACCAAGTGTGCTTCCGCCTTTACACGGCGGCACGCCTCACGATGGGTGCCTATCATCCTTACCTTGATCCACTGGGCCTCACCTACCCCCAATACCTTGTATTACTCGTATTGTGGGAACAAGACAAACAACCGGTGAATGACATCGCACACAAGCTGTTGTTGGAAACCAACACCGTCACTCCCCTACTCCAACGCATGGAAAAAGCAGGGTTGGTGAAGCGAACCAAAGGCAAGGAAGACTCCCGCCAGCGCATCGTCTCTTTGACGAAAAAAGGCATCGAAATGCGGGAACAGGCCAAGCACATCCCCGAGTGTCTCAGCGCCGACATCATCAAGAACGAAGGCTCGGTGGAAGAAATCTCGCAGATGATTCCCACCCTCGACAAACTCATCGAAGGACTGAAACAAACTGAAAAGAATCCTTAAATCATTCAATATTAAATCTTTAAATCTAATCATCATGGACAAACAGAAATCAATCAACGCGTTACAGTTTTTCGTAACCAACCTCTCCAATCAGGCTTTCGGCCACAAACTGCAAGGTAAGGTGTTCGCCGACCAAGGCTTTGAGAAACTCGGTGCCAAGTACATGGGCCATCACGACGAGGAAATGGGCTGGGTCGATAAGTTCATCGGTCGCCTCCTCGACCTCGGCGGTGAGCTGAAGCATGAAATGCGTCCCGAAGGCAAGCTCATCAACGATCCTTGCGAATACATCAAATTCGACCATCAAGTCTCCGTTGACGGCATCGAGCTCCTCCGCAAGTGCATGAACGAGATCTGCGAAGACATCACCACCTTCGACATCATGAAGGAATACCTGAAGGACGAAGAGGAAGACATGTACTGGAGCGAGAACCAGCTCAGCCTCATCGAGAAAATCGGTTACCAAAACTGGCTGATTAAACAGATGTAATAACGCAAAAACCTTAAAGAAATGGCTACGATTTATGATTTCAAAGCCCTGAACAACAAGGGCGTAGAGGTGGACATGGCTCAATACAAGGGCAAGGTCCTCATGATTGTCAATACCGCTTCAAAATGCGGTTTCACCCCTCAATACGACGGCTTGGAAGCACTCTATAAGAAGTACCAAGACCAGGGACTAGTTATCCTCGGCTTCCCTTGCGACCAGTTCAAGCACCAGGAGCCTGGCACCGACGAGGAGATTGCCGAGTTCTGCCGCCTCAACCACGGCGTGACCTTCCCGCTGATGAAGAAGATCGATGTCTTTGGCGAGAACGCCCACCCCATCTTCAAATACCTGACTCAGCAAGTGCCCACCGAAGAAGTTCACGGACTGAAAGACAAGGCCACGATGAAACTCGTTGACGGCTTGAGCAAATCCGAAGGCCGTGAAGAAGGTGGCGTACGCTGGAACTTCACCAAGTTCCTCATCTCCAAGGACGGCAGCGTCATCAAGCGTTTTGCTCCTGTCGCCAAACCGGAAGAGATGGAGGCCGACATCGAAATGATGCTTAAGTAAGGTGACCATGGATCTGAGTGCCTATCTCGCGGAAAGCATCCGCAACATCATGGCGAAGGCCTACCTGAACGTGCTGGGCAATCCTCGTGAAGCGCGTTTTATGGCCAGGATGCAGCGTATGATGGGTAAAGCCGAACGGCGGCGCAAAGAGTACCTCGAAAAAGAGGGACTCGAGGTGCCGCCGTTCCTCATTGCCAGTATCGCCACGACCTGCAACTTGCAGTGTAAAGGCTGTTATGCCCGCAAAAACGGGATTGCTGGGGACCGCCCAACCAAAGAAACCTTAACACCCGAGCAGTGGAACAGAATCTTTGACGAAGCCGCCGAACTGGGTGTCGGATTCTGCCTGCTTGCTGGTGGCGAGCCCCTGATGCGGCGTGACTTGTTGGAAAGTGCCGCTGCCACCGAGGACATCCTCTTTCCTGTTTTTACCAACGGAACCCTGATCGGTGCGTTTTATACCGACTTCTTCAAACGTCATCTCAACCTGATCCCAGTCATCAGTCTCGAGGGCGAATGGGCCGCCACCGACAACAGACGAGGGGAAGGCGTCTTCCAACGGGCTTTGCGTGCCATGGAGCAGCTTCATGCCGAGCAGCTATTTTTTGGCACCAGCATCACCGTCACCACAGAGAATTATCGGGAAGTGACCTCCGAGGAATTCCTAGCGCATCTGGTCTCGTTGGGATGCAGACTGGTGTTTTATGTGGAATACGTGCCTTTCGACGAGAGCACCGAGCACCTGGCTTTCCATGATGAGCATGTGGCCGAGATGGAACAGATCTTGGAAACACGTCGTGAGCGGTTCAAGGAAATGATTTTCCTGAGTTTCCCCGGCGACGAGAAAGCCCTTGACGGCTGTCTGGCGGCCGGGCGAGGCTTCTTCCACATCGGGCCTGACGGCAGTGCAGAGCCTTGTCCTTTCTCCCCTTTTAGCGACCGCAACGTGGCTCAGACAGGACTCCGTGAAGCCCTTAGGTCACCGTTGTTCCGTAAAATACGCGACGCCCGTGCCCTTGGTTGGGAACACACAGGAGGCTGCACCCTCTATGAACATCGCGACGAAGTAAAGACCTTCATTACTCCTTCCCCTTCAGCATCACCCGCTCCTCTTTCTTGAAACCGAATCTTTCATAGAAAGCGGGCAAAACGCCCTCGCAGGCGGTAATCAGATGGAAACCCACGATGCCCTGTGCCTTGAGGTCGGCGAGGCATTGCTCCAGAAGATAGTGGTTTATTGCGAATAATTGTACTATTCTCTTCACCGCTGTTTCCTTCGAAACTCCATCATGGATTGTCCAGTAGCGTTGCGGAAGAAACGGCAGAGGTAGGAAACATTGTCGTAGTTCATACGGGCGGCGATTTCCTCTATGGTGAGGTCGGTCTCGGCAAGGTAACGCTTGAGTTCATAGATGACCGTGTCGTTGATGAGGGCTTTGGTGGAGGTCTTCATTAGGCGGTGGCAGACCTTGTTCAGATAGTCGGGACTGAGGCACAGTTCGGAAGCATAGAACTTCACGCTGCGTTCATGGTGGATATGCTGGTCCAAAAGCGCGTTGAGGCGATCGGGGATGCTCCAAACGGCCGATTTCTCATCATGGACCTCGGGCGGAAAAAGCTGGGCAATCCGTTGCTCAATGGCGATGAAGAGGTTGTGCAGTTCGCTGTAAACCATCTGTTTGCAGATATCACCATCGAAGGTTCGAACAATCCATTCCATTCGTCCAAACCATTCTTCTGCAAGCCGTTGCGCTGATTTCTCGATGGTGAAAGCAGGATGCCGATAAAGGAAATCCCAAAACACAGGCGAGTTGAAGTTGACGGTGAATTCGGCAATGGCGGGGTCGCTCATCTCGACGAAACGACAAGAAAAAAGCGACGAAATGCGTTCGATAGTGAATCGCGAAAAAGTGAAAAGCGGCACCAAAGTCCCGCGATGGATGGCCACGGACCGAAAATGCGAGCTTCCGAGGGCACAACCTTCCGTGCACAACAAAAGCGTACAACCCTTAACGGGAACCACCGTGTGGATCAATCCGCTGAAATCGGTCGTGCCACAAACTGTAGGCGAAGCGTTATTTGGACTGAAAAATGACATATCGAATGCAAAAATAGGTATTTTTCACCAAAAACAACCCGTTTTAGACTGAAAAGTGACATTTAAAGGCTGATTTGTTTGCCAATCGCCTGCGGCAACCTCCGTAGCTTTGCAGCTCAAAACAACACCTTTATGAGCAACCAGCCACAAGTGACCTTGGCTCCCTTGGAGCCTGATGGCAAGGAACAGTTCATCCTCGACAACCAATGGGCGTTTAAATACGGTGCTACACAAGAGTTTGGGATGCGTGACGACCATTTTGAGGAAGACGGCGAAATCATCTCACGCGACACCATCGAGCAATCCATCAACAACGGCAAGGCTTATCGCATCCTATTGGACGGGGAAAAGGTAGGTGGCGTGGTCGTTTCCATTGACAAAGCCTTTCTTCGTGGCGAACTGGAATTGCTGTTTGTGAAACCCGATGTCCACAGCAAAGGCGTGGGCTATGCGGCCTGGTGCCTTATCGAAAAGATGTATCCTGAAATTATTGTTTGGGAGACCTGCACGCCCTATTTCGAGAAGCGCAACATCCACTTCTATGTTAACAAATGCGGTTTCCACATCGTGGAGTTTATGTGGAGAGACGATGAAATGTTTAGGTTCCAAAAAGTGATGCCATGAGAAAAATGAAGAAAGTATTTGCAGCGTTGTTGCTAATTATGGTAATTAAGACTCGGATATATGATATTAGAGGTTTAAAGGTAATGCTTGATAGTGATTTGGCGGAGTTGTATGAGGTGTAGGTGAAATACCTGAAAAGACAAGTAAACAGGAATATTGAACGCTTTCCGAAAGATTTCATGTTTGAGTTGACTCACTAGGAATACGATTCTTTAAGGCGCCAAATTGGCACCTTAAAGAGCGGACGCGGACAACATGTCAAGTATCCGCCATACGCAGACAGCCGAGCGGCCTCAGCTGGGGTTGGTGTTTGAAACTGCTGCGGTATTCATCCTGCCTGCCCTGTTCGGTGTTGACGGCATTTGGTTCGCCATCATCTTCGCGGAAGTATTGTCATTGATTTTGTCCGTTGTGATGCTCAAAAAGCACAAGGAACGGTATCATTATGCATGAGATTGGATTATTGTATTTCCAAAAATCATCGAAACTTGGGATTCAATCGTTTGACATTACCCATCAATAGGGATTTCGCGGTTTTTGAAATGGCCGTTACTTTGTAGCAGATTTTTGTCATACTGTACAAGGATAGTTTTTTAGTTAGTTTTATAGATGAGGGGGCATATGTTGTCCCCTTGTCTTTAAACCAAATTGTTAATCTTGTGGAGAATATAAAGAGTAATCGTATGGATTTGAAAATTGGTGACATTCAAGAAACAGCATTGATAACGTTGGCCATTCGTGCCAGCGAGACAGACCGTCCAAACGCCAGAATAAAAGACCCTAAGGCAAAAGAAATCATCGACACATTGGGGATTGATGTGAGCAAGTATGACCCATTCATGTCGCATGAAGGCGTGGTGGCGCGGACCATCATGTACAAGAACGAGCTGGAAAAACTTATCAAGCAATATCCCGACGCTTTGTGCATCAATCTGGGATGCGGCTTCGATGATAAGTTTGTTCAGGTTGACAATGGGAAAATCACTTGGTTTGATGTTGACTTGCCTGACATTCTGGCTGTCCGCAGAAAGATATACCAAGACCGCGACCGTTGTGTTATGAAGGAAGGAAGCGCCTTTGAATCGGACTGGACAAAGGACTTGCCAAAACGCTCAACAACAATTGTGGTCATGGAAGGCGTGTTGGAGTATTTCACAAAAGAACAAGTTACCACATGTCTAAAAATGTTGTGTGACTCGTTTGAACATGGCTATTTATTAGCGGAACTTCATCACCCGATTATGGGCAAAAGCTCGAAGCATCACGATGCGGTGAAATATACCAATGCAGAGTTCCAATGGGGAACCAAATCGGGCAAAGAGTATCTTGACCTTGAGCCCCGACTGACATTGCTTTCGGAGCAGAGCTACAACGTAGAAATGAAGAAACACTCTTTCCGAGCAAAGCTTTTCGCATTCTTCCTGCCGTTTTTGAACAATCGGCTGGCGGTTTATCAATGGTAGTAAAAAAAAATGGATTATACTATGAAACCCAATTACAAAAACTGGATGCCCAAAGGCATGATCCTTGGGACTTTGGGCGGTGCATTTGCCTGCCTGTTATTGTTCCTGGTCTTTGGCGTGAGCGGACTGCTTGCCGCCGGAACGCTGAAGACTGTCCTGAAAATCGTTTTTCTTGTGCTCGCCATCGTGCTGGCCTTGGTGACCCTATGGATGTGGCTGTTGCATCGCGCCTTCTCCTACAATGGCAAGCGTCAGATGTCGAAACAAATCATTGACGGCGTTGCCGCTTATGTCAACCTTCCTGAAGGCGGCAAAGGTCTCGATGTGGGCTGCGGTAGTGGTGCGCTGGCCATCGCTTGCGCCAAACGCAATCCTAAATCCGTGATGGTCGGCATCGATCGCTGGGGCAAAGAATATGCTTCCTATAGCCTTGACTTATGCGAACAAAACGCACAGGCCGAGGGCGTGAGTAATACCCATTTCGGCCAAGGCAACGCTTTGAAACTCGACTTTGCCGACGAGACTTTCGATGCGGTGACCAGCAATTATGTCTATCACAACATCCCGAGCCGCAACCGACAAGCCATTTTGTTGGAAACGCTGCGTGTACTGAAGAAAGGCGGCACCTTCGCCATTCATGACATTTTCTCCCGATTCAAATATGGCGACATGCAGGCTTTTGTCAAGAAACTGAAAGGCATGGGCTATGAAGAGGTTGAACTCATTGACACCACCAACGGTATGTTTATGACCCCATGGGAAGCCAAATGGATGGGGCTGAGCGGGTCGGCGATTCTGAAAGGAAAGAAATCATCGAAACTTGGGATAAGGTCATCTGACGTTACCCTTCAATAGGGATTTCGCGGTTTTTGAAACGGCCATTACTTTGCAGTGTCAAACATCTAAATGTAAACCTATGAAAACAGTATTAAAAGTCTTCCTTATGGCCATTGCTTATCTGGCCTTGTTCATCTTGGGTGCTGCAAGTGGCGCCATCCACCCTGCATGCTATGCGTATATCGGCGCGGTGTTGCCGCTGGCGTCCGCCTTTATCTACCTCTATACCTGCACGCTCATCCGTGGCTTCGGGGCGGCAACAGCCCTGAACGGATTCATCTTCGTCCTGTTCTTGATAGCGGGCGAAGCCGATCTGGCTTACATCATTGGAACGGTTGTTCTGACCGCTTTGGCCGAGATTCTCCGAAAGATGAAAGGCTACGACACGCTGAAAGGTGTCCGCTGGAGCTTCGTACCCTTCGCTTTCTCGTTTTTCGCCTACACCCTTCATTGGTGGACCGACACCGAGGGATCGTTGGCCGCTGCCGTCGAAGAAATGCCAGCCGGCTATGACGAGCTGATGAAACCCGTCATCGACAACATCCCCATGCTGATTGTCGTCATGGCATTGACCATACCCATCGCCATGTTTGCCATGCGACTGGCCGAACGTACGATGAAAAAGTCCGCCGAAGCATTGAATTAAACATTTTCGTACCTTTGCAGTCAATTTTAGAAGGATTGCAACCATGCATGAGATTTGGGCTTTAGTCAATGAGATGTCGCCGTATCTGCTGCTGGGATTCGCCTTTGCGGGACTGCTGCACTCGTTTGTACCAGCCAGCCTGTATCGGCGTTATCTTGGCAAAAACAGCTTCAGCAGCGTCATTTGGGCGGCACTTCTCGGTGTGCCGCTCCCCCTTTGCTCTTGCGGCGTAATCCCTACGGCCATGTCGCTGCGGAAAGAAGGAGCCTCAAAAGGTGCCACCACCTCGTTCCTGATTGCCACGCCACAAACGGGTGTCGATTCCATCTTGGCCACTGCCTCGCTGCTGGGCGTTCCCTTCGCCATCCTGCGACCTGTGGCGGCGCTTGTCACGGCTTTGTTTGGTGGTAGCGTGGTGACTATGGCCACGCGCAATGAGCCTAACGAAGCCATACAAAAGCAGGCTGAAGACAAGCCGAAACTCAGTTTTTGGCAGAAGTGTCTGGAGGCTTTGCGATATGGCTTCATAGACATGATACAAGACATCGGCCGATGGCTCGTGCTGGGCTTGGTCATCGCGGGACTGATCACGGTTTTCGTGCCCGACGATTTCTTTTTGCGTTTTGCTGACACGCCCATCCTGAGCATGATAGTGATGCTGGCCATCTCCATCCCGATGTATGTGTGCGCCACGGGTTCCATCCCGATTGCCGTCGCGCTGATGCTCAAAGGCATCACGCCTGGTGCGGCACTCGTCCTGCTGATGGCAGGACCAGCCTCCAACATGGCTTCTATCTTAGTCATCCGCAAGGTGCTGGGACGGAAGACGCTGTGGCTCTATCTGCTGTCGATCACCTTGGGTGCCTTTGCCTTTGGCTTGGGTGTGGATTATCTGCTGCCTCGTGAGTGGTTCACCTCTCATCTGGTGCTGACTCACGCCTGTTGCCATGCCACGCCAGCCCTGTTCAATGTGATTTGCAGCATCGTGTTGGGCTGCCTGCTGGTCTATGCGCTCATTATGAGATTTGTACCAAAGAAAAAAGATAAGACTATGGAAACAAGAGTGTTCAAAGTGGACGGCATGATGTGTAACCACTGCCGTGCCAATGTGGAAAAGACCTTGCAAGGCTTGCAGGGCATCGATGAGGTGACTGTTGACCTCGCTGCTGGTACCGCCACCGTCAAAGGCGACATCACCGATGAGGCCGTCATCAAGGCCATCACTGACATCGGCTATGAGGCGAAGCGGCAATAGGCGGACACCATGGCAAGCAACCCAGACTTTGTTCAATACATCGCCGACCAATGCGCTGGTGCGGGCGAGATTACCGTGAAAAAGATGTTCGGCGACTACGGCATCTATTGCGACGGCGTCATTTTTGGCCTCATCTGCGACAACCGCTTCTACCTGAAACCGACCGAGGTAGGCCGCTCGTTGCTACGCAGCGTTGAAATGCGTCCGCCTTACGACGGTGCAAAAGACTACTTCTTCATTGAAGATGTGGATGACAGGGATTATATCGCCGAACTTGTCCGAGTGACTTGTAAGGAACTGCCGTTGGCGAAACCGAAAAGAAAATGATGGTTAAAGACTAACCCTTTATGCAGAACGACATTGAAAACATCCTCAATGAGATAGCCTCCAAAGAGTCACAGGTGCTGTGCCGCGAGGTGCTTTCCATCGGCGACACGATGGATGTGCTGCGCAGCAAGTGGACGGTGGAGATCCTCACTGCCATCCTCTGCGGCAACACACGATTCAAGGACATCTTGACGGCGGTACACGGGCTGAGCGGCAAGGTGCTAACCGAAAGGCTTCGCCAGATGGCCGACGACCGCCTCATCGAGAAACACGAGTGTTATGGCTACCCGCCGCGTGTGGAATACAACCTCACCGACCACGGAAAACAGCTCTATGTCATCGTCTATCGCATGACGGAATGGGGCTTGGAACACCGGCGACTGATGCTGGGGAAATGAGCAATCCCACCTACCAACAGGTAAGTAACGATGGCGCTTCCAGGAAACGGCTGTAGTTTTGCACCGTAATTCAAAAACGAAACACCATGCATTTTACTGATCCCGTTTATCGTAATCCCTATTGGCCCACTTGGCCTTTGATTCAAATCACACAAAGCTGCACCCACAACCGTTGTGAGTTCTGCACCATGTATAAAGGCATCCCGTTCCGGATGCAGCCGATGGAGTGGATCGAGGAAGACCTCAAGGAGATTGCCGCCACCGACCCTCATGCCAAAACCATCCAACTGCTCAGCGCCAATCCCTTGGTGATGAGCTACGACAACCTGATGCCTCGTCTCGAACTCATCCGTAAATACCTGCCCGACTTGGAGTATATGTACACCGCCACGCGCGTCTCTGACTTGAAAGACAAGACCGTGGAGCAGCTGCGCGACCTGCGTGACATCGGCCTGAAGGAAATCTCGCTCGGCGTGGAGAGCGGCGACGACTGGACGCTTGAACGCATCCACAAAGGCTATCATGCAGAGGATATTATAGAGCAGTGTGGGAAGCTGACTGAGGCAGGAATAGACTTCTGGATGAGCTTCCTCAACGGTGTGGCTGGCAAAGAACACAGCCATGACCACGCTGTCAATTCTGCAAAGATATTCAGCCAGTGCAAGCCGATGCTCGTCGGCACGGGCGGTCTGACCCTGTTTCCGGGGACTCCGTTACTGGAAGAAGCACAGAGGGGCGCATTCACACCGCTCTCCGAAAAGGAAATGCTCATTGAACTGAAAACCTTTGTGGAGAACCTGACCTGCGACTGCAAGTTTATCACACATCACACCGTTTCGGGCAAGAACCTGACAGGTCCGGACTTCCTGAAACGCAAGGACAGCATTGTCGCAGCGCTCGAACACGAGATCAAGCACGGCGATATGGAGGCTATGGCTGCAATCAGAAGAAATAAGAGATCGCTATGAGTGTCAAAGGATTTGAACGCAAAGACGGACTTTTTTCTCTCTGCGGACTGAACTGCGGACTATGCGGATACCGTCTAAAAGGCAAATGCAAGGGTTGTTTCAAGGACAGCTCTTGTGCGGCGACCTGCCCGATGGCACCATGCAGTGTCCGGCACGGAAATCTGCAATATTGCTTTGAATGTCCCGAATATCCTTGCAAGCACTATGACGGCTTTGACAGCTATGATACGCTTGTTCTCCACCGCAACCAGCGGAAGGACATGCAAAGAGCCAAAGAGATCGGGATAGAGGCATACAGAGCCGAGCAACAGAAAAAGGCCGAGCTTCTGAACAAGTTGCTTGAAACCTACGACGACGGCAACAAACAAGTGTTTTATTGCACCGCTGTAAATCTGCTTTCTATTGACGATATGAAAGCGATCATAGACAAGGCTGACCGTGAGACGGCTGATATGGAACTATCTGAAAGGGCTGCGTATATCAAAAGGAAAATAGCACAACTTATATAGATGGCGCGTGGCATCGGTGCCGCCACGTGTTTATAGTCTAAAACACCACGTTAAACAGCCATCCGCTCAGGATGATGAATAACGTAACAGTGCAGAAAAACACGCCTATGAGCTTCCATGTCATCACTTTCTTGAGCATGGTGGCCTCAGGAAGCGACAAGCCCACCACTGCCATCATGAAAGCAATGGCAGTGCCGAGGGCGACTCCCTTTTGCACAAAGACCTCAATCACAGGCAGGATACCTGCGGCATTGGCATACATAGGCACGGCGAGGATGACCGCCAATGGCACCTCCCACCAATGTCCGCCCGAAAGATGCGCCTCGAAGAAACCTTCTGGCACATAACCGTGCATGGCAGCACCAATCGCAATGCCGATGATAACATACAGCAACACACCTTTCACGATGCCCCATGAGTCACTCAAGATTGACGGCAGGCGTTTCAAGAAAGGCACTTTTTCTTCTTGCCATTGCTGGCTTTCCTCCATGCTGTCATGTAGCATTTGTAACACCCAAGGACTCAGCCATTTCTCTAAATGGAAACGGCCTAGCACAATACCGCCTATCGTGCCTAACAAAACACCACTCAGCACATAAATCAATGTGGTTTTGGCTCCAAAAGTGCCAAGAAACATGGCAATGGCCACCTCGTTGACTAAAGGCGAAGTAATTAGAAACGAGAATGTTACTCCCAATGGAATGCCGCCTTTCACAAATCCGATGAATAGCGGCACAGACGAGCAGGAGCAAAATGGGGTGATGGCACCGAAAAGCGAAGCCAAAAGATATTGCAACCCAAACAATTTGTGGGAGTTAAGGAAATTGCGGAGACGGTCAATGGGGAAATAGGCGTTAATGATGCCCATCACGGCACTGATGAGAAACAACAGCAGCAGAATCTTGATGCTGTCGTAAACAAAGAAGTTGAGCGCGGAGCCAAGCTTTGTTTCGGCACCCAAACCTATCAGGCTGTAAATCAGCCAATCTGCAAAGTTCTGAATCATAAAAAGTAAATTGTGATGATGTAATACACTCCGATGGCAACGAACAAGCCGCCCACAATCCAATTGAGCCATTTTTGGATAACCTGCATTTTGCCGTAGAAACGGCCTATGCTATTGGAACTGAACGCCAAGATCCATGCAATTAATAGTACCGGTAAAGCGGTTGCCACGGCAAAGACAATGGGCAACAACCAACCGCCTTTGACGGTGGCCGACAGCGGAATAAGCATACCGAAATAGAAGATGGCGCTTGATGGACAAAACGCCATCGCAAAGAGCAAACCCAACAATAAAGCGCCTAAACCACCCTTGGTTGTCAACTGCTCACCGTTGCCTTTGAAGCCGAAGGATGGTAGATTCAATTTGCTTCCAAACAACATGTAAAGACCAACTAAAAGCAATATTGGGCCTATTACTTTTCCTCCAAATTTGCCAATGAATTTCTGGATACCGAACAGGCTGTTACCGCCTTTGATGATTGCCAAGAGAATGATTCCCAACAAGGTATAAGCCATTATGCGCCCAAAGGTATAGAGCAAGCCTTTGGTGAAAATGCGCCGTCGAATTTCGATGTCCTTGCCGATAAAACCAATGGCAGCAATGTTGGTTGCCAAAGGGCACGGACTGATGGCGGTCATCAGGCCGAGCAGAAAAGCCGTGGCAATGGGCATACTGCTGTTGTCAAGTAGGTTTTGCAGGAATTCCATATCAACGCAGCATTTTGTCAAGTTCTTGCTTCAGATTGGCCTTGAAAGTTTCAGGCTCAGTTCGGGCGTATCGAAAACCCATATCGGTCAAGTCGACTGTCGTCCCATCCTTGTCGAGAATCAACGACGACCAAGCCACCTTATATCGGTCGGCAATCGCTTCACCATCAGGTTCCGAAAAATCAATGGACTTGAAGACGATTTTACCGTCCTTTTGTGCTTGGGCATATTCGTCGTCAATCAATTCAATAGTTTTGGCTTCAACGGCGCGGCAAGTGGCACAACGTTGGCTTCCATGGAAATAGAGTACCTGAACGATACCTTTTCCCGACAATGGTTTTACGGATTTATCCGTAGCCTGTCCACATGCTGTAATTGCAAACGACACAATAATAAGCATCCCCATGATGAAAGATAATCGTTTCATTATAATTCGTTTTTAGTTAGTCATTTTTTTCAAGGATTTCTTTCACTTGGTTGGGTTTCAACAAGCCTTTGGCGACCACTTTTTCATCAATCACCAAGGCGGGCAAGGTCATGACATTGTACTTCATGATTTCCATCATGTCCTCCTGTTTGATAACTTCGGCATTGAGACCCATTTCTTCCACCACTTTCAGCACCGTGGCGTGGAGCGATTTGCATTTGGAACATCCTGTTCCCAAAATTTTAATTGTCATTTTTTTGTGTGTTTAAGTTAAACTTGTTGATTATTGTTTGTATTTCGTAAAACAACGAACATTATTTCCAAAAAAAAGCGGTCACCCGCAACATTGTCTGTTTTTGCAGACGCATTGTCCAAAGAACTCACCAAAAAGAGCTTTGGCCGCCATCCAATTTTCCTTGTTGATACAATACTTCACCTTGGGTGGAATGATTTCACCTTGTATAAGACCAGCCTCTTTCAGCTCCGAAAGATGTTGTGAAGCTGTGGCTTTGGCAATCGGAAGTTGCTCATGGATTTCCCCGAAAAAACAAGTCTCTTGCTTGGCTAAAAAGTCTATAATGGCAACACGTGCTGGATTACCTAAAGCCTTGGCATATCGTGCCATACGAATCTGTTTTTCGGTGTATTCTTGTTTTTCCATGCCTAAATTTCATTGGTTTGACGCGGCAAAAATACACATTTTTTGAATTGTTCGTAATTTTACGAATATTTTTTTCATTATGGCGGTGGGGTGCTGGTTGGCGGCGAAGTGATTTTTCTTCTTGTATTAACTTGTTGTATTTCAGCAATACTTACAAAAAGGTTTGTGTATTGAAAAAAGGATAAGTGGCTGAAATATAGAAATCTTGTGTATTTTTGCAGTGTATTTTGATTTTATGGAAATAGAGAAACTTAACATAGCATTGAAATCCGCCGATGCCGTCGTCATAGGCGCAGGTGCAGGCCTTTCAACCTCGGCGGGCTTCACCTATTCAGGGGAACGCTTTGAAAAACATTTTGCCGATTTCATCGAGAAATATGGCTTCACCGATATGTACACGGCAGGGTTCCATCAGTTCCCGACTGAGGAAGAACATTGGGCCTATTGGAGTCGGCATATTTACTACAACCGCTATGTGCCTACCCCGAAACCCGTTTACGACAACCTCTTGAAACTCGTGCAGGACAAGGACTATTTCGTCATCACTACCAATGTTGATCACCAATTTCAAAAGGCTGGCTTTGACAAACAACAGCTGTTCTACACGCAAGGCGACTATGGACTATTCCAATGTTCGAAACCTTGTCATCAAAAGACCTACGACAACGAGGATGTGGTGATGAGGATGGTAGCCGAACAGGAGAATTTGCGCATCCCATCGGAGCTAATTCCGAGATGCCCCGTTTGCGGTGAAAAGATGAGGGTGAACCTCCGTTCCGACGACACCTTTGTGGAGGACGAAGGCTGGCACAAGGCCGCACAGCGTTATCTCGATTTCGTGAACGGTCACCAACAAGGCAAGGTGCTCTATTGGGACCTCGGCATCGGGAGCAACACCCCGACCATCATCAAACTGCCTTTTATGCAGATGACCCACAAAAACCCAGAGGCGACATACGCTACCATTAACCTTGGTGAAGCATTCACTGTGGAACAAATCAAGGACAGGTCGATTGTGATTGATGGAGATATAGGGGAAGTATTGGAAGAATTGTTGAATTGTTGAAAATGAATCGTCTGGACTATTTGATAGATTATCTTCTGAAAGAAGACCCGCAGTATTACGAGATGGAGATTCCATCGGATTTGCAAGGCAAGCGAGACCTGTTTCGCGCCTTGCGCAATGTACGTTGGCCAAAACCTATCAGCGATGAGTTTTTGGATTTGCAGGATGAGGAACTGCAGATTCAATTGCAGGAAAAAGGTGTGGTTGAATTAAACGCCTGGAGAGACGCGATTAATCGCGTCTCTACCAACAAACAATTGTTGGTATGGCAAGGCGACATCACCCGAATAAAAGTGGACGCCATCGTGAATGCGGCCAACAGCCAGATGTTGGGCTGCTTCCATCCTTTGCACAAATGCATTGACAATGCCATCCATTCCGCCGCCGGCGTGCAACTGCGCGAGGAATGTTATCAACTGATGCTCCAACAAGGTCACGAGGAACCAACGGGGCAGGCCAAAATCACGAAGGCCTATAATCTGCCCTGCAAGTATGTTATCCATACGGTTGGACCTATCATCCCCAACGGCATCCCAACGGAATTCCAACAGAAACAATTGGCCTCATGCTACCGCAGCATCATGGCTTGTGCCGATGAAAACCGTCTTGAAAGCATCGCCTTCTGCTGTATTTCCACGGGCGAGTTCCGCTTCCCGAATCAGTTGGCCGCCGAAATTGCGGTGCAAACCGTCAAAGAATCCTTGACCGAACATCCTGATTGCAGCGTCAAACAAGTGGTCTTCAATGTGTTTAAGGATGCGGATAAGCGGATTTATGAAAGAATACTGGAAAACGAAAGCGTTTAGACTTTGCGGCGGTTTTGTTTTTTCGGATTACCGAAAAAAGCCTACCTTTGCAGTCTAAACTGTTACTACTACCATTATGGGTACTGCCATCGGTTTGTTGATTCCTTTGTTGGGCACCATACTTGGTGCGGCCTTCGTCTTTTTCATGAAGAAAGACATGTCGCCGAAGTTGCAGAAGTCGCTGTTGGGCTTTGCTTCGGGTGTGATGATAGCCGCTTCGGTGTGGTCGTTGCTCATCCCTGCCATCGAGATGCGGTCGGAAAGTGGCCATTGGGCGGTTTTGCCTGCTGCAATAGGTTTCCTTGCGGGTGTCGGTTTCTTGCTGCTTTTGGATGAACTAACCCCTCACCTGCACTTAGGTACCGATCAACCCGAGGGACCGCGGTCCAAACTCTCCCGCACGGCGATGTTGGCTTTGGCAGTCACCCTCCACAACCTGCCCGAAGGCATGGCGGTGGGCGTGGTGTTTGCCGCTGCGTCGCAAGGTGCCGAAAGTGTTAGTTTGGCCAGTGCCGTGGCAGTTTCTCTCGGCATCGCCATCCAAAACATCCCTGAAGGGGCCATCATCTCCATGCCCATGTGTGCCGAGGGTAATAGCAAGGCAAAGTCTTTCCTTATCGGCAGCTTGAGCGGTGTGGTTGAACCGCTGGGCGGTCTGGCTGTGGTGTTGCTGGCCGCATGGCTCACCCCTATCCTACCCTATATGCTCGCCTTCGCCGCTGGTGCCATGTGCTATGTGGTCGTTGAGGAACTGATTCCCGAGGCTTCATCGGGAGAGCATTCCAACCTCAGCACCATTGGATTTGCCATTGGATTTGTGCTGATGATGGTTTTGGATGTGGTGATGGGATAATCGCCTTTTGTGCTTATTTCTCCGCTGTCACCATCAGCCAGTGTTTGGCCTCGTCTTTCCGAATGTTGATATCCTTGAAGCCAGCATTTGATAGATGCAGGCTGATTTCTTTGGGTTTGTAGGTGTGCATTCCCTCGATAAGGCTTTCCCATTTGGCATCCATCGGTCCCGAGCCGTCCGACTCGTTGACGATGACAAATTGTCCACCGGGTTTGAGTACCCTTTTCACCTCACCAAAACAATGCTCGATGTCGGGCCAGAAATAGATGGTCTCGAAGGCGGTGATGAGGTCGAAATTGTTCTCACTGAAAGGCAGTTTGACCACACTGGCCTCCTGCACCTTGCAACGCCCCTCTGCGATGGCTTTGGCGTTCACTTTGGAAGACTTTGCCACCGAAACAGGCGAATAGTCGATGCCTTGTACCAAACCTTTCGGGGCGCGTTGCAACAGCCGGGCGATGTTGGCGCCACCGCCGCAGCCAATATCCAAGATTTGGCCGTCTTCCTTGATTTGCACCGACGACAAGGCCCAGTTGGCCATTTGGGCATGACCGCCGCCGTTCATTCCGTTCACCATCATCTTGCCGAAGAAGCCTTCGGGCTTGCGCGTATTGCTGAAAATCTTACTAAGTAATCCCATGGTTTTGTTGTCTTTGATTTTGCTGCAAAAATCCGACGCTTTGCCCTATCGCTACAATCCCAAGAAATAGTGATTTTTTCGACCATGAATCATCATCGGCTTGTCAAACAAAAACCCTCTAATTCGATATTTATTTTACTTTTGCTGTAACAAAATCCGCTCTTCTCCGTCTTACTGAAAAAGTTATTTTATCTGATGAAAAAATATAGAACCCCTATCATCCTGTTTGCCGTATTTGAGATCATCGCTGTATCACTTTGGCTGGCAACAGGCAGTTTGTTCTATTTGCTCAACTTCAGCTATATCGGCACCATCATCGGTGTAGGACTGGCCTTGTCAAAAGCGGGATGGAAACATGCCAGAGAATTCATCCAATTTGGCGTAGGCGCCTATATGCTGGTCTTTCTCGGACTGATATGCAGGGAAAACATGCAGATTGAGGGCTTTTGGTATTACTTGTTCTCCGGCGTGGTAGGCGCGGGTGTGCTTCATTATCTCATCGCCAAAATCTTCGGACCTCTCCTCTTCGGGCGCGGCTGGTGTGGCTATGCCTGTTGGACGGCCATGATCCTTGACCTCCTCCCCTATAAACAACCACAAGGTCCGAGAAAAAAGATTGGATTCATCCGTTACATCGTGTTTGCGTTGTCGCTAATCCTCGTCCTCTTGCTGTTCCATTTCGACAAAGCCAACAAGCACACCCTATTCATGCTGTTTCTCATCGGCAACTTGGTCTATTATGTGGTGGGCATCCTTCTTGCCGTTATGTTCAAGGATAATCGCGCCTTCTGCAAATACATCTGTCCCGTCACGGTCTTCCTCAAGCCGATGAGCCACTTCTCTTTGCTGCGTATCCATTGCGATGAGAGCAAATGCATCCAGTGTGGCAAATGCCTGAAAGTGTGCCCGATGGAAGTGGAAGTGAACAACGACTCACGCAAACGAAAAAACGCCACCGAGTGCATCCTGTGCCATAAGTGCACCAAGGAATGCCCTGTGAAAGCTCTGAAATAACAAATACCAACTAATATGAAAACAAGACTACTCTTATCTCTTGTCTTATCGCTGATGATTGGCTTCAGCGGTTGCCAATCCAACCAAAAACAATCTGATTATTGCACCATCAAAGGAACCGTGAAGGGCCTTCCCGATGGCACCAAACTCGAATTGCTGGATAAGTTCAACCATTGGGAGGTTGTAGGCACGGGAACGGTTAAAAAAGGCGCCTTTGAGATTCACCCCGATGTTTCGTCGCCCACCCATGGGTATCTTTACGTACAAGAAGGCATGCAATTGAAGGACTTCATTTTGGAGCCAGGAACGATTCTTGTCGAAGTGGATGCCACCGACGAGGAGGACCTCGAAACTGGTGCCAAAGGAACCCCTTCCAACGAAATTGATTACAAGTGTTTTTCGCTTAGCCATAGTGGAAATCAGGAAGCCGCCCAAGCCATAAAGGACTCCGTGCTTAATGCCGAGCAAACAGGGGCATTGGCATTGGCAAAGGTCGAATATTGGTGCAAGTCGTCTGCACAAGCGCTGGGTGTTTTAGATCGTTTGTCGCCCGAATTGGCAGCATTGCCTTATATCGACGAATTGAGAAAAGAATTGACGCAACGCATCAAAACTGAACCCCGGACGGAAGGTAGCGATATTGTTCCTCTATTCATCGACATGGAATATCCCGACGTGAATGGCAAACCGGTCAGTCTGAGTTCGGTGGTGAACGACCCAAACAACCGCTATGTCCTTGTCGATTTTTGGGCTACTTGGTGTACCGGATGCGTGGAAGCCATGCCTCAATTGAAAGAGATTTACGCCAAATACCACGAGAAAGGACTGGAAATCTACGGTCTCTCTGTGGATGCCAATCACAAGAATTGGGAGACTTTTCTCGCCAAAAACCAGCTTGCGTGGATCAATGTATGTGATGAGAGCGGAGGGAGAAAAGAGGCCAGTAAAGTCAGGCAAGATTACGCCCTTCGAGGCTATCCAACCACGCTGCTGATTGACTGTCAGAGCGGAGAGGTCATTGCCCGTGGCGAACTCAACGAAATAGATGCGATGCTTGCCGAATTGCTTCAATAGCTTTTTTCACTATTTTTGCACCCGCTTATCAGAAGGAGTCGCCGAGATAGTCTTGCAGCCCTCGCTTAAGCTTCAGGATATGAAATGAACAGCCTTCCTTCCAGAACCAAAGCCCTGATCGGCGTCAGTTTCCGTGAGTTTGCCAGATATGCCTTGCCGAGCATCATAGGGATGCTCATCGTGGGCTTGCAAACCATCATCGACGGGCTTTTCGTGGGTCGTGGTGTGGGTGCGCTGGGTCTTGCCGCCGTCAACATCGCCATGCCGCTCATCAGCTCGATGCTGAGCGTATCCATCATGATCATCTCAGGCGGCATCGTCATCACAGGCATCGCCAAAGGGCAAGGCGACGAAGCACGGGCGAAAGGCTATACCTCACTTACCTTTGTCACGTTATTAGTCACCATTGCGGCACTTTCCGTCTTGGTCGGCCTTTTCCTCAAGCCTTTGTGTTATTTCCTCGGCAGCAACGATGAAGTGTATCCTTTTGTCCGTCAGTATCTTGGCATCATCGGCTGCGGCTTCATCTTCTACTGCATCCCCAACTTCACGGAGGCTTTCACCCGCCTCAACGGAAAACCCAACTGGGTGTTTGTCAGCGGGGTCATCTGCTGTGTGGTGAACATCGTCTTGGATTATTTCTTCGTGCTGCGTTTCGGCTGGGGTGTGGCCGGAGCCGCGATAGCCACCTGCATAGCCAACACCACGGCGGCCTTGGTGCTGTTTCGCTTTGTCCGTTTCGGCAAGATGATGGGCGGGCGCAAGGAGATCAAAAAAGTGTTTTTCAATGGCTCGTCCGAGATGCTGACTTCGGTTTCGGCGGCGGTCACCACCTACATCTTCAACCTCGTGCTGATGCGTGAGATTGGCACCAAGGGCGTGGCGGCCTTCACCATCGTCTGTTACCTCAATTTCATCGTCAACATGTCGATTTTCGGGTTGTCGCAGGCCATGTACCCTTTGATGTCGTACAGTGTCGGTGCCCAAAACCACAGAAGGGTCAAGTCGTTGTTGGCCAATGCCTTACTTCTCGGAGGAGGCATCGGCATTGGGGTCTATCTGCTCGTTTTGATTTTCAAACACGGCATCGCTAGTGCCTTTAGCAACGGCGATCTGGAGTTGCAAACGCTGACTACCGTTGCCGCCACTTATGTCACGTTACATTATTTGGTGTCGTTCGTTAATATTGTGGACTGCAGCTTCCACACCGCCATCGAGCGGCCCTTGGAGTCGGTGATCATCGCCCTCTGCCGAAGCATTGTCTTCGTGCTGATTCCCATGTTTTTGCTCACCCCTGTCATCGGTCAAAAAGGCATTTGGCTCAGCATGCCGATTGCCGAGGTAATGACCTTGATGGTCAGTATTCCGCTGGTGCTGGTATCTTTGAAAAGAATGACACGAACGTAATAAACCAGTATCTATGCAAGTTATAAAAGAAACCACATAACACTATGAAAAGACTGCTTTTGTGCCTGCCACTCTTGTTCTTGGCCCTTTTCGCTCATGCCACGGGTCAATCTGGTGACGTGCTCTTTATAGACGGGGCTCGATGGGAATTATTAGGTAAGCCTATTGATTTAGACGCTACGCTCTATCACGACTTGAAAGCCGTGTTGCCGGAAGATCGGCCCATTGAAACTTCGAATTGGGACGGCTATACCGGCTATTGGAGCATCCAGCAAGATGTGCTTTACTTGGATAGCGTCAGATGTGAATACTACGATGCCAAGATCCGAGGCATGAAAGGCAAGTCCATTCCTTCCAACACCCTCCTCCGTGTATTCAAAGACTATGTGGACGGTGACCGCATCGTAGCCAATTGGCTTACGAGAGAGATTCGTGTGGCTACTGGGAAGATGATTTACTACCAGCACACCTATTTTGAACGCAATTACGAGGAAGAGATGATGCTCAGCATCGTCAAAGGAAAGGTAACTGGGCGGAAAGAATATCACAACTATATTGTGGAAGGTTTTTCGTTCGACAAGAAAAATCAAGATAACCACGATGAATTGCGCGAGATGTTTCCTCTGCATATTGAGCGTTATCCGGAGCTGGCCAGCGAAGAGCGCATTGTGTTTAGGGTCAAACAGGCCCGTGTTGATGCGGAGGGCAATCTGGTGGAGTGCGAAGTGAAAGTGCTCAAGCCCAACGACAACCCGCTTCTTGCCGCTGAAATCGCCGAATCGCTGAAGGCCTACCATCCTTGGAGGGTGTTGTTCATCAACGGAGAATACAGTGCTAAAGGAATCGAGGGATGGATTATTTCGTATCCAATAGGCAAGTAAAGAAACTACATGATAACCCTCGACACTACCAATATGTGCTCGCATTTGCAGAAGAAGTTATTCGATGAGGATAGAGAGTACCATCGTTTATGGATGGCTATGCAAGATGACCCAGAACTGACGGCCGTGGTTCGCTCACGGCAACTCCACATCTATTGCAATGGCAAGAAAGTGTTGGTGTTGGCTGGGAGGTCTGCTCCGAAGATTATTAGGGAGGATCCGATTTGTGAGATGATAGCAAATTACGTTTAGATATTAGTTTGATTTCTAAACAGATCAGCCTATCTTATTTTCAGAAGGCAAAGCTAGTTTCTGTATTTCGTTCCAGTAGAAGAATGCTTCGATATTGCTTTTCTTGAACTTGTTGAATTTCGTTGGCAGTGGTTCTGTGATAGTGGCATCTGCCAATTGTTGTTCGCTGCCTGGAGTGAAGTGGTGTACCTCTGTTATTCCTTTCTCGATGAGTTTGCTGAGATAGGCCGCTTTGGAGGCATTGACAATGGCGTGGTCAAGGCTGTAGTTTTTCTCGCTATGGATGAAACTACGCACTTTGCCTATGCCATTCTGTAGCAACTGGAATTCTTCAGGATTCTGCATGCCTCTAAGACAGATACAACATGATGTGTTGAAAATGTCGTCTAGTACATCTTGTATGCTTGATGGGTCGGCCTTACGATAAAGCAACTCAACGGCGGCAAACTTTCGGAATGTTTCATCCGTAATAGTCAGATCGTTTGTCAAGTCGAACAAGGAGGCAATGTCGAACAACTGCTTGTTGATTTCCATAGAGCAGTCTTTGTCGCCCTTGAAGAACGGGATGCCAGTGGTATGCGGCGCAAAGGCTGTGAGTTTGTCGCCAAGCATGTCTTGGTAACTGGGAAGGTTGACCATGACTGGTTCGCCCTCTGTCTTAAGGAAGGGACTATCGATTGGAAGTGACACCACTTGAGAATAGTGGTTTTCCTCAAACAGGACATCCAATAGGATTTTGTCCTGTTTTCCTCCCTCCGGGTAGGACACCTGATAGTTGTATTTTGCGTGTTTCTTAGGGATGTCAGAACGGGAAATACGTTCTACCAATTCTACCTCACCGAAACCGTATTCTGACGAATAGACCTTTAGATAATCTTCTATCTGTGTGCTTGGCGGACAAATGATATCGACATCTATAGAGAGTCTTTTTGCACTATTGAGGTGCAGCATCTCGGCGGTGCCCCCTTTGAACAGTAGTGGGCAACCTGAGCGTACTAATGCTTCAAGTAATGAAAAGGCTCTGATGGTCTTTTCTGCCAGTGCGATGTCTTTCACGTTATTCTCTTTGGCAACTTTTTCAATCCATGCCAAAGTTCTGCTATCTGGATGTATCATGATTCGATGGTGTTAATGATTTTGAGGATCTGGTCTTTACGATGGCGACGTGCGGCATAACGGAGTAAACGGCTGCGATTCACATTGTGTCTGCTGAAGGCTTCCTCATAAATTGTGTAAAGCTCAGCACCTTGGGCGAAAACAAGTTCCTTATCCCCTGCGGCATCCACAAGGATTTTTTCCAATGTGGGTACAGGCGTATTGTTTGCCATAATTAAGGGAGCTTCGTTTACTAATAGGCGAACGATTAGGAGTTTGTCGGTTGTGATGTACCTCTCACATTCCTGTTCTGTAGGGTTCAGTAGTATGGACATAGAAAGGCCATCCCCTTGCAAGAAGTTGAAAACCGATTCCATTGCAACTCGCTCCACATCAATAAGCGTCATTCCCAAGGCTGGAATGTGACGCATATATGGAACCAAAACAGAAGGCTTCCATACACAGAAATCAGCGAATGGAAATTTTTCCTTTATTTGTTTGGCCATGGAAAGCTCTTCTTCAGATGGCTTATAAATGAAAGTTGTTTTTTCTTTCTCGGGGTGTGCGTACAGACCGTAGCCTGCTTTTACCAGCTTTCCTTGCTCCACTAGGCGTTTCAGCAGCACATGGGCTGATGCTTCAGATACATTGTTGGTAGCCAAAAACTGCATCAGGTCACGTCTGCGGAAGGGTTGCTTTTGTAAGGAAGCATAATTTAATATCTGATCTACTATGGTCATAATGCGTATTTCGTAATATGGACGCAAAGATATAACAAATTTGGCAAATATTGGGAATTTTTGCCAAAATAGTTATAGGTTTCTATACGGGAAATAGTGGTATGGAACACTGCTGTCCTTATCCGTTGGAAACATTTTCATGGAACGGCTACATCTTGGGATACGACCATCCTAATATGAAAACCCGACATTGCATATCGGGGTGTGATAGGGTCGTCCCTTGGGGACTTGGCCTGGCGCATTGTCATCGTCTGTGCCCCGCAGACGGCGGTTTGAGTCGCTTATTGGGGTAATAATGCTCTCTCTCTTTGATTGAAATCTTACTTTTTACTCTTTTTTCCTTTGATTATCCAAGTTTTTGTATTTTTGCAAACTAGTATCGCTAAATAGCGGTGCGTTTTTATTGGAAATAACATAGCGTTAGTGCTATATTCGGAATGTCCCTGAACCTAGGAAATTCAACAGACATTTGTAAGACGAATAAGTACCAGCGCCTGCGCTATAGCGCGGGCTGGACTTATCTTT
>JAEEGG010005378.1_pt1 | contig 30482 bp, 25 predicted proteins | sample 9134161 | NCBI WGS metagenome assembly JAEEGG01 (sample SAMN16246543, study PRJNA631951) | gut metagenome | biome: gut microbiome; feature: rumen; material: CR-attached | host: Bos | place: Iran: Karaj | collected 2018-10
CGCGCTTCGGCGACATAATGACAGAAACCGCCATCTTATCAAATGCCATTGCGCTAGCCAACAGATTGCGCGTATTTGCATCTAGAAGTTCTTTCGGGGTACGCTTAATAACAGCTATCAACTCCTCCTCTGTCTTAGGCGTGAATGGTGGCTCTTTTTTCTTCGGTGGGCGATATTTTTCAAGCCTAGGATCAATAAACGAAGTAAACTTAGCCATTATCTTATAGAAGAATGAGTGGTTGTGGTTATTTTGTTTCGTCATTACATATATACTCCGTTCCTCGTGGTATAATTATAGCATCTTATTAAGTGAGGAAATTAGGAGTTATTAATGAATAAGTTTACTGCCGTCGCGATTGCGGTTATCATCCTCTGCTTTGGCGGTTTAATTCTCTGGTCTACAAATCAAAAAAGACAAGAAAGTATAGATTATAATACTTACGACTCTACCAAGATTCTCGAAGCCAATGATGATAACGGCAATATAGCGGATCATGTCCGCGGGAAGGCTGATTCGAAGGTCGTTGTAATTGAGTATGCCGATTTATCTTGCCCAGGGTGCGCCAGCATGATGCCACGTATGTCGAAGCTTTACGAAGAATACGGCGACCGTGTTGCTTTCGTTTTTCGACATTTCCCCATCAAGGGGCATCAAAATTCACGTTCAGCCGCCGCCGCTATTGAAAGTGCCGGTTTTCAAAATTATTACTGGGAAATGCTGGAGGCGCTCTACGCGAGCCGCTCGGATTGGTTAGAAGCGACAGGTCAAGAACGTACCGATATCTATGCACGCATCTTTATGGATATCGCACCGCAAGGTGATGAAGCAAAGTTCCGCGCCGATATGAATGACCAGAATATTGAGAAAAAGATTAGTTTCGATTACACTCTCGGCAAGAATAAAGACAAGGTAGAGGCAACGCCATCAGTGCTCGTGAATGGTAAATCAGTCGACATCTCAAGAGAAGGCGTGACTTTTGACGATATCATAAAAGATTTGAAAAAAATGATAGAGGACGAATTAAAGAAGTCAGAAGAGTCTAAGAAATAGTAATTCTATCAATGCAACAAAAAATCTCCCAGAAATGGGAGATTTTTAGATATTACTACATTTCGATGTATTCATTCCACCGAAGTGTATCCACTCGTAGCGTCCCCTTACGAGTACGCTTTTTCATGGTTTTCTCCTGCTTAGTAATGTAACCGCTCGAAACGACCTTTGCCCCTAACCGATAAGACGGCTCTTTGAGCGGCAATAAGCATTATAACAAAGAATTTCGCAGGATTCAAGCATAAGCTTTTTTATACCCTAGCGCTTCTTGAGAGCCTCTCTAATGCGGTCCTCGACTGACAAGTTGATATCTATGCCGTCTAAAGCCTTCGTAGCGTCAGCAAGCGTAAAACCGAGCGACATCAACGCATCTAGCGCATCGTCGTGCTCTAAGGTCGTCTTCTGCTCCGGCTCAGCCTTTCGACCATAATAGGTCGGTAAGCCGACTTTATCTCTGAGATCTACAATAACTCGCTCGGCAGATTTTTTGCCCACGCCGCTAGCTTTAGATACGTATGCGGAGTCAGCGTTCGCGATAGCATTGCGAACTTCTTCAACTGGCGCCAGGCTCAAAATAGCCATTGCAGCCTTGGGGCCAATCCCCTGCACCGTGATAAGTAATTCAAATAGCTTTTTAGCAGCCAAACTGGAAAAGCCAAATAATTCTTCGGACTGTTCGCGAATATGGTGATAAGTGTAAAGCTTGATGTCGTCGTTTAAGCTTAGATTGTCGAAATCAATGCTCGTAAGCGAGACTTCATACCCGACTCCATGCACGTCAATGATGGCGGAATTGGCAAATTTTTCGGCAACTTGGCCGTGAACGTGTGCAATCATGTTCCATATTATACAAGATTTCTTGAGGTAGTAAGAAAAAAGCCCCCGGCTCCGACCGCATCCGTAGTGGATTAGGTCTTTGCCGGGGGGTAAGTTGTCACTGTGCGATTCTGCGTCTACGCCTACGATAGCGTAACGCCTGCACTGTCCTGAATTCGGTCTCTACGCTCGTCGAAATGATAAGCGCGCTCAAAACCAAAAGAATCATGACAGCGAAGTTATCGCGATAAGCAAAGTGGCAAAACAATGGCGGAAGCGCTACGAGCGCGGCAAATAGTGCCACCAAACAAGCCGGATTACGCTGGAACATCTCATCTCTTTCATCGTCAATGATATTAAGATATGAACTGTAAGCCCACAGCCCGAGCGCGATAAGAGCAGCCCTTGCAATGCCTACCTTGACAATGATATCAATGTCACCATCAAAGGTCAGCTCGGCAACAACAAGCGCTCTTACTATCAAGCGGTTGATCGCCTGACCATACAGCTCGGAGTCAACCTTCGGACGACCTTCGCCTCTTACCAGAACGAAGAGTACCATTATCTCTATAATTTCCGACATCAGCAGCAGCATGGCGAAACCCGTAGGATTAGCAACGAAGCCGTTATCTGCAACCGTCAGAAGCATTGCTATTACCACTATTGCGAGAATGGCGATAATTTTAAGAGCATTAATCGCAGTTTTCATTTAATCCCCCCTTTTTTAGGACAACTTTATAAATATCAAGCACGTCAATTAGCGCTCGATGTCGATTATATAATAATATTCTAGTGTAGTCAAGCTAGCTTACGAGTATGCAACCCGCGTCATGAGCGCATGAGTTATTGCCGCAGCTAAGGCGTCGGCGGCATCGTCGGGCTTTACAATCTGCTTCATATTAAGAAACATGCGCACCGCCTCTTGCATATCTTTCTTTTTCGCACGACCATAACCCGTCATTGTTTGTTTTATTTGAAGAGGAGTGTATTCATAAACTGGAATATTACGTTTCCTTGCCGCCAGGATACAAACTCCACGCGCTTCAGCAACAGTTATGCCAGTTGTGATATTTTGATTAAAAAATAGCTTCTCGATCGAGCATTCATCCGGATGCGTTTCGTCGATTATCTCATTAAGTGATTCATAGATGTCTAAAAGACGATCTGCTAATGGCGTGTGGGCTGGGGTCGTGATCACGCCGGCTGTAATCATACGTGGCCGCTTATGTGTTGTAAATTCTACAACGCCAAAACCACAAATGCCGGTTCCTGGATCCACACCTAAGACACGCTTTGTTGACATATTAATATATTATACCTTACGAAATTTGCTACTAAATGCCTTAATTGCCTTCCTGATTTCTAGTCGATATTGATATATCACATATGAAATGCTCGCGATAGCTGCTACTGCTATCGTAGAAATTGCGATAAATATTTTAGGATTACGATATTCCTCGCTGTCTTCCACTGGCATAGGCGCGTAATCGGCGAGTTCACCAGTATTTTCGCGAATTTTACGACAGCGATTCGTCTCCGGATTGCGCTCATAGCCCTCCTTACATTCCGTCGATGTTGTTGTATTCTCGATTTTTCGACAACGATTAGTGTCAGGATTACGCTCATAGCCATCTTTACAGGGAGTCAAGACAGTAGCCGCCTCAATCTTTTTGCAACGATTCGTAAGTGGATTTAAATATTTTCCTTCTGGACAAATCACGGCACTTTCTTCGGCACTGGCTTCTACCTTTTTAACGCAATTTCCAGTAGCAGGATTAATTATTTTGTCTTCGGGACAGGTTTGAAATTCTTGATAAATATTCGCCGAACTTGGGGTCGGTTGATAGGTTTGGCGCCAAAAAGCTAATTCCGTATTTGCGTCGAAAAGAGCATACGAAGTACCTCTTTTCTGGCCGTTAGGATAATCAATACTATCTACAACAGTCCCATCCAAATCGATTACGGAAATCGTATTGGTCGATACTGGGTTTTTTGTTAGCGACAAGGTGGCGTCTTGATAGGCATAATAATCGCCTGGAGCAAGCTCGCCAAAAAGCGGATAGACGCTATTTTTATACACTACGCGACAAGAATCTAACAATATCGGCACATCAGTGGGATTATATAATTCAATAAACTGCTCCGATGCATTAGTCTGATAATAACTATATACCTCTGTTATTTTGACGCCGTTACAACTTGGACCGACAGAGACAACTTCCGACTCTTCGTCGCTAGGAAGCTCTGCAATACTTTCGAAATTTATATCTGGGTAATACTTTTCCATAGCAAAATCGACACCATCGAGACACTCTTTACTGCAACGCTTTAGTGAATAGTTATCCTCAAATCTTGTGGCAAATTTTGCGTAGCTATTATCGCATTTGAGTTTCCCCCAGCATATCTCATCGATTTTATCTTCTCCGTAATATAGCTCAAGCATGCCAGCCGTAGAGGCGAGACCGGAAGAACCAAAATCATAAAGATAATACGAGCCATCAGCGCTAGAGTATTGAGGGCTAACCGACGCGCCTAGCACTAGCCGATTACCTAGCATGCGCAAATTCTCCGCAAAAGAGATTTCTCCTGAAACGTTACCGGCGCTATTTGTATAGACAATCCGAAAAGAAGATAGTTCTAAATAATCTTCAACTATACGTTCGAGCTCGATAAAATCATAATTTTGCGCGGAACCGTCGTCCTTATAGCCAGCATTGACGGCATAGAAACGTAGCGGAATAGATAAATCGTCAGCGTGCGTAGTATTGGGCGACGCCAAAATAGTAAAGAAAGTGACAATTACTCAAATTAATATAACTGATTTTTTCATAGAATTAGCATAAATAAATACACGAAAATACCCAAGCATAAGTGCAATATTTTTAAGAGCGTGCTAAACTGTAACCATGAGCGATTTATTAAGTATCGCTACGATTGTACTAGCAGGCATCGTGCAAGCCTCCCTGCAGCTTAGTTTGGGTGGCCTTGTTTTGTTGTATCACTCTAGTATGGGGCGCCATAAAAGGCGTAAAACTCGCTACTTGGCAAAGAATTACATTATCGGTGCATGTGCGATTAGTTTCGTAATTGTTTGCGCTGGCGCATTCGTAATACAACACCTATTCGGCGGGCCAATGACGCAGGAATGGATGATGATTATCGTGGGCGCATTTGCGGCCTGCTCGCTCGTAATGTGGCTGGGCTATTTTAGAGACGGAAAAGGCACCGAGCTGTGGCTACCAAAGAGTTTTTCGCGTTTTATTACGAGGCGCGCAAAGTATACAAACGATAATATTGAGGCTTTTTCATTAGGTATGCTAAGTGCCTTTGCGGAATTTCCAATTACTTTGGCGATTTATTTCGTAGTAGCAAATTGCCTTCTAAACGTAAAGCTACCACTTCTAGTTGTACTTATCTATATCGCCATCGTATCGATACCAATGGTAGCTCTGAAGATTAATATTAAGACTGGCAAGAATGTAATTGTGGCACAAAAATGGCGTATTAAAAATAAGCGTTTTGCAAAGTTCTTCTCAGGCAGTGGTTTTGCAGTATTGGCAATATTCTTAATTGCATTTTGGGTAATGTAAATGGCAAAGAAGCGGATTACATACGAGTATACACACGATGGCGTAAAAGAAAGCATACTTAGACATGCACGTGCTTTGCGGCTCCCAGAGGGTTGGGCGAACCAAATATCTGAGCGCATTGCTAATGCGACTGACAAGTGGATTGAAGATAAGGATATTGTAACTGAAGACGACTTGAGGATTTTCATCTGCAAAGAGTTAGATGAGGTTAGTCCTGATATCGCTTTTGCTTATCAAAATCATGATAAAATAATATAAGATGAGTAAGCGTTTCGATTATGACCTGGCCGTCATCGGTAGTGGCGACGCAGGCGGTAAAGCGGCCTTAATTGCAGCCGAATCAGGACGACGCGTAGTCTTGATTGAAGCAAATAAATGGGGCGGATCTAGCCTGAATTCAAGCAATGTGCCTTTTGGCGCACTTTTTCATGCGTCCCAAATCTATAAAAAGGCCCTAGACGGTGGCAAATTCGGTATTTCGAGCAACGGTTTACGCTACAACTATCCAACGGTTAATAATTGGAAGAACGTCGCTATGCGACGAGCAAAAGCAAATAGTAAAGCAATTTTTGAGGCAAGTAATATTACTTGCATAAAAGGTAAAGCGCGTTTTATTTCAAAGAAGGAGCTTGCCGTTAATGATGAAATAATTCAAGCAAAGAACTATCTCATTGCCACAGGTGCGTCTGTCTTAGATACTGGCATTAAGATTCCCGAGAATGTTGATTATTGGCTACCGGAAGATGTCTTAAACATCATACGTCCGCCAAAAAGCTTATTTATTATTGGTGCCGGCTCAACTGGTTGCGAACTAGCGCAATATTTTGCCACACTCGGTACTGAAGTCATAATTGCTGATATCGCCGGCCGCCTCTTGCCACGTGAAGATGAGGAAGTCGGTCAGGTAATGGACTACGTCTTCAATAAAGATAAAGTTAAAGTATTAACACAGTCGCGCGTAATCGCTCTCGAAAAAGATGGCCAGGCCAAACGAGTTATATTCTTGCGTGGCGGTCAGGAAAAATCGGTTCGCGTAGACGAAGTACTAATGTGCACGGGAAGTGCCCCAAATGTTGATATTGGCCTCGAAAATGCCGGCGTGAAGTTTAATCGTAGCGGAATTAGCGTAGACATAACGATGCGCACATCTCAAAAACACATCTATGCCGCTGGTGATGTAGTTGGTGGACACAGTTCGACCGAGAAAGCCGAAATTGATGCGCGTGTCGCAGCGATGCATATTATTGGTAGATCAAAGGCGATTGCAGACTATCGTGGCGTCATCCGAGTAACAGATACTTTCCCAGAGGTCGCACAAGTTGGCGAGACTGAGGACGACTGTTTGCGTTCGGACAAGAAAATCACAAAAGTCGTTGTCCCACTCGATGGAGTTATGAAAGCAAATATTTCCGATACGCATAACGGGTTCATTAAATTGATTGTCGCAAAGAAGACAAATAAACTGTTAGGCGCAACCGTTGTTGCCCCGAATGCCGGAATCGTAGCGCAGGAACTAGCTTTCGCACTCTGTTATGATTTAACCGCTGACAATATAGCACTCGTGCCACATCTGGCAAACGATTGGAACGCCCTAATTCGAGAAGCCTGCGAAAGGCTATAGATTAATCTAACCATTATCGTTGATAGCCATTATCCATACAGAGAGTTGAGCCGTTTTCTAGTTTAATACGAAAAGCAAAAATCTTATATCCATTAGACTTACTTCTGCCAATATCGTCACTAAAATACTCGCCATCGCATATGGCACCATCATTGTACTGAATGTCGCCTACTTCCATTTTCGCCCAAGCGTCATTCTTGCCAAGATCCGGGCGCGTGCCGCTAACTTCTTCGTCAAATTCTCCGCGATTATATGTTTTTCCATTTTTACAATTAGTAACATTAGTCGAATTCCAAAGTGCTACCTTATACGGTTCTCCCGTTCGTGGGTCTTTCAGCTCGTCGCCAACATAACGTTTATAAAAAGTACAAAAGCCATTAGAAGAATTTCTATTACCAAAAACATCAGTAACACTTTTAGAGTTATGCTTATACCAATCATTCATCGATGCAACGATAGAGCTCAAATTGTTTTTGCGTTGCGTATCGCGCTGAGCACGTCGAAGTGACGGCAGCGCAATAAATACCATCATAAAAATAAGGCCAGCAATAGCTAATACTAGTACTACTTCTATTATAGTAAAGCCACGCTTCTTGCTCATGCTTAGTCTATTGTAACATATACATAATAAAAAATCGGCCAAAAGCCGTTCTTTTTATATTCTGGTGGCGGGGGTTGGATTTGAACCAACGACCTTCTGGTTATGGGCCAGACGAGCTACCAGGCTGCTCTACCCCGCGATGATACTTAATTATTTTACGCTTATCCAAACAAAAAGTCAAGCCATTGGGAGAAGTTACTACGATACTCGGATTCCTCCAACTCTTTTTCGAGGTATTTCGTGCGCGCATTTTCAGAGTTCTCTGGTAAAATCACCATCGTCTCCCCTTCGGCTTTCTTGCCAAGTTTCATTCGCGCCATTAATTCTTTATATTCATCAGTCTCAAAATATTGTTGCTCAAGCCGATATTTATCTACTTCGATTTTGGTCTTTGCGGCTTCAAGTTGTTTGCTCTTGAGTTTTTCTTCAAGGTTCCAGTTACGAGTAGTCGAATTAATCGCACCCCACGCCCAATAAAAACAGATAAGTACCGCGATCACCGTAATTATATTTCGGAGTGTAAAAATATCCTTTTTTGCATAGTAACGTATCTTACGAAAAAATGTTTGGACCCTTAGCCACATGTTGTTATTATAGCACTAACGTTTTTACGTCAATCCGCATCAGACGATTGCCACGGGGGTAACAATAGCTCTAGTTAGTGATTTTTTATCTCAAGGTATGGTATACTTCTATTCACGGGGGCATAGCTCAGTGGTTAGAGCAGTCGGCTCATAACCGATTGGTCGCTGGTTCGAACCCAGCTGCCCCCACCAGAAGATTTATAAAATAGTTTTTGACTATATCGCAATCTGTAAATACCTGTTAAATCCCTTGCAAAAATAGAGGGGTATTTTTTATGTCATTTTTGCAACAAAAAACATGTCAGAAATTATAATTTACTTCTATAATTTCGGCTATTAAATCCCCAAATTAGCATAAGAGTCCGTAGACCGTTCAGCACCTTTGCGCCATCTTTGCAGGAGATGGCGCTTTTTGTTGCAGTCGTTGTTCTTTAAATCGAAAAAGCCGCCAGCGTTATTACTGGCGGCATATCTTAGGTTAATTATCTCCGGTAGCTACGAATAGCTCCTTTTGCTTTGCGCACCATTCTGACCACGCTGCGCTCGTGTCGTCCGGAATCGGTACCGAGTCATTGATGAACGGCAAAGGCATATCCGCAATCAGATTTGCCTTCACTGATCTCTTGTCGAACTCGCCATCTCGGATCATCCGCAAGCAAAGCTTGAACCTCTCGAAATCCTTATCGCAACAGAATGAATACATTTTATATATTCGCTCCGCGGTGATTTCGAAATCGTCCAAGATATACAAGTAATCAAACGCTTTTCCCTCTCTGAGCAAAGCAGTTATTACGCCGTATGTGCCGGGGAGTACGCGATTTTCTTTGTTTACGCATATTTTTAACGCATAATCAGTTATCGTATCAGCCATTGTGAGACTCTGAAAGATTCTGCCCATGGTGCCTCCTTTTCATAAATGAACCTTAAGTATCCTTAAATATTATTATGGTATCATATATTTCCGTTTTTGTCAAGCTTCTACCGCACAAATAGTCCCACGTAGACCGTTCAGCGCCTTTGCAACATATGCGCCATAATAGAACTATCATCAGAATTGATGGTAGATGATACTCACTGAAGTTGAAGTCTCCTAGCAAATAGACTGCGAAGAGATGAGAGCAACCAGGTTAAAAAGCGGTATGGAAAGACGCGACGATCTTCCCAAAGCACTTTATAGCCTCCATCCTGTAGCTAATTGAAACCTCATATAGTCCCATTTGTAATGCCCCGCTCATTAATATCGAGCGGGGCTTTCCTTTTATATATACAATATTCCATCCTTTATATCCTCCCTATACAATGTTAATACCTGGTGAATTAAACCCCACCAAGAGGAAAATACCAATAGGGTATTATTTGTTTACCTATTACATATAGATACCAGACAAGACTCAATGATTCGCGAGAATGGGCGGCCACATAAGATAGCGAGGTTTTTAGAGTTTTACTATAACTCCGTCGGCATTTCGGAAAAAGTATATAAGTGTAGATAAGGGTGGTTGCAATTCTGCCTCATAATTATCTAAAGCTATTGCGTACGTATTACCTCCGACAGTACTCCTATATATTGTCGTATCAGGTGCAGCTCCAGCCGATTTCGGTATTTGAAAGACGGAAAGATTTACTGGCTCGCCGTCACTATAAAGCTTATAAAAGACATTGCCAACTTCTGAAACATATTTCTTATAGGTAATGTTGTTAGAAATGTTTGGTAATTTGACTTTTATTCCTAATTCCGATATCCCTAAATATCGATCAGAAACAAGAGGAATATCCATATCTAGGGCATCGATTTTATCTTCATATTCGAAACGCGAAACTGGTTTGTTGGGATTATCCGCCCTTTCTTCCTCTTTTTCTTTTTCTTTCTCCTTCTCTTTCTCTTCCTCTTTGTCTTCCTTTTCTTCTTGCTCTTCCTTTTCTTCGCGCGAGTCTAGCTGAGTAGTATTTTTATCATCTCTGGCAATTTTATTTCTCAAATCAGAAATCTGAGCATCTTTTTGCGTACTCTGAACCATGCCATAGATGCCAAATCCGATTCCGCAAACCGCCACAAGACAAGCAACCGCTGCAATAATTACCCATTTTTTCACATCATTTGGCTTTTTATTATCAACAACCGGCGCCGTAGCGGTCGTAGTTGTATCTTGCTGCATAATATCATTATCCTTTTATCATTCTTGTGTTTATTATGGCATATTTATGCTCTAGTTTTCCTACAAAACCATAAGCCGTCATGCCAATATTACGGTATCGGCGGGAAGAGTCGCTCTCCGTACTAAAAGAACTATATATACTACAAAAGCTGGGCGTATGGTTTTTGCGCCCAGCTTTTATATTTACGTGTTTTTATATGTTTTAGGCTTTATTAGAAAGCTTTTTGCGGGCTACATAATAAACACCTGCTGCACCAGCGAGAGCCAAGAGAATATAAATAGCTATATTCATCACGGCGCCAGTATCGACAGTAGAATCAAGTCTCTCGTTTATAGTAGTCTTGTTTGCCGTATTGTATGTTGGCGCGCCGGTAGCAACCATGGTCTTAGTGCCAGTGCTGGTTTGCTCTACGCCATCCATAGAAGTCGTATAGGCATCGCTACCAACCTTAGTGAATGAGTAGGTGGTTCCAACTGGAATTTGCGACCCAGCCCTTACGAGACCAATCGTAGCGGTATCTTGATGTTTAAGTTTAATCACGTCGCCATTCTTGATAGTATCGTTGTTTTCACAGGTAGACTCCGTGCTTAGGACATAGCTATCGTTAGTGCTTGCTGCAAAAGTATAGCTAAAGCAAATGCTTGGATCCGCCGCGCTGCCGGATACGGTGTGGGATACCTGAATATTCGTAAAGGCTGGAGTGCTTGCGAAAGTAAACTCGGAATCAGTACCAGAGAAAGTCGTAAGCTTGTTACCGCCAGAGTCCTTAATGTATAGGCTAGCAACGAAGCCAGTAAGATCATTGTTATTGCGTACGCTAACTACCGCAGTGTAGGTGTCGCCACTTACCGGGTAAACGGTAGGATTAGTTGATGAGCTTTCGGCGATAGCATAGGAATAATCTCCAGCACGCTCAAATTGCATACCGCTAAAATCTATCGTTGCAGCCTCGGAGGCTTCGCCTTGTGTAGCATAGCTATTATTAAAGACGATACTCGGTGCGGCTGGAACGCCCGTTGCACCAGCTGGGTTGCCAGAATTTGCCGTAATAGTATAGCCGAAAGTATTGCTGATTGTACCGTAAGCATTCGGAATCTTGCGAATGATCGTAGCAGAGCTACCGCCAGTCCAAGTTGGCGCAGTAGCAGCAAATACATTACCGAGCGGAGCGATAGCGGTAGCGGCTACCGCTACAGCCGCCGTAGCGATAATTGCTCTATTTGTTTTTTTTCATTTGATTGTCCTTCTCTTGTTATTTTTTATTATTGACCTAAAATGACTTTTATTGTTTATTTTTGCCCCACAATCTCCTTTTTCATTGTACCATATTAACCTCCTGCTGTGTCGACCTATTCTAATACCCACGGATTACCAACGCTTCCGTCGCCATCCGTAATGATAGCTCCAGGAATAATAGAGATAACAGGACGCACTGAGCCATAAGATGTGTCCACATTGGCGTAGCCCGAGCGTGTATTCCAGACAAGATTGAGGGCATTATTATTGTGGAATGAGTAAGGAGTCATAGACCATGAAGAGCTATTACTAGTATACAGATACGTGTTACTGCTATATCCGCTCATGCCATGCCCCGCAAGGGTAAGCTCAGATTCGTTCGGAAGCCCAACGGGGTACGTAAGTTTGCCGTTTCCATTAGTCGTGTTAACAGAGAATGAATCGTTAGCCGAGCAATCGAAGGAAGGAGAGTTGCCGTAACTCAGTACGTTGAAATAGGCACCGCCATTAGTTCTACCACCATTTGGATTCCAGCCGCCAACATTATAAACCCTAAAGCTACGATCGTTGCAGTATGGAGTGTCTTCAATTTTATCCGTATAGTTTATAAGATTGTGCGCATACCATGCATCGATGGCGCTCTTGACTGTAGAGTTCGTCTTATTCTCCTTCATTGCCGCAAGCACATCATTGATGTCGTCTACTCCACTCGAAAGCGTGACATAATACGCATCGCCGGAACCGGTGTAGTAATAAATGTAGCGTACTTGAGTACAGCTGGTCTGACCAAAGGTGGGACAAATATAATGATGGGTAGATATATCCGCCATATTGTTGTGACTTTCGGGCCCCTTGACGTCATTCAAGGTATAGGATGCTCCATTCCAAGTAACACTAGCGCCAAAGATTACGTTATGAACAAATGTGTAGTCTATTGCCGTATATTCAGTTACTAGACGAAGCTCGCTAGATGCGCAAACACTAGAAGCGTTGCCGCAGGTATACTTGTATTCAGAGTAGTTACTTGGATTTTGAGACAATTCATAGAGTTTTGCAACCATAGTATCCACGAGCCCAGAGTTGTCATAAGATTTTGCTATAGTGAGCACAGAATTGACTGGAATATAGCTATATGAGTATATAAAAGCATCTTGAATATATTGTGGGTTATTACAGGTAACATTAGTATTATTGCCACAAGTGAACTTGCCTTTAGCCTCAGCGTACCTAGAGCCCCATTCGCTCTTCTTTAAGGCAATAGCATTATTTAATGTATAAGTGCCGTCGCCATTATCCAAAATAATGTCGCCAACCATATAACTAGTATCAACATCTGGGAGGGTTTCGCCGTCTCGCATTTCAAGATAATACATCTTAGAGTCTTCCACGGCGACAATATAGTAGATGACATTATTGCTGTAGTCGCTCTGGCTAGCGCGGAAAGTATATCTCCCGACTAGGCCAGCATAGTCCGAAGCGGATCCGACTTGATATGGATTAACGAGACTATATTTGCCCGCCACCTCAGTGCCGTAGGTCATATTATCGGCATAGTAGAAATCAGTGCTAAGTGAAGTTTCGAAAAGAATTGCTGCATCCGATACATAACTTTGCGATGAGGAAATAGTCATATTGTCACGAGAGTAGACATCCCCGTACATATATCCAACATAGGCCATAGAATCAGTGCTAGGATTGAACTGCATTTTACCAATCGCATAATATGACATAGAAGAGTTTAATGGCAAAACAAAAGCAGAACTATCATCTCGTCTAGATTCTATATAATACATAGTCGCACAAGAGCCATTCTCGTTTGCGCTCCTGCAGGTATATTTCCCTACGAGCGAGTCGCCCGTAGTAGCATCCCATCTAGCAAGGTATTTTACGCCCGATAAAGCGAAAGTCTTGGTATTCTCATTATATATATAGTCAGTACCGTAGTAATAATTATCAGGAAGACTCAGCGATGTTCTATTGCCAAAACCATCATGCGTGCCACGGGAATTGTCGCATTGATTATCGCCACCCACTTTTCCGTTATATACCAGTTTTACGCCACCCGTGCTAGTAGTGCGTAGAGCCTTCCAACAAATACCTGCGAATAGTACATTATTGTCCGCGACGGCACCACGGAAATAATGAATCGGATACTCGTCGCTCGCCGTTGATGCGACGGTATTAGCGCCATCACCATTAGTAGCAGACGAAGCGTTGCCGAAGTTGAGCCCACTATCTAAATTAAATTCACCATTGGGACCCTGCGCAATAGACCTTTTAGCGATTTCGTTATAAAGAGTCTTAGCAACGTGAACCGTGCCCTCCATGCGCTTTCCTAAATCAACTTTCGTCCAAGTCGCACCGAGCGTAATGTTCTTGTCTGGCATGCGAAAATAATCGTCATTAAGTCTAGTAACTTGATTTTCCACAATTTCATAGCCGGCGAAATTATACCCACTACATGTTGGGATAGTATCTGCTATTTCTACGGCCGTATATACGAAATGGGATTCTTGGTTTGGTATGCCAGACACACTACAATCGCTTGGAGCATTAGGTATATAGGTGACATTATAGTCAGTCTTAAGTACTGGCGTAGACTCAGTAGTTACGTTTTCACTAGCAGCATCATACAAGGATGATATTACTGATGCATTTTTGTTAGTCGAATACAGCCCTGGCTCGGCGATATATTCGTCTTTAAGTCTTATATCTATCTCCATGTGAGCTGAAAACCCAGAGCGAAGTGCGCCGCTTATATCCCACATTATTCCGGGAGTAGAGCCTTCGTATTCTAATGTTACCGTACCCCTATTTGCGCGAATGGCATCGAGCCCCGAAATTGTGAAGAATTCATCGTCTATATGATCCGTAAGGACAAATTCGTCATATTTATATGGAGCGATAGATGCCTCGGATATTACATCAGCAAGGATATTCTTGCTCGCAACGAATTGACTATCCGATATTGCGGCTAAATCTCTAATAACAGCGTCACCCATTTCATACTGAATAGCATTAATAGTAACAAAAGAATATTTGTGCTTAATAAGCTGATATTCTGCATTTTGATACAAGAGCTCTTCATTTGGAATACCATCAGTCAAGAAAACAATCGTTACATTTCGATTATCGCGTTGGATGTAACTACGCAGTAAGCGCTCAGCACCATTTAGCCCTTGATAGTAATTTGTTTTTGCGCCGCCGTTGGTGACGTCTTCGGCAGTAATATTCGAAATTTCCGACAGCAATAAATCGCGGTCGTTGGTGAAATCGGTTTCAATATTATAATCATGGTTAAATGTGACAATAGCGATATTATTGTCTCCTTCGTCCAGGAAGTCGTTCGTAAAATTGATTAAAGCATCTTTCGCCGCTTGTAGCCTATCCCCTCTCATCGAATTGCCATTATCCAAAACAAAAAGAACATCATTATCCTCGTTTTGGAGTTTCATCAGAGAATCTACGTCAATAATAATCCTAGCTGTATTACGACCGGTCCAGCCAGCTTGCTTATTCACCTTCCATGCGCCCGACTCGCCGTTTATATAACTAGCATGCTGCGATACTAACTCAATAGACGGAATTGGCTCGGTTGGCGTAGCGAAAACTTCACTAACCAAAAAAATCGAGAAGGAAGACGCTAAAATAATTACAAATATACCAACGAAAGCATAAAGGCGCGATTTCGAAATAATGAAGAGGCTCGCCCCCCACTTCCAAAGACTAGATTCGCGAGTAGTTATCTTTCGTACATTGATACAGATTATTCCTATTACTATGATTGACACATATGGTAATATATCGCCCATACGCACGCCAGTTAGGACTGGGATATCCTGCCAGCTTTTCGTATTAAAAGTAACGGAAGCCGTATAGTCTTTGGTCGTGTCGATATTATAATTCGCTTCATCTGCCGTAGCTCCAGATATAGCTACGACGTTCGCAATCTCGCCAGTCTCATCCTTCGTAATCTCATACTGCGCCTTTAATGTAATACTCTCACCGGCAGCAAGAATAGGAATGGTTGCAAGGTAATCTTCCGAGAGAGCATAGCCAGCTCCAGTTATAAATACCGCGCCGTCGAGTTGCTCAATCACTTGAATGTTAGTAATAGGAAAATCTGCCGTATTCGTAATAATAACGTCGAATTCTACGGTCTGATCAATATGATAACTATCTTCTTGATTGGGAATACTGACCGAAATAGTTGGCGAAAAAACGCCCGCCTGAACCATCCATTCGCCATTTATTACAAGATTATTTGCTGGCATAGTAAAAGACGACTTGCTATACCACCCCATGAAGTAATAGCCGTCCGCGCTTGGATTAGTGGCAAGAGTTACAACATCTCCAGCATGGTAGCTTACTGTTTCGGGCAACAATGATGATGCATTTGGCGGTAAGACATCGCCCTCAAAAGCGTAAGTAACGCTGTAGGCCTGACGAGTGAAGCTGCCCGTAAAAGTAACGTTGCTTTCAGGCATCACAAAGCTCCCATTAATTATATTCAACCCGTCGGATACCCATCCAGAGAAAATGTAATCATCAATAACATCATTAGCTTGGCTTGAATCTAAATTAACAATTTCGCCAGCCTCGTAAAACTTTTCCTTAGGAGCAATGTAACCCGCTGGAGCATCGCCATTTATCGCGTAAGTAACCGTGTATTTCGTAGTGGCTTGCTTCTTAGTGAAGATACCCACAAAATTTACACTATTACTTGGCATAGTAAACACCCCATCGCTAACAGTAGCATCAGACGTCGTCCACCCTGAAAATTCATATCCATCAATGGATGGCTCCATAGCTACACCAACAGTCGAGCCCTGTGTATATGATTGATTGCTAGGTGGCGTAGGGGCGCCCTCCGGTATATCGCCAGTATAGCTGTAGGTTACATTATAAATTGACGGCGTGGTATCTTTACCCATCCAGACATGAACAGTGTTCGAGTCCTTATTGATGAGTTTTTCGCCAGCCCTGCCAGTATTATAAAAATCCATACGCTCCCTGTCTCCAAGAGATGGAGTCTTTGTGATAATACCTACTACTAAATCACAACCGGCTTGAATATCTATTGCCTTAAGCTTTATCGTTCTGGTGTCAGAATAATAATGCAATCCATGGTAAGTAAATTCCGTGCGAGCCGCGTTCCATACCCCCGCCTCAGCAGACTGTTCGTTAGTATCATCAATTACGCGACCAGGGCAAGAGATGGTATTATCGCTACGATTTACCGCACCAATAAGTCCAGTTTGCGTTGTTTGAAAGCCAACAAAATCAAGGCCATCTGGAATACGATCAACGACCTCTACTATTCCGCTCTTAATATTTGAAGTAACCGCATCAGTGGATTCTACGCCATGCTTATCAACGCCATTATATTTTACCGTTAGATAATATACCAACTCTGATTCTTCTTCGATGCGCGTTCCACTCTCGAGAGATTCAGCCACAGAAGCCCTATATCCTATAATAATCAGGTTCACAAAAAGAACCGAGACAAAAACACCCAAGAACGTAGCCGCCAAAATACGGACTAGTTTGTTGTTTTTCTCCCTTTTTGTTTTGCGCTCCTTGGCGCGAGATGCTACAGGACCCCTCCTGAATAACATCGACCATTCTCCATTTCTCTCGCAGCTAGTTGAGATTTGAAGAACTCTACACCTCCTAACGTCATACTAACGTTGAGACTATTGTATCCCAGCTATATATAATAAACAATAGCTTTTTTGAATTCCGTCAAGATGTTAGTATCCCGACAAGAATTCAATTGCTCCAGGTTCTTCCTTGACTAAATTTTGCCTAGACGAAATATGATTCACGGAACAATATCTATCTTTAAATTCCGTTTCATTCTTTAATAAATTACGCATTTCACGTAAGAAAGATTTATAAATTCTATCCTCATAAAACATATTTTCAGGATTAGTTTCGCTATACTTCTTGGACAACCTTTCGATGGTATAGTCTAGATAATCTGATATTACCGCATCTGGCATTCGTTCGTGAGCGACAAAGAAGCTCCGCACGAAAACGATGTCGATTCTAGAATTGCGGTCGGCAGAAGAAATTAATTTGCCATAAGTAGAGCGCGGCTCGTCCTCTTTTGAAGAGCGATGATCCTCGATAGCCTCTTTAATAATAGCGCGTTGCTGATTATCAAAAAACTGACAAAAGTTGTTGTCATTTATAAAGTATCGAGCGGCAATTAAATGATGCTTTTCGTGATCTTCGTATTTACCCCGATCATGACAGGCCGCAATAACATACATCATATTCGGATCTAGACTTAGATGAAACGCCTTATTCAATTCAAAGCTACGACGAATAACCTCCATGACATGCGCTTGATTATGTCCACCATCATTTTTTGAATATTCAGGAAGAATATTGTCGGAAATATACTTTTTTAAATCGCATCGGACATCTTTCGTTAGCCAGTCTAAAGGGCTAATATGATTTACTTTGATATATCTTCGCTCAAATTTCTTCTTATCTGAAGTCAGGTTGCGAATATGCTCTAAAAACTTATCGTGGTCTGGGTCTTCAAAATAACTTTTCTTATTTGCATAACCACTTTTACCGAATTTATTTATCAAATGCTGACGCGACTCCTCGCAAATTTCGGCAAGAGTACTATTTGAAAAATGCTCCATCCGATAAGAATAAGTCCTTTTTAATGGGTCATCAAAGCTCATCTTCTTGTCTGCCGAAGCAACAATTTTGCCATAAATGCTCCTTGGGTCACCCTCCCTGCTGGATCGATGATCATAGACGGCTTCGGACATAACTTTTATCTGCTCATCGTCAAAGAAATCCTTTAGCCGCTCGTCGAACGCAAGTATTTCGGCGGATAGTTTTTCGTGGTTCTTAGCATCAATGTGATGCGCGATGTCATGATAGGTGGCAATAGTGTACACCATGTTATAATTGACATCTTTTACACTCTCTGCAAATTTAAGGCTATGTTTAATAACGTTATTAATATGGTTAATGTCATGCCCCGCCTCGTTCTTCTGATATTCGGGGAGAATATTTTGTTCAATATACCGCTTTAAGTCTTTATTAATCTTATACCTCATATCTGATTAATAATTATATATCTTTTATGCTCACGAAGGATGTTTTGACGCCTGAGATAATAAAGGATACTATTGACAAATAGTTGCTAACGTAGTATAATTGCGGTTGTTGGCTCAATTGTGAGACAACATTTCACCCCAGTCGCAAGATTGGGAGTACATTATGAAAGGAGTTCTCTACGTATGGATGTACGGTACGAGATTCTCGATGGACCGGAAAGAGGCACAATTTTCACCGCTTATGAGTACGTCTACGACAAAGATGTGCAGGTAACGATGAAGTTTGCAGCCCAGACCCCTTCCGCGAAGGGCGTAGCCATCAAAGTCACAGAGCTCTACGGCCTTTCGCACGAAGACGGCTCTGGTCACCGCCTGAACCTGGACGGAAGATGCTTTGCCCATGGTGTTCACGGCATCAAATTCAGAATGTTCTACAACACAGAGGATCATACTGGATATGCTATACTGACCCGCCCGGAATAACTGGCTGTTACCGCCCCTTCGATCCCTTTCCGCCGCCCGGCTTGCCTGGGCGGCTTTTTCATGTCTTAAAAGAAACTCCGCGATAAAAGAAAAACCCGCATCGTTGATGCGGGTGGTAGCATAGTTTTTGCTGCTTTCAAAAAGGTACTTCGCCCCTTTCAATCCAGCCGGTGCGATTAGTGTAATCATAGCACCCAGTATAACAATCTTCCCCAAAAATTCCCTGGAGCATATACTTCGTCACTACTTTACCTTCCTCATTCCGCAGCTGTTTGAGAGCGAAGATGAAGCCTTCGAGCTTTCCGCCATCGCTCAAAATAAATTGGATCGGCGTTCTGCCCTCAAGATCAACGAATCCCAAGTTAAAGACCAGTTCGGCCTTACTGGGGCCACCAACAATACTTGTCATAAAGTAACCCTCCTACATTACTGTCCGTTGGCAATTAAATGTGCTACATGTTAATATTTTAACATATTTTTTAGCAAAATCAATCTAGACTCCTCCGTATTATTTTTCCACATTGCTCGAATAAATTATTGAGAATGATAAAATGATGATATGCGCAAATATATACCCAATGGAATATTAACAGTTCCAGAAAAAGCAGAATTGGTTTTTTCAGGGAAGATTTTTAACGTGTATCAATGGCCACAGAAGCTTTTTGATGGTACAACCGAAACATTCGAGATGCTAAGCCGAACAGATACAGTAAAGATAATTGCCATAAAAGATAATAAAATCATAATTACGCGCCAAAAACAGCCACGAAAAGATTGGTTCTACGATCTACCGGGTGGACGAAATGATAATCCAGCAGAAACAGAATTAGACGCCGCAAAACGCGAAATGCTAGAAGAGACCGGCATGTCTTTCCGCACTTGGAAATTAGTAGAAGTACATCAACCATTCATGAAGATTGATTGGCTAGTCTACACTTTTATTGCGACTAGTTTTATATCGCAAGAACCGCAAAAACTAGACGGTGGAGAACAAATAGAAGTTGAGGAAGTCGATTTTGAGCAGTTAAAAAATATAGCAAAAACCGAAGAGCGATTTGCGAAATATTCTACAATAGACAAAGCTACAACGTTAGATGATTTATTAAATGCTCAGTCATTATGTGACTATTAAAACTTACGCCAGCTGAAGTGCTTACGCTCGTGCTATAATTTTAAAAAGAGGCAAGATGTATTTCGATGGTCCAAATCAAAAAAGAAATTTCATCATAGCGGTAATATGCGGTTTTGCGGCGATATCTATTTTGATTTTTGGAGTGATTGCATTTATCGCAAATCTCGTCTCACCAAAACCTACCCCCACCAAAAATAACCCTCAACAAAGCACGGAGCAACGGCCGCAAACAAGTTCAGGGGACGACAGTACTCAAGATGACGTTCCGACCAGCGATGACGACACTACGTTACCTGGCGACTCTTCGGATATCCATGCTACCGAAATATATATAAACCCTGACTCTGCCACGATTGCGATAGGAGAGTCGACTACCTTAGTAGCCGTAATAACGCCAGCCGATTCGACCGATAAGGTGACCTGGTCTAGCAGCAACGAGGATATCATAAAAGTGAACGAAAACGGGGTCGTTACTGGCGTTAAGGAAGGCATTGCTTACATTTTTGCAGAAGCAAACGAAAATACCAAAGCATCTGCTTCAATTACCGTAAAAGCAAAGCAATCCGAACAGCCGACGCAACCTCAAACCCAACCACAACAACCGAAGCCAACTACGCCTAACACAATAAGCGTGTCAAGCATACGACTAAATACGACAAATGTGAGCATAGAAGTCGGTGATACTTATCGCCTAAGCGCTACCATCCAACCGAGTAATGCTACAAATAAAGCAATCACTTGGTCAAGTAGTAACGCAAATATTGTTGCCGTGAGCGGCGGTGTTATTACGGGCAAGAATGTTGGAACCGCCACGATAACCGCACGATCACACAATGGCAAGACCGCTTCTGCGACTATTACCGTTCTCTCAAAAACACCAAGCGTAATTGAAGTAACTGGAGTAAAAATCTCACCATCTAGCGCATCAATAAAAGTTGGCGGCACTATAACGTTTACTGCGAGCGTACTTCCAAGCAATGCAACTAATAAAAATATAACTTGGTCAAGTAGTAATACAAATATCGCAACCGTTACAGGCGGCAAAGTGACAGGCAAAAAAGCTGGCACCGTTACGATAAAAGCTCGCTCAATTAATGGCAAAGAAGTATCTGCTACACTGACCGTCACCACCGCAACAACCACAATCTCAGCTACGGGCATTAAACTAAACTCTTCCGCAATTACAATTAAGGTCGGAAGCTCTTATCGTCTAACAGCAACCGTCTCGCCGAGTAATGTCACAAACAATACCGTAACTTGGTCAAGTAGTAATACAAATATCGCAACCGTTACAGGCGGTACGGTGACTGGTAAGAAAATTGGGAAGGCCACAATTACGGCAAAAACTCATAATGGCATAGCGGCAACTGCCACCGTTACCGTGAAAAGCACTCTCGCGATTGATTCAACAAAACCAATCATCACCACCGTGGTTGCCAGCAAATAGTTGACTCAAGTACTGATAAGTTAATTATGTAATTTAATGAATTAATAATAAACCGACCATTATCGGCATAGTAATAATCGAGAAAATCGTAGACATCGTGACAAGTTGCGAAGCCTCTTTTTCGTCGCCACCATATTTTGATGCGAAGAGTCCGAGACTAGTAGCGGTCGGTAAAGCCTGAATAAGTGTACAAACCACCACAACTTCGTCTGGAAAGAAGAAGCCCGCGCCCCGCGCGACGTATTGTAGTGCAACAAGCAAGCCGTAGGTGGCAAGTGGCCCAACAATCAACTGTATTAGTGCGGTAAGTGCCAGCTTCCATTTCTTGAATAGCTCCAAAAACTTTGCCGTACTCAACATGAAACCTACGCAAATGATCGATAAAGCCGTGGTAGCGTTGCTCGTAAATCTTACCGCATCATCAAGAAAGAGGGGTATTTTAAAGCTGGTCAAGAATACTAATACGCCCAATACGACTGCAATAATATTAGGATTCGTAATGACATTCAGAATCAGTTTACTATCAACTCTATGCTTAAATAGATAGACTCCGTACGAGAATAGTGCAATATTAAATGCAATTATGAAACCACAATACGCAATGACAGCCGAGCTCTGAGCGCCAAATGTGCTAGATATTATCGGGTATCCCAAGAAGGTTGCGTTGTTAAAAATAAGGGCAAATTGCGATTCGTAGCGAAGCTTGCCCTTGTACCATTTCTTATTAAAAATAAGAAGCGACAATAAAATAATTGCAAACATTACAACAAAACCACCAATAAGGCCCGCAAGAAAAATCTCCGATGTCTCTTCACTATATGCCGCAGGAAAAGCCATAAACAGCGAAGCTGGCATAAAAACAGTGAGGAGCAAATTGACGAGGTCTTTATTCGTCTTGGACGATATGAGTTTCAATTTACCAAGAATAAAACCTAGTAAAAGAATAATCGCAATTGTGCCTAATCTCGAATAAAAATCTAATAGATTTATGTCCATATATCCTTATTCTAACATAAGCAATATAGCCATTACACCTTGGTAATGCCACCCTATGCTTTCTGGGCCGTTTGTTTTTTATCCTTTACTAAATCAGCCGTTTTCTTGCGACCGCCGACCTTTTTATATATCTCTTCGTCTAGCGCAATAATCTTATCAAGCTTGTAGCGCGCGTTTTTATCGATTGCTACATCGTTAGCGAGGTTCTCACGCATTCGATTGATTTCGTGGACCATTTTTTCGACGCGACGCGATTCGGCATTTAGCTCAATCTCAGAATAGATTGCAATTGCGATACTAATTACAGACACTAGTAGAATAACGCCATCATAGGCCGTATCGGCTAAGGTCTTTGGCGAAAGAATTAAAGTGACAAGGCCGAGAAAAATTATCACGGCTATACTGATAGTTATAAAAAACATTGTTTTTCGTGACTTACGCATAACTATATTTTACTACTTTTAAGCATAACCTTCAGCTTGAAGTTCAAACATTTCTTTATAAACACCGTCTTGCGCAATTAATTCACTATGCGTACCTTGTTCAATTATTTTGCCATGGTCGAGCACAATTATCTTTTCCGCGCGACGCACAGTCGAAAAACGATGCGAAATAATAACAGTACTCTTCCCTTGCTGTTTTTTAATGATGCTGCGAAATATTTCGTATTCCGATTTTGCGTCGACTGAGGATGTCGGCTCGTCAAGAATTAAGATATTAGGCGAGCGGAAAAAGGCGCGTGCAATACCAAGACGTTGCCATTGCCCGCCCGATATATTGGTGGCATTTTTAGCATCTATATCCTTGGACAAAAGCTGATTAAGACCATTCTTATAATCAATAGCTAGATTGCCTAAGCCCGCATCGTCGAGCGCTTCCATGATAGCTTTACGACTATATGGCTTCTCTACATTGCCAAACCAAACATTCTCTCCCAATGTAGCAAAATCGTAGCGGGAGTAATCTTGAAAAAGTGCTCCAATCTGGCCAAGGTATGATTCGCGATCGATTTCGGAGATTGGATGATCATCTACGTAAATCATGCCTTCTTGCGGCATATATGCACCTATTAGAAGTTTTATCAATGTAGTCTTCCCTGCACCATTTTCGCCAACAATCGCAAGACTGTCGCCTGGATTAAGCGTAAAGCTTACATCTTCAATGGCGAAATGGTCAGAATGCGGATACATAAAGCTGACATGCTTGAATTCGATTTTTGGCAAATGATTGACTTCTATATCGCCGGAATGTTGAGCGGGCGTTTCCATAAACTCCATAAAATCCGTCGCATTAACTAAGCTAGTATTGATGGCCGTTATACTTTCAAAGAAGCTACTAATATTGTTATTTAATTGAGATAATAAAGTTCGCACGGTAAGAAATTGACCAATTGCCAAACGGCCATAAATAATTTGAATTGCTACAATTATTAAAACGATATATCCGACTACATCCTGTAAAATGTCCGCGCCGAAACGTGGCAAAAAGAAGGCTTTATTATCGGCAATATCTTGTTCTTGGCTGCGTCGGCGAGCTTTTATCATCTGTAAAACGAGGTGTTTCGACAGACCATTTAACTCGATTTCCAGCGCAGAGTCAGAATTGGTAATTTTGCGCTCAATAGCCGAAGCAATGCGACGATCTTTTGTAAACTCGCGCCAATTGCGTCGCTCGCGAGCAGCTATACGAAGGCTTAATATTGAAGATGGAATTGCGGCTATTAGTATTGCTACTGTAATAAACGGCGAGACCACTAATGTTGCGACAATAATTGATATTAAACTAATCACCGAAGAGGCCACGGTGATAGCGCTCGTTGAAACATAGTCGATTGATAGACCAAATTCGCGCACGCGTTCAAATTTATCGGCGAATTCCTGCGTTTCACGCATGGCGAGCGGAATTTGAATGTATTTCGTCGCCACAAGTTCACTTACGTAAATATATGTCTCTTGGCTTGCGGAAATCGAAAGAAGACGATAAATAGCATACAGAACTATCGTAATAAACTGCACGGACAGCAGTATCGCCACGGCGACAATAAAAGAGGTTAGGTCATGCGTTGGGGAGACTACTGCGTCCGAAATACAGGTCACAACATAACCAGCGATAACCGCCGTCAAGGCAGGAGTAACCGACGATACGACACGATAGAACCAGAAAAAATACCTACGCGGACCAACTGCCTTTCGGTAAATTTTCATACAATATAGGATTGACTTAAAATCGATCCGCGGATATTCCGGACGTTTGCGCTCGTCAGCCTTACGCGCTTTTCTTTGAGCGCGTCGGCTGGCCTTATTTGAATCTTTTGAGCGAGCGCGAGAAGGCATACTACTCCACAGTAACCGATTTAGCTAAGTTGCGCGGCTGATCCACATCATTACCACGACCGACTGCAATATAATATGCAAACAATTGCTGGAGAGTGTTGAGAAGTAGAGGCGCAAGAATCTTAATCTTACTGTTAATGCGAACAATATCATCGGCTTCAATTTCGGCTTTGCTATTAGTAAACACAATTGCCTTACCGCCGCGAGCGCGGACTTCATGAAGGCCGCCAATAGACTTATCAAACAGCCAGTTATCTAGAATGTTGAATACCTCAAAGAAAGTTTCATCAACAAGTGCAATAGGCCCATGCTTAAGCTCGCCAGACGCATAACCCTCGGCGTGCGTATATGAAATCTCTTTCAACTTCAAAGCACCCTCTAGCGCGATTGGGTAGGCCGTATCGCGTCCAAGGTATAGAGCATTGTTATATTTAACATACTTTTTAGCTAAAGCCTTAATTTCGTCGCGATGATTCTTGAGAGTCTTTTCGATCTCTTTCGGCAGCATGGATAGTTCTTTGGTAATTTTAGCGATTAATTCAGCGTTGCCACCGTGATATTCCGCAAGCATGCCGGCGAACATTATCATTGTTACCACCTGAGCCGTAAATGCTTTCGTGGAAGCAACGGAAATTTCTGGACCGGCATGCACGTAGGTGCCACCGTTAACTTCGCGAGCAATCGTGGAGCCGATCACATTCACGATACCAAGCGTCTTTATGCCACGTTTCTTTATTTCGCGCAAACATGCAAGCGTATCGGCGGTCTCGCCCGACTGAGAGACAATTAGGGCAACTGAGTCTTTTGGCAAATGGAACGAGCGATAGCGATATTCTGACGCAATTACAACTTCGGTAGTTAAGTCTGGAACGAGTTGCTCCATATAGTATGACGCGAGCAAGCCTGCATAATAAGCGGTTCCACAACCGACAATAACTACATGATGAATATTGCGCATCTCCTCTTCAGAAAGATTTGGCCCACCTAGGTGCATCTTGCCATTTTTAAGGTCTATACGGCCGGAAAGTGTGTTATGGAGAGTAGTGGCCTGCTCCATGATTTCTTTGAGAAGAAAATGATCATAGCCACCCTTCTGAATTTGCTCAACATCGCCCTCAATCGTTTCTGGGCTAGCATTGAGATGTTTGAGGTTGAGATTGAATACCTCCGCGCCATTTTCCGTGCAGACAGCCAATTCGCCATCGTTGAGGTAAATAGCCTCACGGGTATAACCCAATAACGCCGATGCGTCAGAAGCAATGACAGTTTCGCCGTGGCCGATACCAATAATAAGCGGCGAACCAAGTCGAGCAACCACGATAGAGCCTGGTTCATTTGGTGAGAAAACTGCAATGCCATAAGTGCCACGAACTTTCTTGGCAGCTTTTGCGACCGCATCCTTTAGAGATACTCCATCTTTATAATAACTATCGATTAGCGCGGCAAATACTTCTGTGTCTGTATCGGACTGAAATTTATAGCTAGACAGACCTTTCTTGAGTTCTTTGTAGTTCTCAATAATACCATTATGGACAAGATAGACATTTCCAACATGATGCGGATGAGCATTCGCAACGGTTACTCCACCGTGCGTAGCCCAGCGAGTATGGCCAATGCCAAGATGGCCATCGTGCGGCTTTGCGAGTAGAACGTTCTCTAGCTCAGCAATCTTCCCTACGGAGCGCGCAACATGCGGATCATTATTATCATCTAGAGTAGCAATACCGGCAGAATCGTATCCACGATACTCGAGACGCTTGAGTCCATTTAATAGCACATTTTGTGCAGTTCGTTTACCAACGTATCCCACAATTCCACACATAATAACTCCTCTTTTTTCTTGAGTTTAGTATATCTTTTTGTCTGATAGGTGTCAAAAAATACAGCCGCATTTTGCGGCTGTATAAAAATTGAGAAAAAATACTTTTTGTCTTCTAGCGACGTCGCTTGAGTCCTAAGAATAATCCTCCACCCATAACACTAGCGATGATTACACCAATAAATGCTTTTGTGCTAATATCTGCCGTGTTTGGATTCTTAACTTTTCGATAACGATAGATAACTTCAATATCTTTGTTTCCCATCACGCCTTTAGCATTATCTGGCATTTTTACAAGCTTATAGCCTTTTGGATCGTCCGGGAGAGGGATGGTTTCATAATCATCGCCCTGCGGGTATTCGCCACTGATAGGATCACTAATTGGCTTTCCGGTTTCATCATCAATGTAACGAGCCGTGACCTTTTTTGGTGGGAGATAGCGATAAATTACTTCGATGTCCTGGTTCACGGTACCAGAAGCGTTGTCTGGAGTTTTAACAAGAACGAATTTTTCAGGAATATCGTCCGATTCGTCAGTAACATATGACTTGCCATGTTCGTAATCTTCGGAGGTTGGATCGGCAATCTCTTCTTCGGTTTCGTCATTAATATATTTCGTAACGACCGTATGATAAATTTTTGTTTCTACTGGGTCGGAAGGAAGGGTTGTTTCACTACCGTCTACTGGAGTGTAGCTAGTCTGCGCCAAGTTTTGAACTGGAGATCCAGTGATTGTTGATTTTACGGTAGCCTTGACAGTCATTGTATAGGTATGGCCATAGAAACTGATACCGGTTGCATTCTTGGCGGTAGCTGTGACATTTTGCCCACTAATTGCAACTGTAAATTGAGAAGTAACGTCATTATTATTTTCGTCGACGATTTTAATAGTGCTAGCCGCTGGTAATGTAAGGCTATTATTAAAGCTGTCGCTTATTTTGAGCGCGCTGTAGCCCTTATTTTGAGGAATAGTGTCATACCTACTCCACAAATTCATGAACGTCACAATATCTGCCTCGCCGGAGTAGTTATTCGGCACTTCCTGAGAAATGCGGTACGTAACGGTGTCGCCAACCCTCGCCTGAGTTTTATCTACTGTCTTTTTTGGTTTCGGCATTGCATAGGGCACCGCAGAGCCGAAAACAAAGCCAACAGCGCAACCACGACCACTATAATGGAAGGACCAAGAACCGCTTAATCCAGTTGCTGTAGCCATGATAGAGTTGCCATACCAAATACCATCAAAGGCGGCACCATTTATATCTTTTACGGAAAGACCATTTTGCTCGGTCGATAGTTCCGTCCCATCAATAGCTGAATTTTTATTCATGTAAACCGTATTTGTGCCAGATAGGGGCGCGATGCCTTCGTTGCCATGGAAGTACTTATCGCCATCTTCTTTATAGTCATACCAGCCATCCGAATTAACTATAGGGTTGCCATTATTGTCGGTATTACGATTCTTATTAGGAACATCAAAGTCCCACATGGCGCTACTGACGCTCTTCATATTAGTAGCTAACGTACAGCTATCTGAAGATGCAACGTAAGTACCCTTCTTGCAGAATTCGACTGTAAAAATAGCATCTGCTCGAGTAGCACCTATCCAAGCCACAATAGGGTCGCCGGCTTTAATAGTCTGCACTTCTTGTGCACTCTCTTCTGGGTGCAGTGCCGCATTAGAGCCACTAATATCTTTTACGATATTTAAACTCGAGTAGGACTTTGTCGTTCCGTCATCATTAAGTTCGTCTGTCCACGGGTTTACGTTTGATACTTTATATAACACATCTAGTGGCTGCCCATTTGGATCAACCGCGGTGCTATTTTCAATTAATAACGTGTACGATTCTCCCCTATTAATACGACCAGAAGAAAATGCCTGGGTGTCGGTAGTAACCGTACTTTTGCCTTGAGCAATTCCACTGCCGCCAACATGGGCAGCTGTAATTTTAGTGTTTTCTGTGTAATAAATTTTCGAATACGAGAATGTATTATTTAACGTATTCCGATTTAATTCACTGTAGTCTTTATATGCTATTGTTGATGCCGCGCTCGCGTCCGCAACGCCAAAAATTGGCGAAGCTATAAATGCTGCAGCCACAGCCAGCATAGCCGAAGTGTGGAGCTTTTTCATATTTTTTCTCTTTTATTTTTATTTTTGACCTTTTGTGAGCTTATAGTAACATTTGAGAGACCAAAATGCAAGTGCTTTTTATTACAATAAATGAACCTTGACTTTTCCACTGTATCTTTGTACACTTAGATTACCTTCCCCTGTAGCTCAATGGTGGAGCAAGAAGCTGTTAACTTCGAGGTTGCCAGTTCGAGTCTGGCCGGGGGAGCCAGGTTTAATTTACAGATATATATTCAAATAAAGAGACGCTCGTAAGTAATAAAGAGGTCTTTTTTTGTTGTTTTTATAAAAATATTCAAAAGTACTTGTTTTTACGATTCGTTTATGCTTAAATACGTTTATAAATAGGTCAAAATAAAAAGGTCAAATAAAGAGAAAGGTTACCTATATGGTTAGGAGAAAAAAGTCTTTGCTTTTTTCGGCATCATTAGCATCTGCGGGTTTGGTCGCCGGCGGGTTGTTCATGATCGCCCCAAAAACACAGGCGAGTAGCGATGAGGTCGCTATATCAAATACAGCAAACGCAGTAATTCAGGAAATTAGCAGAGACAGCGGAATTTCAACTAAAGGAGTGGAGACTGCTCTGAAAACCCATGAGCTAATAGTCAATATTCCAAACTTAGATGAATTTAAAGAAAGCCATCCAGACGCTATAAAGTATACAAAAATAGCCGAAAAGGTATACGTAGTCGAGTTTGCAGACTACAACACCACATCCGCAAACTATCTTGATATAAAAGAAAAAGATAACAATTCTGGCGTTCTTTTAAATATGCAGTTAAAACTTGACGACGATGCAGAATCGAATGCGATATATAATTACGAGGAGCTAAACCGATGCACCGATCGCTCTGCTACAACATACACAAATGGTACTAGCATACCAGACCAGTGCTTAGGTTGGGGAACTTCTGCCATGAAACTAGATACTTACGCAAAAAGTCTAACTTCTGGCCAAAAAGTTACCGTTGCCGTGATTGATAGTGGCATCCGCGCGTCTCACTGGGCGTTCAAGAAAACAACCACAGGCGACCGTCTCGATATGACCTATGCTCACGATTATTATGATAACGACACAAATCCCGACGATAGTGGGAACAACGCCAACGACAACATGACGGTAACCTGTAATATTACCACGCAAACATGTACTAACGTAAGTGCTGGCGCCTCAAGAGTAACGCATGGCACATCTGTTGCAGGAACAATCACCCAGGCCACTCCAGCAAGCGTAAAAATTGTTCCCATCCGCGTTTCCGGCGGTAAAAGCATTGATCTTACAAAGGTAGCAATGGCTGTTTCTGAGTTAAAGGGTAAGGTTGACGTAATCAACTTAAGTCTCGGCCTTGTAGAACAATTACCAAATCCGCTACCAGAAGATTTTCAGACCA
>JAEEGG010005380.1_pt1 | contig 30480 bp, 28 predicted proteins | sample 9134161 | NCBI WGS metagenome assembly JAEEGG01 (sample SAMN16246543, study PRJNA631951) | gut metagenome | biome: gut microbiome; feature: rumen; material: CR-attached | host: Bos | place: Iran: Karaj | collected 2018-10
CGAGGTTCCATAGGGCAAGTAGCCCTTGGTAGGTTCTTAGGACAAAGTCCTGAGTCCCTCGGAAGAGCCCACTAACTACGAAAGCGTAGCGTGTAGTTATAGTGGGCTATATCAAGGGCAAGCCCTTCATTCCCCTGCACGCACATTTCAGCTTACGGAACCTGCCGGTTATGGATGAAGTCTATCAGGTACAGGTTGATGTCTTGGTGGGTAAAACTGTCATCCACCTTGAACTTGCTACCAAAGTGCTCTGACCAGAAGTCGAAGCAAAAGTCGTCAGGGAAGAGGATCACCTGACGGCCCATGAACTTCCTCATCATTGCATCCGTAAGGTCGTTTCCGACACCAACTGCCAACCAGTCGTAGTTAGGATGAGCCAATGCTCCGAGTAAAGAGGTCTTCTCTTCTTGGACGATGACAGTCTGCCTATCACGGCACAGATGTTCTCCAAAAAACACGTTAGGGTCAGTATAATAGTCGAAGGCATACCAAGAATAGAGATGGGCCACGAGTTCATCCTTCTGGAGCATGGCTCCATCCTCAGTATTGTAGTAGATGACACTACCACCAACTATCATCCCTTTCTTGTTGATACGTGGCAGAACTGTACCATAGTGCTCGCTCATTGTTTTAGAGGTAGCCCCCAGACGATAGCGCATAACGAGATCATCAATGCGACTAAGCATTTTGGCATCGTAGTTCACCAGCTTGTCCATATAATCAGACAAAGAGGAATGGCGAGGAACAAAGCTATCCCTCGGAATCTCCATGAAAGACCGCTCATAGGCAGGTGCCTTGGTGGCAAGTATCTGTTTCAGTTCTTTATCGTCCATTCTTATTCAGTTTATGCAAATTATTCAGTTATGCAGCATGAATAATGTGAATAATGAATAATCCAAGTCTACTCTTTCAGCAGTCTTGACACCTTGCTCTGAGAGATTCCAAGTTGTTCGGCAATGGCAGTTTGGGTCATTCCCTTGTTTGAGAGTTCCCTTACACGAGCCTTCATTTCTTCCCTTTCGTTACTGTTCTCAATGCTCAGATGTTCTTGTTCAGTACCGAAACCACGACTGATGAAGCCCAGATTACCATCTTCATCCTTGCAGCGTTCATAGACAGCCACATGATCGGCTCCCATCGTCAATTCTCCATTGCGCCATTTACATTGTTTGACATAAACAAGGTTTGAATCAATACAGGACTGAGCTATTCCGATAGCGTCATCAATCAGTTGGTTTATCTTTGCTGACCCCTGCATAGCTGAAAGGGAAAGAGGAACGTTGCCGGAAAACATCTTAGGGACGTGGTTGAGCACTACCAAAGTCCAGTTGTACTTCTTCTTCTTCAAGGTGTTCAGAGAGACCATCAGAGCACCAGCATCAGCACTCCTGTCAAGTGATTGACCCAAAGCGGTGATGTTGTCGATGAACACCACTTCTACATGATTGGCTACAGCAACTTCCTCTATTCCCTTAAGGACATCTTCAGCAGGATGCTCCCTATCCATCTCTGCACGAAGGAAAGTAGGAGGGAAGTTTGCAGTCCCATAGCGGTTGCCAAGTTGACGAGGTGTCATCTCGCAGTCCACATACAGCAATCGCTTACCATTCTCAGCGATATGGCGGGCTATCTGCATGGCGAAAATGGTCTTACCGATGCCAGACTGCCCGAAGATGATACAAAGATCACCTTCGAGCACAATGTTTGGATAGAGAGGAACTAACGGCGGCAGTTGATGGGCCTTGTCAATGCACTGGTTCATCCGTTCAACATGGAATCCGCCACCATCTACAGGATCACTCTCCTGGAGTTCCTTAAATGATTGTTCGATAATGTCTCCTCCCATACCTTATCCTTTTTTAATTAATGTGTCCAAATCATTCTTGGAATAGAGACAACGACCGCCGACTTTATGAACCATGATTTCTCCTCGCTGCCTCATTCTCCATAGAGTACTTGGCGTGACGTGCAAGTAGTCACAAGCCTGATCACTTGATAAATACTTGTCTTCATCAGTTGAAGACATTTCAGATAACTGGTGTGTGCTCAGATAATTCTCAAGCATCTTGGTGAAAGCCTTCTCAAGGTCTTCCTCCTGCATCATTATAAATGTACCATTCATATTACAATAATTTTAAAAGACGCTGCAAAGGTCATGCGTGGAAAAGTTATTGCAAGTGGCACGCAAATAAATTTCAAAGAATTTGAAAATGTTGGAATTCTCTGTGTTTCAGTATTTTACGAGGTGATTATGATTCGTGGGTTTGCTAAATTCGGCCCATTTGCGTGGAAATGCGTGGAAACGAGTTTGCATGGTATCGCATGAAATGAAAAACGGCGCATATTCGATGTGAATATACGCCGATTTATACTGATGAAGGCTTATGCTATTTCTTGGTATCGTACTCGTCAAACAGTGAACTCAACTCCTTCAATATATCCTTTTTCTCGTCTTTCATATTTGAGTCATCTTTGTATTTCTTACTGATAGTGATGACATCATAGCCACATTCAAGTGCTATGTCGTTTATCCATGCATCTTGATCCTTTTCAGGTAGCAACTTGCGCAATCTCCATAATATCTGGTAAACCAATACTTTATTGCCATTACACTCCACTAGTATCTGGTTGTGTGGCTTCCTCAAAACAATACTAGCAAATTCAAATTCTGAAGAGATATGCTTGAAAACTATGTTGTCATATTCATATAGTTTACCTAATAGTTCCATCGGAAAGGTGTATTCGACTCCTTTGTCAGGTTGGTTATCAATTCGTGTTGTGTTCTTCTCTTCCGCATTTGTGTTCTCAGCTTCTGCCTCTTTCTCCTGTATCTCGTCAAGAACACCGAGAAGTACGTCTTTATTGGCCTCATGCTGCCTGCGAACGAATGTCCGCCAGTCATCAACTGTCCGATAACTTTGTTTGATGCTGGTCACGACAATACTATCCTTTACATCACCAATAAGCTGAGTGTATATGCCTAAATCCTTTTGTTTCGCAATACTATCCAATGTCATAACAGCATCCTCGAAACGGGCTCCAGGCTTGAAAACCTTATTAAATGCTGATAACATCGTATCTTTCCCATTCTTATCGGCATTATTGTAATAATCAGCCATTTTCTGTACACCACCATGAGTGTTGATATAATGGAGGGTTTTACTCATGGCATGAATGTCAGAACTCTCAACGAGTGCTTGTATCTCTGCCCTGATACCTGGATAGATTTCCTCCAAGATGACGTTAAGATCTTCAAGTTTCTTTGGGTCAATTAGTTTGAGAAGTCTTAAAGATAAACGGAAAGCCTTCCATTGACGTATAAACTTACTGATCATATTCATTGCCACACCTTATTATATATAAGAATGTTCATATTTCATACAACTAACTCTTTTTAAACAGATCGTCTGCCGTTACCTGTTTATTGACTTTCCTTGCGTACATATTATTATATAGTCCGAATGGGGTAACATAAACTATTGAAAAGGATTTTTTCGTGTTTGTTACTTTCTTGAATGTACGAAGTCGCTCATCCACACGGTTGGCGTAGGCTTTCGTTATTTCATATTCGCCGCTGGAGTACTTCATTTCACATACACTGATGGTCTTGTCGTTTCGGTCTATCAGCAAGTCAATCTGCCCGCCTCTCTTCAAATCATTATCAGTATCGGCATCATTGATGACTGCCTCTGACGGACGGTAATTCCAGGAGCAGGGCGAATAATAGGCTCCGCTAATACCTAAAGCACTTACAATCTGTTCGACATGATGCAGGCAAACGGTCTCAAAAGCATAGCCCGACCATGCAGTATATTCTGGCTTGCCAATCATCTGCATCCAATAATTCTTACCGTAGTTGCCTCCTGTCTTCATAAAGTGGAGATAAAATAGAGAGAACTGATCCGTAAGCTGGAACATCTTGTCCTTCTTCTCCTTGCCAAAAGGCTGATATGAACGGATGAACTCACATGTTTCCAATTCTTTGAGCAGCGTGGTGAGATTACCGTTATTCGACAACTTTGTCTTGCTGATTAATTCAAGACGGGTCATTCCTTTTCTGCTACTGCTGAGTGCATTGATGACAGCGATATGGTTCTCTGCTTTTTTGAAAAGAGAGTCGTATAGTTTGTTGAACTCGTCAGTCAGTTCCCCTCCTCTTGTAAAGCACAGGTCGTTGATGTTCTCTGCCACGCTTTTGTCCCTGTTAAACAGCGACAAATAGTAGGCGACTCCACCAACAGCCATGTAGCAGTCGATAATCTCAGGCCGCTCATAGTTGAAGCCTTTGCTTTTGAAGTATTGTTCCGTTTCCTCAAGACAGAAGGGAGAAACCAGCATCTTGTGGGTAACGCGGTTGTGTAGTCCACCTCTGGCATTGATCAGTTTCTTTAGCATCCATGATGTGGCCGAACCACAGACAATCAGCTTGATGTCACTGCGATAGTAGGCCCAGTCATTCCAGAAGTGCTCCAACGCTCCAAGAAAACGGGATTTCGGTGTATCAAGCCAGGGAAGTTCGTCAATGAAGATGACTTTTGTGCCTTCTCCCAGCTTCTCAATGTTTTTGGAGAGCATTCGGAATGCCTCTGTCCAGCTCTTAGGCCGTTGGTCATCATGGAAGAAATCTTCCAGAGCGTATGCGAAATTCAACAGTTGGTCAGAAAGGTTTGCTTTTTCCTTACCCGTCATCCTGAAGGTGAATTTACCTTCCAGAAGTTCCTTCACAAGAAAAGTCTTGCCCACACGACGTCTGCCATAGATGGCAACAAACTCTGACTGTTCTGAAGAAATGTACTTCTTCAACTCCATCTTCTCTTTTTCACGCCCGATAATAGCTCTTTCCATATCCACAATTCTTTATAATCTGGCGCAAAGTTATAAAAAATATGCGATTGCGCCAAATAATAACTCTATAAATTGGCGCAATCCCTACTTTTTTATGAGATTGCGCCGACTTATAACGCGATTTTTGCCTTATGACTTCAATTTGGAGGCAGCTTTTATGATTCTCTTCCTTTCTTCAGCACTCAGGTTTTTCAGTATCTCCATTATAACATCGTCTTCACTCTTCAGACCGTGTTCATAGAGCAGATAGGCATTGTATTCCGTCATTTTCTCATACGGATAGGTGCCGATATAGATTGACGTAACGTCTCCTCCGCTACTATGCCCCATGCTGTCGCTTATGTATTTATGAGGCACTTTTCCCGAATTGTTCAGATTAGTGGCAAAACTGTGTCGGGCCCAGGTAGAGGTTGGTTCCTGTTCCATTTTCAGGATTTCAGCCACTTTAGCCATATGCTTACCTATATATTTATTGTATCGCTGTATCGTCCACAACTCCGTTTCTGCTGGTATGCCTTGTTTCATGATTGGGAATACTCGTTCTCCCAATTGCGGAGGATTTGCATATTTGTCTAATATTTTTTTTATCTCTGGCGTAATGGGAAATATCACCTCACTGTCATCTTCACTGCGCCCTTCCGTCTTATGCCTTAAAAAGCGGAACTGTTGACCATGCGTGGCGAAATACCACTCATCGTATTCCAGTCGTAGTGTATCTGCCAGGTTCTGGCCGTCGCCAAGGTACATGAACAAGAATAGACCAAGATCGCGAAACGTAGCCTCTTTCTCTTGTGGATAGAACAACTCTTTACCATCATCATCCTTTGCTTCTCCTTCTTCCCAGAAGTCATATAGGCGCTTCATCGTAGGCACATTGAGAAATTCATGCTTCCTGCTGTTCGACTTGTTATAGCCACTATCTTTAAACATTTCCTTCGTGTCGCCTTTGATAAGTCCCTCGTCTATGCATACGTTGACTATTGCCCTGAAAGTCCTCAGACGAATGCCAATAGTCGAATCTCTCAGTTCCCGATTCTTCATCTTCTTCACCCATTTCATGATAAATGAGCGATTGATGTCAGCGAAAGACACGTTGCTTCCCATGTCTTTTATAAAACTGTTCATCACGTCTTTGTTGGTCTTCGCTGTGCCAAGGCTCGTCTCAACCCTTTCCTCGATGTATTTCTCCCAGACAGAATAAATGGTCTTTCCTTCAGGAGCAAACCCTGTGAATCGCTCTTGTAGCTTGTTTAAACTGAATGATTCGTCATCGATCATCTCGTTGATCATTTTCTCAACCCGTTGCATCAGAGTCTTTAGCTCCTTTCGCTCACTAGCTTTCTTGTTTCTTGCCTGTCTTTCGCATTCGCAAAGATCCATCCACTCATCCTTGGTATACTTCTTTCCAATACGAAGATAGATGGACTTGCCGTTATAGGCAACTCTGACTGCAACAGGCAGTGTTTGTGTATCATCATCAGTGGCTCGTCTGGTATCGAGTGCCAGTGTTCCGTATGCACTGCCGTTCGAAGATGTAAACTTGGCAAGGCTGGATGAACCACGGCTGGAGTACTTCCTTGCATCCGTTTTTGCCTCTTTGGTGAAATTCGTGTTCTTTCTTTCCATTGAAAAACCTCCTATTTATAGGTGTTTTGATACATAATCGGTGAAATTCAGGTGAAATTCGCACCTGAAAACTGGTGCAAAATTACGCATTTTCCTGCAAACTGCCAAATTTTTAAGGTGCTTATTTTCAGATATTTACGATTTTATGTAATTTCATGGAATGTATATGGATAAGATTCATAATCATGAGGTCGCCGGTTCAATCCCGGCTCCCGCTACCAAAGCCAAGAAAGGCCCCGCAATCACTGCGAGGCCTTTCTGTTTCTTTCCTAACTAAACTAATTATTACTAACCAAAAACCAATGTATGAAAAACCAACTTTCACTCCTTTGACGTCATAAGTACCCCGGGAGTTTAATCATTTCACTAAAAATCAATATTTTTAAGGAAAATTTGGATTTTCCGGAGAAAACCCTTACCTTTGCACACCGATATGAAACGTATACTGTTTGTCTGTCACGGCAATATCTGCCGCAGTCCGATGGCGGAGTTCGTCATGAAGCACCTCGTCAGCCAGGCAGGGCTCGAGGGTGAATTCCAAATTGAATCGGCCGCCACCTCCACCGAGGAGATCGGTAACGAGGTCTATCCCCCCGCCCGGCGCAAACTGGCCGAGCACGGCATCGGCTGCAAGGGAAAGCGGGCCCGTCAGATGACCCGCAGCGACTACGACCGCTTCGACCTGCTCATCGGCATGGACCAGTGGAACATCCGCAACATGAACCGCATCTGTGGCGGCGACCCCGACGGCAGGATCCGCATGCTCATGGACTACACCTCCCGTCCCGGCGAAGTGGCCGACCCCTGGTATACCGGCAACTTCGAAGCCACCTGGCGCGACGTCCTCGAAGGCTGCCAGGCCCTCCTCGAAACCCTGAAATGATACGCAAATGAGATAATTCCGGCTCAGACCATCAGCGATCTGAGCCGTCAGATCATGGGGTCGGTTCTACTGATCACTTATCAAGGCAAATAATATGAGAATTAATACAGTAATGAATCATGATCAAAATGACGGACTCCTACAAATGATCAGAAGAACCGACCCCATGATCTCTTGTTGTTATTGATTATACTTAAGTTCTGTATTCTCCTGGTGGTATCTCCCTCAGTTCCATGTGTCCTTGTGAGTTTGACCGCTCAATCTATTTTACGACAATCTTCTTTCCTCCAACGATATAAACACCAGCGGGCAATCCTTCTGTACCTTTACCTTCAGCACGCACCTTGATGCCACTCATGCTATAGACAGCAGGGCAAACGGCTTCCTCCTCTTTAATTGGCAGCTGAAAACCAGTAGACTCTTTATAAGTAAAATAACCAGGATTCTCCGGGCCGCCATCGATATGGGCATAGTCTAAACCGATGTGGTTCTCATCATAGGTCGTGCCCCATCCTCCTACGAGTTCTTTGCAATAACTAAATAGCCAGTCGGCATTCTCAACCTTATCATTTTTCCATCCTTCACTGACATAAATAGTTGTAAGACTTTTGCATGAACAAAACATAGACTGCATGTTTGTAACATTCATTGTATTAAAACTACTAAGATCAAGACTAGTTAATTTATCACATACGAAAAACATTGACCGCATATTTGTGACATTCTCCGTATTAAAACCATCAAGATCCAACTTCTCTAACGAAGAGCAATGATAAAACATTTCCGCCATATCCGTAACTTTGCTTGTATTAAAGTTATTAAGATTCAAGCTCTTCAAAGCATCACACCAACAAAACATATTTTTCATTCCTGTAACATTCTCCGTGTTGAAATGACTTAGATCGAGATTTTCCAAGGCACTACAACCGGAGAACATTTCACTTATATCCTGAACCTTTGACGTATTGAAACTGCTGATGTCCAGATTTTCCAATTTACTGCAATAGGCAAACATACTTCCCATATTCGTTACGTTATCTGTGTTGAAACAGCTCAAATCAAGGCTTGTCAAATTGTAGCAGCCACTAAACATATAGTCCATACCAATAACATTCGACGTATTAAAATGGCTGACATCAAGACTCGTTATTTTTTCAAGCCCCTGAAACATACCCCACATATTTTCCGTCTTGTCAGTCTTGAAGCTACTAATATCCAAACTGTTCAAAGACTGACAACATGAAAACATATTGCACATATCCGTCACTTTCGACGTATTAAAGCCTTTGATATTCAAATCCTCTAACGACGAACAACGCGCGAACATGCTCGACATATCCGTAACATTCGAAGTGTCCCACCGAGACAAGTCTAGTTTCTTTAATGAAGAGCAACCCTCAAACATTCCACACATGTTTATGACATTCGAGGTATTCCATTGCGATATGTCCAAGCTTGTCACAGAAGAACACCCCATAAACATATCCCACATTGATCTGACATTAGATGTGTTTAAGTTGTTTAAGCCACTTATGGACTTCAAGTTCTGATTAGTATTACAGAAGAAACCTCCAAGATTCCATAGTTCATAATCTGCAAACGATGGATCAAACTCACATTCCGTGATGCCTGGAATTTCAGAATCGGACGGGAAAGCCCGAAGATGCGGTATGACGACACCAGAACGTGTATCCTTATTCTTGTCATAATAGAATGTCAACTTCTCATTTTCCAGAACAGCATACATTTTGGGAGAATCAGGACTTGCAGGCTTGAGATTGACAAAAGCCGATTGGTTAGAATTAAATCCCCAAAGAGGACCTGCAAACAAGTAATAACCATCTGGTGAATCAGGATTACTAGCATTACTCCATCCAAAATTCACATGGAAAAAACCATCTTTGCTATATCCATCAACAACCATAGCATGGCCCATATCGGGCCCAGAACCGCCATAATAAACAGGTCTTCCATTATATAACTCATCATATATTATTTGGTCCCATTCGTCAGCATCAAACCAATCCCGATATAGCTCCGAAATGGCATCATCGTAATCAAAATAGTTCAGAAATGCTTTTAATGCATGCCCATCGTTTCCCCCGCTACCCCATGTGTCATAATCTACCCGTATTGACACGCCACATAGAAGCATTAAGGTCGCAACAGCCTCCTTCTGAGCATCTGTCTGATATTCCCACACATAATATGTGTTCACCATATTATCCCAGTCTATTGTTGTAATTGGTATATCTGGCATGACAATTTTCTGATGATAGGTGGTATAACCAGGAATGACCCCCGATGTCTGCTTTGGCCACTTATGATAACTCATAATTTGAGCCATTGCTGTAGGCACACATCCTGTTAAGCACCGGCCATCTGCTAATTCTGGGCATTTCAAATTAAATGGATAACTTTGATCCCATTCACAGGTCAACAATGGACTGATGGGGGCTCTATCTGTAGCGCTACGGGTTGCAATGCTGGCCTCGGGATGGGACTGAAGGTATTTCACCTGTGACGCATATCCGTCGAGCCAGGCTTTCATGTTGCATGGGATGTTTTTAGCATCATAGTGTCCATCGTATGAATAGCCCAGCACATCGGGCATGCGCTCGTCACCGCTGACGACGACGTAGCCGCCATTAGCTTCATCGTTGAAAATATAGAGTTCGCGACTATCGTTGGCAAGTACCAGCTGGGGAGCTTGGCGAGGAGTTCTTCGGAACGACTGATGACTATCTGCATCCTTACTTAAAAAGGCCTGTGCCTTCTGCAAAGCTACCTCCTTGCTGATCTCCTGTGCATTCACAGAACACACGACCACCAAGGCAAAGACAGACAATATCGATTTGAAAAATGACTTATTCATATACTTCCGGGCTTTTTCGTTATTCCAATATTTGACTGCAAAGATAAGAATTAAATTTGGTAAAAACGAATGTTTGGACAACTTTTAGGCACAAAGTTACTGCAAACTTGCAAACTTGCAAAATGCAAAATGAAATTGTATTTTTGAATTTGAGGGATCATGGGGTCGGTTCTACTGATCACTTATCAAGGCAAATAATATGAGAATTAATACAGTAATGAATCATGATCAAAATGACGGACTCCTACAAATGATCAGAAGAACCGACCCCATGATCTTGTGGAAACCTCTTAAAAGTCATATGGTCATACCCCCACGCAGAATAAAAACTGTATTCTGTATTCTGTATCCAAAAGTTTTGGTAGTTTCGGAAAAAGAGTGTACCTTTGCAATCCAGAAACCAAGACGACGTATTCAATGACAATGGAAACAACTGATCTGAAAGATATGAACATAGATACAGAAGACCTGAATAGCTTTCTCAAACACTTCTGCGCTTCAATCCTGGTATATTATCAGGATATTTTGGTCGACAAGGAACTGTCTGTTTGCAAATACCTGATAAACGGTCTGTCTGTGACGGAGACATCTGAGAGACTTGGCATGAAAAAAAAACGTGTCAGGCTGTTATTCAGAAAAGCAATACTAAAGATCAGTCATGCACATCATCAAAGACAAGATGAGATAGCGAAACTCAAGGAAGAGATCGAAGAATTGAAGCACCGCAACCTTATCCTTGAAAGAGAATGCCTTTCTGAGCAAAGTGTAGAGTATGTAAATTCTGTGATGAGCAATGAGAAGACGCTTTGCAGGAATGCGAAACGACTACTGAATACGCCTATCGATCTTCTTCCGTTGCCTCAGAAATGCAAGAAGATTCTGGCTTCGTTAAAGGTGTCCCAGTTCAGTGAAATACCTCTTTTGTCAGAAACCATGCTGTTAGAAACGAACAACTGTGGCAAGAAGACTATCCATGATTTGCAGGCCTACTTGCACAGGTTCTCATTGGATTTGGGCTTGACTTATGATGAAGTCGTTATTCAGATGGCTCAATTGAACGATGATGACATTTCTCCGGAAAACTTTCATCCTACAAAAGCCAGATAAGCAGAATGATTATTCCAATAAAGACTATCAGGCCTATAAGCCTACCGAACAAAAAGGAAATATCAACGAAAAAAGAGGCCGGCCTCGGGGTGAGACCGGTCTCTGAAGGATAGATTGTTTTAGAAAATGAGGGGGCCGCGCCCCATACAGCTGGTGGTGGTAATGGCCGTCAGGAAGGCCGTGAGTGCGGCTACTATGACCTTCACCGCAATCTCAATGATCCTTTTCTTCATGGGCCTTAGTCATTAGTGAGACCATCGCCGCCATCAGCGGTACCCGTATTGATCACGAGGCTCGAAGCCTGTCCGGGCATAGCGAAGCTGCCGCTATATACACCACCGTCCTCGGTGAGCTCGATGCTCGATCCGTTCACACTTGCGGTCGGTACCTTACCCTCTGCCGGCGTGATGCTGATCTCCACCTCGTCATCCTCGCTCAGGCTCGAACCCGAGGCAACCGCGTTGCCGTTATGGGTCACACTTGCGGAACCCGTACCCGACTTGTTGATGGTCAGCGCATAGCCCGAAGCCTGCTGGCTCTGACCGCCCTGAGAGCTCTGGCCGTTCTCGCCCTGGTTCTCGCCATTCTCGCTGCTCTGACCGTTCTCGGTGTCCTCCACCTCTCCGGCGTCAGCCGAGGTCACGCGCTTCACCACATCTCCGTTGCGGTCGTAGCAGGTGATCTGGATGGCGGTATCGGCCAACTCATCCTTCAGATCCTGCGCGGGAGTGAAGATGATACGGCGGGTCGTAATCAGACCGGTCTTCACGTCCTCGACCTTTGCCACACTCTTGGCGCGTAGACCGAATCGCATGGTGCCCAGTCCGGGCAGAGCCACACTGTGACCTTCGGTTGCCCATGCCTTGATCACCTCGCCGGCTGCATCCCAGCAGGCCTTCATCACACCCTGGCTCACGCCGCTGCGCAGAGCCGCCTCCTTGATCACCTTCGCCTGACTCAGGGCGATGTACAGCTCGGGCTGCATCACATAGCGCCATACGCCGGGATCGTTCTCATCTTTCGTGAACTTAATGTTTCGTTCAACTGCTTTTACTTTCAATGCCATAATCTAAAAATTTTAAATGGTTAATAAATTGATTAATTGTTAATAGACTGTTCAATGTTCAATGTTCAATGTTCAATGTTCAATCTTTTTACTCGTCTCCGAATCAACTCCGTTTTTGGCTTTGCCTAGGAAACACTTACCTCGCGCGCAGATAATTTTTGTTGTCCGGGCAGGCTGCAAATTTCGTATTTTTTCTTTGACAGTGCAAAGGTACAAAAATTTCAAAGCACTTCCAAATTATTCTTCAAAAAAAGCACGCAAAAAAGCACGCATCCTGAAATCGTTGACAGATCTGCTACAGTGCTACAGTTGCTACAGTTAAATTTACGCCATCCTTTTCTTCAAAAATTAGACTTATATTTATATATATATTTATATATATATTAATATAAAATTAATTTTCGATTTTCATTGGGAGATTTTTAACTGTAGCACTGTAGCAACTGTAGCAAAATGCAGCCTCATGTCTTATCATCCTTTTTCTTAGCATTAGAATTAAGCTGGATCACATCAGACCAACGTGTTGTAGGATTAGGGCTCTTGAAATCATGCTTGATAGCGTTGGCAAAGACATCGGCCTTACCTTTACCATCCTTTTTGGTGTATTGCTGCGAGCCAAGTACGATGGTCTCGCTTCCGTGCATACGGTTAATCCTGTCTACCACCTCGATAGTCTTAGGGACAGGCACCTGGGTGACAAAGAGACGCCCCTCAACCACCCGTGGCTACTCTCCCCGTGGCTACTCTCCCCGTGGCTACCTTTCCCCGTGACTATTTAAAATAATCGACTCAAAATTTGGTATTTTGCCCGATTTGCACTATCTTTGCAACATGAGAACGAAAAACCTACACATAAATATCGGACCACTGACGCGTAACACGTTGGTAATCAACACGTTATACCCCTCCCCCATTTTGTGATAGGCTAAAAATACAGACAAATCCCAGATTTCACCTGGCCGAGGATTATTTTCCCCTGCTGCTATCGGCACCCGCCTATAGCGGCAGGGATTTTTGTGTTAACCCATCCATAACCGAAAACGCACTGCTATGACTAAGGAAACGATACAAGAACCTCAGGAAAAGCGTCTGATTTCCCGCCAAGATGCAGCCGAGATGATTGGCTGCAGTGGTATGACCATATCAAACTGGATTGAAAAAGGTGCTATAAAAGCCCGCCTTATAGGCCATAATCTATATGTCGACAAACGGAGCGTCGAGATGCTTTTGGACACAGCGTCGGATGTGGCTGAGATGGAGGAGGAACTCAAAAAGCTGAAGAAACAGCTGAGTGCGGAGATCCTGAAGAAAAAGGAAGAAGTACTGGATTTGAGAAAAGATAACGAATACAGCCTTCAGAAAAGATTTCTTCAGAAAGTGTTCGACTGCCTGATTGTAAAGGCTCGGAATTACCTTTCCCAAAAAGAGGCCGGAATTGCCATTGAGTTGCTACGGGGTGATTCTACAGCGGAAATCGGTAAGAGAATCGGTCGTACATCAGAAAGCGTCAGGCATTCCTGGTATAAGATTGAACCGATTCTTCTGGAGAAATTCGACAACCCTACTCTTCAAGATGAGAATATGGTGTTGCGCGAGGAGATACAGACGTTGACCAAGGATAAACAGTCGCTGAGTGATGAGAACAACGAACTGAAACAGAAAATAGATGAATTAGAGAAGGAGCTTATAAAAAACAGTAAGCATCGCGCCCTGCTGTCTACTCCCTTCGGAACTGACATCAACAGTCTCGGTTTCTCCGTCCGCGTCACTAACGGACTGATGGCAATTAACTGCAAGACACTTGGCGACCTGGTTCAATTTGATCTGCTGACCTTGACAAAGGCCCCTAAACTGGGTTTACGTTCGGTGCGTGACATCGAGGAAACACTCCACAACTTGGGGCTGAGACTGGGAATGGATCTCGTGCGCATGACCGACGAAGAGTTCGATGCACATGTAGAGAGGCTGAATAGCATCAACCTGATAGAATCAGGCAAAGAAGAGACAAAGAAGAAATAATAAAACGAAGATATATGGAACAGAAAAAAGAAGGTGTTTACTACACCAAGAAAGCAATCAGAGACATGCTGCCAGACATGATTGACAGCCAATCCGAACCCGGCCCCGATGATAAGATTTTGGAGTCGGGATCAGAAGTCGGCAGCTTCCTTACCAGAGCCGAAGAACTTATACGCAACGCCTCACAGGGTGTATGACTTTGAGAGCATGAACGAAGAAAATAAATAAGAATATATAAATAATTGCAATTATGAGGAAAATGTATTTAATGGTTGTAACAGTATTACTGCCAATGATAGTATATGCCGATTCTGTTGAAATTGATGGCATCTATTATAATCTTATTAATAAAATTAAAGAAGCAGAGGTACTAAGCAGGCCAGCAGGCGATGGTCCATATTTCGGGGATATTATAATTCCTGAAATAGTAACATATGAAGGAGTCGACTATATAGTAACATCTATAGGAGATAATGCTTTCAGCACGAGTTATTGGGGTAGCGATAAAGATCTAATATCCGTATCAATACCTAAAAGCATTAAGCATATTGGTGAGTCAGCGTTCTGGGGAACTCAAAAACTGGAAAAAGTTAATATCGTCGATTTAAATGCATGGATAGATATAGATTTTACAAATAATTATTCAAATCCACTAGGGAGCGGTGATAATACCTTTTTATATTTAAATGGAGAGAAACTATCAAATATTGTTATTCCTGACGGGGTGAAAACTATTCGAAAATACGCTTTCGGGTATTACAGGAATCTAGAATCTGTTTGTTTCCCAGAGAGTTTAAGTGATATTGAACATTGTGCTTTTGGATATACTCCTTTAACATCGGTACAATTACCTGATAGTCTGAAGAGTATTGGTGATTACGCATTTTTTCAAACTTGTTTATTGTCTATAAGTATCCCCAAATCTGTAACTTATATAGGAAAAAATGCTTTCGAATATTGTAAAGATCTTACAACAATTAATGTCTTCAGTACAACAAAAACCATCCAATCGAATACCTTTAATGGATGTAAAAATTTGAAAGAAGTATTTTTATCAAATAGCATCACTACAATAGAAAGAGAAGCATTCTCTAATTGCTCAAGTTTAGAGTCTATTCATTTGTGCGGTAATATTACTAGTGTTGAATATATGTCTTTTTATAATTGTAAAAAGCTTAAGACCATTGTACTTGGAAAGAAATTAAAAAGGCTTGGCGAAAAGATTGATGGGAGATATCCTTATGGAATGACTTTTGCAAATTGTCAAGAATTGGCTGATGTATATATTTATGCTGATAAAAGTAATAATCTCCCAACATGTATTACTCAAGATATCTTTAATGATTCATATATTAATTATGCAACTCTACATGTTGCCTCTATTAATTATGAACTATATCAAGCAAAAGAGCCTTGGAAAGAATTCGGTACAATTACGACTGTACCAAAATTAGTATATTATGTGGATGGAGAGGTTTATAAAACGCAAGAACCTATAATTGGCGAAGAGATTACCCCAGAAACAAATCCCACGAAGGAAGGATATATCTTTAGCGGTTGGAGTGAAATACCTGAAACAATGCCTGCACATGATATCATTATAACAGGTACATTTACCAAGGATCCCCTAAATGGTAACTGTGGTGATGGAGTAACATATTCTTTTAATAAGGATACGCACACATTGTTCATCAGTATGACTGGCGAAGGAACTGGAACTATGGAGATTATTGACACTTATACAGCTCCTTGGGAGGAATATAAATCAGACATATACAATGTTGACATCGAAGCGGGAGTTACTTCAGTAGCCGCATATTCATTCCGAGACTGTAATAACCTTGTTTCAGTAAAAATTCCGAGTACTGTTACAAGTATTGGCCAAGTTGCATTTGCCAGATGCGAAAAACTTGCTGCAATTAGCCTCCCGGATGGAATAAAAGAGATTCCGGCCAGTCTTTTTGACGGATGTAAGAGTTTAAAGTCTATTGAATTGCCCGATGGGATAACATCAATTGGAGAATTTGCTTTCATGGATTGTATTAATCTCGAATCTATTTTGATTCCCAATGGCGTTTCAGTAATTGGAGCGGCTGCTTTTTATAATTGTTCTCAACTTATTTCAATCAATATACCAGAGAATCTTAGTGTTATAGCTGAAGTTGCGTTTTCAAAATGTTCTTCACTTACTTCAATCGAGATTCCTAATAATGTAATCAAAATCGAAAGTGGTGCTTTTGCTGGCTGTTCATCACTTCAATCAATAAAGTCATTTATCACTGAACCATATTCTATTCAGAAAGACGTGTTTGATGAGAACGTCTATAGACAAGCTACTCTTTATATTCCTAAAGGAACCGAAAAATTGTATTCAAGATTTGACGGATGGAGAGAATTCTTGAATATAGTCGAAATGGAAGACCCTGCTGATGGCATTGCCAATCTCCAAGCTAAAGATATTGAGGTTCTTCAAAATGACAACTCTATTATCATTTTTGGAGTTGTTGAAGGAACGCCTATAAACATCTACGACGTATCAGGCAAGATTGTTGGCTCAGCTACAGCTGCAACAGGAAATACAAATATCCCGACCTCTCTCAAGCCCAGTGATATCGGCATAGTAAAGGTTGGTGAAAAGACAATAAAGGTAATAATGAAATAAATCATTATATGGCAAACAAAGAACCTGGTTATGTTTATATACTGACGAACCCAAGTTTCAGAGAGGACTGGGTGAAAATCGGTAAGAGCTCACGCCCTGTGGATGTGAGGAGCAAGGAACTTGATAATACGGCTGTTCCTCTTCCCTTCGAGATCTTTGCTACAATGAAGACGGTGAAGTATAACGAGGCAGAGAAGTTGGTGCATCGCTATATTGAGAGATTCACCAATCTACGTATTCGAAATAATCGTGAGTTCTTTAATGTCCAACCAGAAGAAGCCCTTGAAATCTTCAGGGAGGTTGCAATGTTGCTAGACGACGCTGAAATCTGTGAAGTCCATAAAGAGGGATTGAAGACATTGGAAGTAAAAACACCAAAACGAAAAAAGGGCGAAAGCTTATCTGATGACAAAGGAAATAAGGTTTGGTTAATCCCATATAATAAGAAGTATTATGACCTTGAAGGATGCTATAATAAATTCCAAGAGGTATATTGGACCCAGCATTGCAAGTTTAAAGCAGGAGATAAGGGTTATATCTATGGATCGTCGCCTGAAAGCGCAATCCGATTCAGTTTTGAGATTGAACAAAGTGATATGCCTTATGAACCCTTAATGGATCAGGATGACGAGTTCGTAAAAGGTGATGCTTGGAAGGCAAACGCTACTCATAAGGATAATATATATGCACATATGATACTTACAGGTGAGACGAAAAACAGACGTCTTTCACTTGCGAATCTACTAGACAGAGGACTGAAAGCAGCTCCAATGGGAGCTGTCAATCTGTCAAAGCCGGAGTTTAAAGAGTTGATAGAGTATATTGAAGATAATTTTAGATAATCATTTTAAGATATTATAGTTATGAAAAAGATTGTATTTGTATTTGGTCTATTAATGTTTAGCATGAGTGTTTTTGCTCAAAAAACATATTTAGTATTAAGTAAAGAAAGTGCTCAAAGTTATGATTATTATATTTTAAGTGGAGATATACCATCTGGCATGAAAAGTTCAATTAAAGCTGAAGATGTTGCTCCTAATAGTATCCAAACTAAACGATATGAAGGTTGGGTTGGATATCTATTAAACAAACTGGTTGAATATGGATTTGTTGTTGAACAAACAACAGGTTCTAACTATTTATTATCTCGAACAAATGGTGGAGCACCAAATCGCGTAGCCAAAGTAGTGTCAGATGACGAGGACGTGTATGAGGTTGCTCGATATAATCTCCAAGGAATGCCTATTCCTAAAACAGAGAAAGGAATTCAAATTATAGTATATTCTAACTATACGACCAAGACTGTTATCGTAGAATAACACACTTGGATCATTCTTTTGATATTGTTTAATTAAAATTATTAAAATATGAAAAGGTTTCTATTATTTTTAACTTTGATGCCGCTTTTCCTTTACTCTTGTGGAGGCGATGACGATAATAATAATTCGTCAGAAAAAAAAGAACAGGAAAGCAAGACTCCAGATAAGCCATCAAATGACCCTAATTTGCTGGTTGTTGAATTACAAATGGCGGGAACACTTTCTTCAAACATACCCAATCAAAAATTTACTAAATTAAAAATAAAAGGGAAAATTAATGGTTCTGATATAAAGTATATACGCGGAATTATAAGTAATCTTTCTGAATTAGATCTATCAGAATCTTCTATAGTAGAAGGTGGAGATTCGTATTATAAGATTTCTTATAAAACAACAAATAATGTGATAGGTGAATGTATGTTTGCCGATTTAAATGGTAACTTTAATCTTATTCTTCCCAAAAATATAATTAAAATCGACAATTATGCCTTTGAAAATTGCAAAGGACTGCAGACTATTGTGATGTATAACAATATTCAAAGTATATCCGATTACTGTTTTATTGATTGTACAAACCTAACAAAAGTAACATTAACTAATATCCTTACAAATCTGTCTAAGGGAGTCTTTAAAAACTGTTCTTCACTTGAAAACATCGAGTTACCTTCTTCTCTTTATGATATAGGTAAAGAAAGTTTTTATGGTTGTAGTAAATTACAAACGATCTCTTTACCATCACGTTTAAACATCATAGGTCAGAGTGCTTTTAAGGATTGTAAGACATTACAATCTATTGAAATACCAGATGGAGTATACTCAATTGGTGCCAGTGCGTTTGAGAATTGTTCTTCTTTATCTGTTGTCAATATTAAAGCTCCTATAAAAAGAATAGAAAATTCTATGTTCGCTTATACGAAACTAAAGAGTTTTACTATTCCTGAAACCGTTGAAGAAATAGGTATGAATTCTTTTTATGGTTGTAAAGAGTTGAAAGAAATAAATATAGGAAAAAATGTAAAAAGCATATCTACTGATTGTGCACAAAAATGCACAGTATTCTCAAAATATAATGTTAGCGAAGATAATCAAATCTACTCATCAATAGACGGCGTACTATTCTCTAAGGATAAAGTAACATTACTTTCTTATCCTCACGGAAAAGAAGATATAAGTTATACTATACCAGAATCGGTTAAGACAATTGCAGGCGATGCCTTTGCAACAACTAATAATTTAAAATCCGTTACTTTTTCTTCAGGTTTAGAGACAGTTGAAGCAAGAGCTTTTCTCAACCATCCTATGTTCAATGAAAAACTTGAAGAAATTCATATGGTATCTGAAACTCCTCCATTTGTTAAAGAAAGCTATGGTCATTATGGTTTTCCAAAAGATGATTATGGAAAAATAGATGCATTGTTTATTCCATCAAAATACAAAGACAAATATAACTATAATACTTGGAAAAAATTCTTTAAAAATATATATGAAGAGTAATTGTGAGTTAGACTCTCTCGTAAAATAATATGCAGAGTTATAAAAATATAGAAGAAATTTTTTAGTGTATGATACACGAAGAAATATTGCACGCGACTTTTGCTGACAGAGATAAGTCAGAAGAGGATATAAAAAACCAATTCATTCAGCCCGCTTTAGAGGCGAAGGGTTGGGATAAAAAACATATGCGTCTGGAGTATTATTATACTGCTGGTCGAGTGGTCGTGCAAGGCTCATTAAAACTTCGTAAAAAAGGAAAACGCTGTGATTATATCTTATGACACAATAGGCTCAGGCACTTTTGTGACTACGACATTGAAAAAAAATCTATATGGCAAAGAAAGATAATAAAACGACGATAGGGTTTGAAGAGACTATCTGGCGTGCTGCTGATAAGTTGCGCGGGAACCTCAATGCTTCAGAATATGAAGGAGTTGTTCTTGGGCTTATTTTCCTAAAATACATTAGTGATAGATTCGACACTCTATACCAAGAATTAAGTGAGGATGAATATGCTGACCAAGAAGATAAGGACGAGTATACAGCCGCAGGAATATTCTTTGTTCCCAAACAAGCGAGATGGGACGTAATATCAACAGCCGCTCACTCACCGGAAATAGGAAAAAAGATAGATGAGGCTCTAAAGGCCATTGGAGATGAAAATCCCAAACTGAAAAGTTATCTCCCCGGAAATTATTCTCGGCCAGAACTAGACAAGCGAAGATTGGGCGATGTAGTAGACTTGTTTACAAACATCAAAATGCATGAGGCTGGTGAAAGCAAAGATCTGCTAGGCAGGGTGTATGAGTATTGCTTAAAGAAGTTTGCTTCTATGGAAGGAAAGAATGCTGGTGAATTCTATACTCCTAGTTGTATAGTCAGGCTTATCGTAGAAATACTGCAACCATATGAAGGTAGAGTCTATGACCCTTGTTGTGGTAGCGGTGGGATGTTTGTACAAAGTGTCAAATTCTTGGAAAACCATCAGCAGGCTATCGATTCAATTAGCGTTTATGGTCAAGAAGCAAATTCCTCGACTTGGAAGATGGCTCACATGAACACTGCAATTAGAGGCTTGGAGGCTGATTTGGGAACCAGTTATGCAGATACTTTTTTTGATGATCAACATCCTACATTACGAGCTGATTTTATCATGGCCAACCCTCCTTTCAACCTTAGTGACTGGGGGGCAGACAAATTGATAAATGATGTGCGTTGGAAATTCGGGTTGCCTCCTAAGAATAATGCCAACTTTGCTTGGATGCAGCATATGATTCATCACTTATCCCCCAAGGGCAGAATTGGACTAGTTCTTGCAAACGGATCATTGTCTTCACAGACTGGTGGGGAAGGCCTTATAAGAGAGAAAATTATTAAGGCAGATCTGGTTGAAGGGATTATTGCTTTACCACCTCAGTTGTTCTATAATACTCAAATACCTGTTTCCTTATGGTTCCTATCCCGTGATAAAAAACAGAAAGGAAAGGTCATCTTTATCGATGCGAGAAATATGGGACAAATGGTAACACGCTCTGTTCGTGAACTTACTGATGCGAACATAGATAACTGGAAAAAAAAGAATTTAGAGAGCTATGATGTGCAGGTCTTGGCTGAAACTTTCGAAGCTTTCAGAAATGGAACACTTGAAGATAAAGCAGGCTTTTGTGCCGTCAAGAATTTGGGCGAAATAGCGGCACAAGATTATAATCTTACTCCTGGCCGCTATGTTGGTATAGCTAAAATTGAGGAGAATGGAGAACCATTCGAGGAAAAGATGGACCGACTGACAAAAGAGCTGGCTAAGCTTTTTTACGATGGGCGAGATTTGGAAGATAAGATAAACAAACGATTAAATACCATAGGATATAATTGCCATTTTCCTACGTTTCAAGATGATCAGATATATTTATTGAGCGATATACTCAGGGAATGCAATGCGTTGTCTGATAAAGTTTTACGCAGAATATGTGAAAGTGCAATTCAAAGAATTAATAAAGATGAGAAAGGGTTTGGCCTTACCATCATTTCTGATGAACACTCCAAACATCTAACTTTCTTTGATAAATTAAGTTTGAAAGTAATAGGCGAAGCATGTACTTATAATGAAGTTCATCCTGGACTTGAGGAATATATTTTGTCTTATCTAAAAGATGAATATGAGAAGATTACTGCTGAAGAGGCGTTTTTTATTCGTTATGCTAATTATTATGAGGAGTATGAGGAATTTACAAAGGTAAGCAGCATGTTCTACAAGATGTTGGAGGAGCATTATGAAACAGAGGGAATGGAGCCGTATCACCTCTAAAAAAAATGTAGCCCTCACATATTATGGTGTAACATGATTAAAGATATTCATAAATAAATTTTCATTTATGGAAGAGTGGAAGATATATAAGTTAGGAGATTTGTATAAAGTACATAATGGGTTGAGCAAGAGTGGTAATTTCTTTGGCTCTGGTTTTCCATTCCTTTCTTTTAAAATAGTTTTTAATAACTTTTTCTTGCCACAAACATTGTCAGATTTAGTACAGACCAGCGAAAAGGAACGTAGCAGCTATGACATAAAAAGAGGCGACGTGTTCATAACACGTACAAGTGAAACTGCAGAAGAATTAGGTATGAGTTGTGTGGCATTAAAGGATTATCCAAATGCAACTTATAATGGTTTTACTAAACGTCTTAGACCCATTAATGATATTGTTGTACCTGAGTACATAGGCTATTACCTACGTTCACCAAAGTTTAGAGGACTTTTCTATGGACTTGCTTCTTCAATGAGTACAAGAGCTAGCTTGGCTAATAGTGACCTATTAGATATGCCTGTTTCAATTCCATCACATTTAACACAGATTAAGATAGCATCAATTCTCAAATCTCTTGATGACAAAATCGAGATGAATAGGCAGAAAAAAGACAATTTAGAAAAGCAGACTCTTGCGATTTTCGATCACATATTCCCTGAGATCACTAGAGGAGATAATAAGATAGGTGATATAATTGTTCCCAAACGCGGAAGGGGGTTGTTGTCAAAAAATGCTTTAGAAGGAAATATTCCAGTTGTCGCTGGTGGAATAAATCCAGCAACATATCATAATACAGCAAATACTGAGGCACCAGTCGTTACGATAGCAGCATCAGGTGCAAATGCAGGATATGTAAACTTGTGGCATATACCTGTCTGGTGTTCAGACTCCTCATATATAGATTCTTCTATGTCACCGAATGTTTATTTTTGGTATGTCATGTTAAAGAAAAGACAAAAGGAGATTTTTGATGCTCAAGTTGGCTCAGCTCAACCTCATATTTATCCCAAACATATTGCAGAGATGCCTCTTGGTAATTTCTCAAAAGCTGATGTTGAAAAATTCACTGAAACAGTAAAGCCGATGTTTGAATTAATAGGAATCCATAAGGAAGAAAACATTCGGCTTGCTAATATGCGTGATGTCCTTCTACCTTTATTAATGTCTGGTAAACTCGAAGTGAAATAATAATATATCGGAATGATGAATAACGAAACCTTTACAGAAAACAATTATGAACAAACTCTTGCGGCACTTTTTCAAGAAAAGCTGTCATACGAGTTTGAATATGGTCCAAATATAAAAAGAAACCCAATTGAGCCATATATTAGGGAAGATCTGGAAGAGTCGTTAAAATGGCTAAACGGTAATCTGCCTGATGAGGCATTGAAAGAAGCATTCCGCATTGTAACGAACATCACGGACGGAACACTGGAGAAACGTAATGAGACCTTTATGGATTATCTCCAAAATGGCATTGAAGTAAAATACTATTGGGATGGCGGAGAACGTACGGATATTGTCAATCTTGTAGATTATAGAATCAAAGAACTAAATAAGTTCAAGGTTGTTAATCAGTGGACAGTTTCGGAATATGAGAAAATCCGATGCGATATGGTTGTTTTTCTTAATGGTCTTCCGTTAGTTGTAATTGAATTAAAATCTCCTTCAAGTGATTCTGCTAATATAGAGGATGCCTATAGACAAATCAAGCACTATCAGCAAAAATGCCCGAGTTTATTTGTTTTTAATGCTTTCTCTGTTATTAGCGATATGACAACCACGAAGGCTGGAACCATTACGGCAAACGAAAACCGCTATATGGAATGGAAAACCGTATATGGTGATTATGAAAGTACAACAGTCGCAGACTATAATACATTCTTTCAAGGCATATTTCTCAAATCGCATTTTCTTGATATACTAAACAACTTTATCTGTTTTGATCACAAAGATGGTAAGGTTGCCAAAATTATGGCAGCATATCACCAGTTCTTTGCAGTCAATATGTCTATTTACAAAACAGACGGAGCCATTAATGGAAGTAGAAAAATTGGCGTTTTTTGGCATACACAGGGGTCGGGGAAGTCTCTTTCAATGGTGTTTTATGCTCACAAACTCATTAAGAATTATCCGAAGTGTAGTATTCTTGTTGTCACAGATCGCAATGACCTTGACCAGCAGCTTTATGAACAATTTGTTGGATGCAAATTGTTTTTGCGTCAGGAAGCGCAACGCGTTGGATATATTCTAGGAGAAGATAACAAAATAAAGGAAACACCAGGTAGAGAAGATTTACGGAAAAAACTCAAAGGATTACAGGCTGGAGGAGTCATTTTTACAACTATCCAAAAATTTGAAAACGGGAACGGCGTCCTTAGTGATAGAGAAGATATTATCGTGATAACAGATGAAGCGCATCGCTCTCAGTATGGAGAGATTGAATATGATGCTGATACTGGTAAGGAAAAGAAAGGTTTTTCTAAGCTTATGAGAGAGGCTCTACCTAATGCATCATTCATCGGCTTTACAGGTACACCTGTTTCTGACAGAGATAGGGACACGAAAGAAGTTTTCGGAGATTACATTGATATCTACGATATGACACAAGCAGTTGCCGATGGTGCAACAAAACCTGTCTATTACGAAAGTCGAGTCATTAACCTTAACCTTGATGAACACCAGTTGGAACTGTTAGATGCAGAATTCGACAAACTGGCAATAGAAGGGGCTACAGAAGAGCAAAGAGAAAAAGTTAAGAAAGACAATAGCGGAATTAGAGGAATCTTGCGTAGCGAATCAACTATTAGAAGTTTGTGCAATGACATTATAGCCCACTACGAAGAGAACCGTCAGAATGAACTTACGGGCAAAGCTATGATTGTTGCGTTGGATAAGGAATCGGCTGTCAAAATCTATTGTCAGATCATGATTTTACGTCCTCAATGGAAAAACAAAGTTCACGTTGTTGTTAGTTCGAGCAATAGTGATGAGCCTGGGTGGAGTGATGTGATCAGGCCTAAAAAGGAAGACGGAAAGCACTATTGGACTTCAAAAGAATTTGCTAGCTTATTCAAAGACGATAAGAGTGAAATGAAAATTGCTATTGTGGTTGATATGTGGTTAACAGGCTTTGATGTGCCTAGTTTGGCTACTATGTATGTCTATAAGCCCATGAAAGGTCATAATCTCATGCAAGCAATAGCGCGAGTTAATCGAGTATTTCCTGAAAAAGAAGGAGGGCTGATTGTTGACTATGTAGGAATAGCAGGAGCATTAAAACAGGCAATGCTTGACTACACAAAGAGAGATCAGCTACAATTTGGCAGTCAAGATATCAAAACATCAGCAAAATTGAAATTCCAAGAGAAACTAGAGGTCTGTAGGTCTTTGCTTCATGGATTTGATTATAGCCAATTCTTTATCGGACCGGATAGTGTAAGAGCTGAGCTTATATCTGGAGGAGCTAACTTCTTCATGTCGCCTCAAAAAGATAACATCAAAAAAGATTATATAAGAGAGAGTCAATTATTACACAACGCTGTAACTCTTTGTCGGTCACTGCTGACTAAGGAAGAGAAGCAAGAAGTTGCTTTTATGGACGCCATTCGTATCATGCTGAGCAGATTTAGTCAGAAAGGCAAAATTAGTAAATACGAGATAAACGAACGAATCAGTAAGCTCTTGGAACAAAGTATCAAGAGTGAAGGCGTTATAAATCTCTTTGAGAACCGAGATCGGGAATTCTCTCTCTTCGATGAAGGATTTGTTGATGAGATCCGGAAAATGAAACAAAAGAATATTGCAGCTCAACTTCTGGAAAAACTTCTGAAAGAACGGATCAGAATCTATGAAAAGACGAATGTTGTGCAAAGCAAGAAATTCAGCGAACTACTAAACTCGTCGCTATCGAATTATTTTAAAGGCATGCTTACCAATGAAGAGGTAATTGAGGAGCTACTAAAGATGGCCGAAGAGATAAAGAAACAAGAAGAACAGGGGAACAGTCTGGGTCTCACTCCAGAGGAAAAGGCTTTCTATGATGCTCTGACGACTCCGAAAGGAATCAAGGAAGCCTATAGCGATAGTGAGTTTATTGCTTTGACAAAAGAACTCACTGAGACGTTGCATAAAAATCGCACCATAGACTGGAATCGAAAAGAAACCACTCGAGCCAAAATGCGAGTATTGGTGAAGAGATTATTAAAGAAATACAATTATCCTCCAGAGGGGCAAGAAGAAGCTCTTGATACTGTAATGGCTCAATGTAATAAATGGGCAGATAATGATGAGAATCTTGAATAGCCTATGATTGATACAAGAGAGAAATTTGCTGATGTCTTTGAAATAAATGACACAGACCTTAGGTTCACTTTGGAAGAGAGACAAGGGATTATTAAGCGTTTTAATGACGAAATGTCCTCTGTCATAGCTTTGCTTCGTAATTATACAAGCGAGCTTAAATATATGGTAGACAACAAACTGGACGTTTCGGCTATCACCCACCTTACTTTTGGAGCAGATTCTCATCTTTTAAATATTTTCCCATTAATGTACGATTATCACGAGTGTGTTGTTAAATATCTGCTTGATGATAACTACCAGAGGAATCATGATTATTGGAATGAATTAAAGAACCTCGCCGAAGAGTTGATAAAGCACATGAATAGAGTGCAGGATCAAAGACTCTATTTTGACCCATATGATCCTGCTTACGATTTTTTAGAGCATAGAATAACTAAAGAAGGCCTTTCTCATTCGGGTTTTGATAATTGTACTATAGATTTATTGAAGGAAATACACCATTCTCGTTATACCGGAATGGATTTAATGAATGTTCTATATGTTGCACTAAGTCATATTAGGGATTTGATGGCTGATATAAAAGACAATTTTAATTCCTATGATAATGATACGCTGTCAACTATCTATGACCTTAATTATAAGTTATATGTTAGCGCATATTGGCCTGAAAGGCAAGAAGGTTTTAGAAAGCATATATATTGTCAAATTCAGACAGGTGATGATCTTGAGGATTATCTTTATGAGCAGCGTCGTAGAGAAAAACTCAATTTTGAGGGAAATTCGTTAGGTACATTATGGCGCGATTTGGAACACGATAAATCAAAATTGGCTCTTGAATTAAAGAATAAGAATCTGTCTGATGAAATGTGGAAAAATTATTTTGGCTCTATCAAGCGCTTTGATGAATATGACTTTTGGATTGAAGAATTAAAAAATCCCGAGTCGACAATAAAGGAGTATCCAGAAAGTGCTTGGGACAAAATATTTAAAGATGTGATCGATGTCAAGAAAGTAAAGGTAATAATGCCCACACTCTTATCAAATAATATATCTAAAGCGAATTGTTTTGTAATACATAAAGTTTGGGAGGAAATAGACTGGTTGCAAGATACTATTGATACTCATTTTATTTCCTGGGTAGCTGATGTCTATGGTTGGAATTATAGCTCTAATCATTTTAAGGATATTAATTCATCATTAAAAGATAGTCACTCTCTTGACTGGAACGCCCGTACTATGACATCAGCAAAGATATCCCTTGGCTATTGTGATCTCGCTAGTAAAATAAGAAATGAATTCGTGTTGAAATCTGATGGAAAGAATGTAAAAGCAGACAATAAATACTATTTTAAGAAGCCAGAATTATATATAGAACATAGGAATTGGTCATAATACCCGACCAAGTTTCCCTACCATATTAAAAAGGTTCCATACCTCGCATACCGTTTCGGAAATGCGAGGTTTTTTTATTATATTCCCCTGAAAAAACTCCTTAATTTTGCAGTGTCGAAAGACAAATCGTTCATTGACATTTTGAAATTGAGATCGCTGAGGAAGGCCTCAGGATTAAATAGAGAATACTAATAGCTGTATCATAGTGTTAGGTTTAAGGTTAATACTGCGTGTGAGATCTGTTTTCATTTGGTCTTTTTGTAGTGTTTTAAAATTAGCAGCGGTGAAGTGTTGCCGCACAACCGTCTGGTGCGTGAGCATAGGGCGGATTTTATTTCAAGAGAGTTATTCACATTATTAATTATTAAATTAGAATAATATTATGTCAAAAGAAAAGATTTGTGAGATCAATGTGGGAAAGCTAATGAGCGAGTATCACGACTTGAGCAACGAGATTTTAGTAAAGTCGAGTTACCTCGATGGTGTTAAGAGTAGAATCACAAAAGAGGTGGAAGAATACTTCAGTGATTATCGGGGAAAATATTATCGGATGAAGTTCGATGGCAATACTTGTGATGAAGCGATGGTACGAATCGGCAAGATAAAAGTATGCTTTTACTGTGACGCTTTGCATATTAACTTCCATTTAGTTGTCAATCCTGATGATCTGAACAAAGACATCAAATGGACAGAGAAGGAGAAGAAACTGCTGGCTGATGCAAAAAAGTACTGGAGGCAAAGTGATAGTGATTGGTACGTTCAATACTTTAGCGAACTAGAAACCATATCTGATCAGCTGAGATATTTGAAGAACAAGGCTTGTCTTGTGGCTGGATATTATTTTACCTTCACTCTGGCTGAGCTCATGAAAGGATATACCATCTGCAAAGAGGAATATATTCTGGGGGAGCGCCATAATCAGAATGTGATGCTGAATATGTTCGAGAGAAAGAAGTAATAAGGTTAGTTTTATTCATACGGTTAGGTTTTAGTTTGTTGTGAGTTTAGCGGTGTAGCGACGCTGCAACACGCTCCGGTTCGCGAGAATAGGGGCGGTTTTTTCAAGAGATTATTCACATTATTAATTATAAAAAAGAAAGGATTTGATTATGAGAAATTATTTTAGTAGGGTTGAGAACACCACAGATTTTTTGGAAGGTAAATCTCAGCTGATTGTTAATTTGATGGATGCTGATATTAGGCCTGATACGGCTGATCTCACTACCCATCTGAGAATGGTTTATGGTCACGTGGACTGGGATAACTTGGTTTACAAACTTGATGAAGAAACGATCAGTCTGCTTAAAAAGCATGAGGACTGCATCAGTATGGGTAAGCGCTTATTCTGTGATATCTATCCAGGTAAGTATGTGGCTATCGTAAATGCTGACACGATGGGGCCCCTGACATACCAAGAGCTGAAATCCGGCAACGTGATGTTTGAATTGTACGATCTGGACGAGGCAAAAGAACGAGCTGCCTTTTGGTATGTTGACGATCTGTTAGGTTCCTTGTATTCATTCTCTCTCTTCACGCCCTATTTTGTAATGGCATTGAGGCTGGCTGTGATGGAAGGACATATGTCGGATGAAGAGCGTTTTTCAGAAGACAGACTGAATGATGTTTGGTGTAAGACCTACTCGTCAATCTTGTCACTCGTCGCTTTTAAACTTATGCAGCAAGCGTGTCATATTGAGAAGGAATGCGCTATAGTGCCATTCAATCTTGACGATTATTTGATTGAAGAATATTATGAAGCGTCAGGTTACTAGGAATCAACATGGGATTGAGGTCAAGGAGTGCTGTGCTTCGTGCAAGCATAAGGATCTGACGAGATTGGTGCTGGCCAGATATTGCTCGCAGCATCATAAGAAAGTAAAACCACGAGAATGTTGCGAGCAGTGGGCAATGAGCGAGCAGCTGGAGGCTGCGGGTTCGTCTGGGGGTAAGGTAAAGAAGAAAGCTTACTTGCAGTATGTGCTTGAGGTGAGGGCGGATGAAAGCTTGGCTGATCAGCTGGGCATCAAATTCCCGCACAAGAGCATCGAACAGATAAGGCGCGATTATGAAGAAAAGAACGGTTCCATCTATGTCACGCTGGGGACAGGAACCATTGTGACATTTTAAAAAACATCACACTGGGTCCAGTCCCCATTGTGACATTATTAACAATTTAAATTTATATTTTTTATGCAAACAATGTTATTGAAAGTGCTCAGCTGCGGGGAGATGTTCTCCGTGAAGAGCGAGAAGGCCGAAGGTGGCCAACTGAACAAACGCCAGCTGGTTCTGCAGGAACTGGGTGGTAAGTATGAACCGACCTACGTGGTGACGGCCCTTGGGGAGACGGCTGCGAAGGAATTCTCTGAAGGTGACCTCGTGTTTGCTACGATGCGTTTTCAGGGCCGCGAGTACAACGGCCAGAACTACATGGACATCGTGGCAACGGAACTGGTAAAAAAGTAGACCACGAATTTAACTAATTTCACGAATTATTTTAACTGAGTTGAAAGGTAACGGGTGAGGGAAGAGTACCTAGGTGAAATGTCGACAGCTAACTACTTCGCTCTGACCCAAGACTCGA
>JAEEGG010005384.1_pt1 | contig 30471 bp, 16 predicted proteins | sample 9134161 | NCBI WGS metagenome assembly JAEEGG01 (sample SAMN16246543, study PRJNA631951) | gut metagenome | biome: gut microbiome; feature: rumen; material: CR-attached | host: Bos | place: Iran: Karaj | collected 2018-10
ATAAAATCATCAACTTCCCCGCTGTTTACGATATGCGCTCTCGCATGAAGGCTAAGCTCGATGCTGGTCGTTCACTGCTATACGAGACAGCTTGCTATGTGGACATCTACAAGTGCTTAGAGGATATCGAGCGCGATCGCAAGCTCACACCCGAGGAGAAGCAGGAGCTGAAGAAGTATCAGCGCCTGGCCGATGCCTTCACACCACTGGCCAAGGGTATGAACTCTGAGTACGCCAACCAGAATGCTTACGATGCTATCAGCATCCACGGTGGTTCAGGCTTCATCATGGAGTACAAGAGCCAGCGCCTGTTCCGCGACGCACGTATCTTCTCTATCTACGAGGGTACCACCCAGTTGCAGGTTGTAGCCGCTATCCGCTACATCACCAACGGTACCATGCTCAACAACATCAAGGATATGCTGGCTGGTCTCGTGTGCAGCGACAGTGTCGCTGCCCTCAAGGCCCGCGTTGAGAAGCTCATCCCTGTTTACGAGGAGGCTCTTAACAATGTGAAGGCTCTGGAGAATCAGGACGCTCAGGACTTCCTGGCTCGTCGTCTGTACGACATGACCGCCGAGCTCGTGATGTGTCTGCTCATCCTGCGTGACGCCACGAAGGCTCCTGAACTCTTTGAGAAGAGCGCTAATGTTTACGTTCGCATGGCCGAGGAGGATGTACTCGGTAAGAGCGCATACATCAAGGCCTTCCAGGTTGAGGATCTTGAGAACTTCAAGGCTACTGAACCCGAGGCTGAGTAATGAGTGATCAGGAATTAGACCAGCGCGTACAACGCGCAGTCGATAATTTCATGGCCGGATATGGCTGCTGCCAAAGTGTGGTGGCAGCCTTTTCCGACCTTTATGGTCTCGATGAGACGATGGCGAAACGCATCGCCGCGGGCTTTGGCGGCGGCGTGGGACGGATGCGGATGATGTGCGGTGCCGTGTCGGGTATCGTCATGCTCGTCGGCTTGGACTGCGGACAGACGGAGGGCTCAGACCGCGAGGGCAAGTCGGCCTGTTACAAGGTGGTCCAGGAACTTCTGGCTAAATCCAAAGAAGAGAACGGCAGCCTCATCTGTGCCGAGATCCTGGGCATCAAAGGCTACGAGAAGGCACAGTCGAGCTATGTCGCCTCAGCACGCACGGCCGAGTACTACAAGACGCGTCCCTGTGCGGCGAAGGTAGAGAGTGCTGCAAGAATCTTTGCGGAATACCTCAAGAGTCGAGGGGCTAAAGAGTAATCCTTGTTTCGTTATAACCGAATGCCGATGGCTGTATTGACGAACCAGTCGTTCAGATAGCCATGGGTGGTGTTGTGTCGGTAACGGATATTGTTGAACTGCCCGTAGGCATTGAAGAAGAAACGTCCAACGTTGTAAGTCAGCGACATACGGGCATCGAAACCTAAGCTAAGGCCGCTGTCGAATGTCTTGTTGCCAAGGGGTTTGATATATAGATTCCCGTAGAACCACTCGTCCCACTCCTCTTCGGTGACATCCTCATCCCAGCAGTAAGGGTCATTCATCAGTTCCTCTACGTTAGTCGCATAGCCGTAGCCCTTGATCTTGTTCACAAAGGTCAGCATGGGCATAGCCATGACGTTGACCAGCAGTCCGCGGACGGGAACCCAGTTATAGGCATAGCCTACGCCCGCACTACCCTGCCATAGCTTCACCTTGCCCAGTCCCCCCATCACGTATACCAGGTCTCCATTATAGTCAGAGGCATAATTGATATGCGTATAGTTGTACATTAGTCCGGCCATCAGCGAACCTGCCGAACGCTTCTGGATGACCGACTGGTCGTAGGCTGCGGCGTAGGAGAACTTCTTGCCATTGAACATATAGTATCCGTCAGCGATGACCGTTCTCACACGGATGGGGTCTATCAGCTCTACGTCATTCCATGTTTCCGATACTTCCTCAGAAAGGATGCTACTGTTAATATTAAAGCTAGGGTTGCTGTTCTTGAACGAATGGATGCGCACGTTGATACCGTAGGCGCCTCCCGTGGCACCGAAAGTGAGATAGCTACCCTTGTCGCCGCCAACGTTCACCGTGTAGCCCAGACCATAGCCCCTATAGCCTGCCCACAGACCGACATACTGCGAAGGTGTGGTCCTCAGGTACGGCCTGGCATTATAGTCAAAAACATCCATGTTTCCACGGGCATTCATACTCACGATGGTCTGGCTCACATTGCCTTTCGCGATAACCTGCCACGGTTTCACCGGTGCATCGATATAGTTTCGGTCAACGCCCTTTACCGACATCGTGTCGAGCATGGTTCCCACTTTCTTGGCAAGAGACAACAAGCCACCTTGCGCCATCATCTGGGCGCAGCAGCTGACGCCAAAAACAAGCAGAATGTACTTTAGTGCTTTCACCTCTTGATTATTTGGGCACAAAGATAAGCATTATTTTCCAAAAAATGCGTACCTTTGCACACAAATTGTATACAAATCTATATTGTAAATCGAAAATCACTAAATCGTAAATTAATATGGCTGTCGTGATGTTCACGTTGTTTGCCCTCGTCGTCGTGGGTTACGTAGCCGGGAAGCTCGGCTATCTGGGCGGCGACTTCGACCGTCAGCTGTCGCGACTGGTCATCAACATCACCTGTCCGGCACTCATCCTGTCGTCGGCCATGACGGGCGAGCTACCCGACCGCCAGTTCATCCTGCCCCTACTGCTCATCAGCACCCTGACCTATATCGTGCTCACCGCCGTGGCCTTCTTCCTGCCGCGCTACCTGACGAAGCACCGTGAGGACGAGGGTGCCATCGGCTTTGCCCTGATGTTCGGCAATGTCGGCTTCATGGGCTACCCCGTCGTCGCCTCCATCTTCGGCCATGAGGCGGTGTTCTATGCCGCCGTGCTGAACGTCGTCAACACCTTTGCCGTCTTCACCGTCGGTACCGTACTGATAACAGGAAAGAACGAGGTGGAGGGAAGTCGTTTTGAGAAGAAAGTGCTCTACTCAACACCTATGCTGGCCGCCTACCTGACGATGCTCATCGTTGCCCTACGCATCGACAATATCCCCGATTACGTCAGTCAGCCGTTGACCATGCTCGGCAACATCACTGTGCCGGCAGCCCTGCTCATCATCGGCTCGTCAATGTCACAGCTGCCACTGCGCTCGCTGATGGGCAACGCAACGGTCTACATGACCACAGCCTTACGACTAGCCATCCTGCCGCTCGCCGTCCATTACCTAATGACAGCGATGGGCTTCTCGCCTTTCGTCGTGAATATCAATACGGTGGTTATCGCGATGCCCGTAGCAACCTACGGCACCATCCTCTGTCTGAAATACGAGAAGGACACAACGATGATCACCGAGGTGACTTTCATCACCACCCTGCTGTCGATGCTCACCATCCCGCTGCTCGTCACATTCTTCCTTTAGCAGAATCCGTCATTTGACAATCCATTCAAACAATCCTGCCGAATCATTGTCAGGTAGGGTGACCTCAAGCCGTAGCGCCTTGGTTCTGACAGGTGTAAAGTGGACTGTGCTGGCGGTGCCTACATGGGTTGGATAACCGTCCGCACCCTCGACGGGCTGCCACTCTCCAGAGGCTGTCTGGTAGAGGATGCGCCACGCCTTAGGAACGGCACAGCCGCCCCAGGGTTTGTCGCTGAACCAATAGACGTGCGACGTACTCACCTCAGCCTCTTGTGGAAAGGTGTAGGCAATCCACTCCGTTGAGGCCTTCTTGGGCCACCAATGGGTGTAGGGCACGCTGCGGTCATTCTCGCCCTTGGGCACAAGACGGTCGTTGATGGCGCTGATGGCCGGCATCCGTGGCGTCGAGGTGCTTACCTGACTTTCGGAGGCCAGTGTGGCAGGCTGTGCAGGCGTGGTGGCACTCAAGTCCTGCGCTAACCAGACACGCATCTTTCCCGAGCCACGATGGCACCAGGCATAGTAAGGAATAAGTGTCAGCGTCTGGTCCTTCACGGTGAGCTTTCCCTGCTTGTTGAAGTCGAGCATCTGAGCGTCGGTCTTCAGCGTGACGATGGGTGTGCCGGCAATCTCAGCTTTGCCTAATTGGAACTGGGGCTCTTGGTTGACGAGGGCCGAGAACACATCAAACTGGTTGTCGGGATGCTCGGCACAATAGACCAGCGGTCCGCGCTCTATGGCCACCATGCCGCGGTCGGCCTCCACCTTATTATTGGCACGCACGATGCGGGGTTCCATGTCGAAATGCAGCTGAACCTTGTCGCCCTTCTTCCACCTACGGGTAAGGACGAGGTAGCCATCGGCAAAGCTCGCTTTGGCATTGTAGGTACTGCCATTGACGGAGTAGGTATAGTTAAGCCTTTTGTTATCGGTATATTCGTAGAGCTGCGACGGGGCAGGAACGACACTACCCTGCAACCAGCCAGGAATACGTACCTTCAAGGCAAACTCGCCCGCTGTGCTTTTGTCAATGGTGATGGTGATGTCACCGTCCCACGGGTAGTTGGTCTGCTGGCTTAATGTCACCTTCTCGCCACCCACGTTCAGCGTTGCCGTGTTCGACAGGAACAGGTTGACGTACACTGCAGGAATCCCATTCCCATGAGTCCCATGAGTCCCATTGGACTTCTCACGAACCGCATACACATACCCCGGCAACGAGGGGATGAAGCGGCAGATGTTCGATGGACAACAGGCACAGCCGAACCATGCCTGCCGCTGGTGCTGGCCCATCGACTCCAAGGGATTGGGGTAGAAGAAACCATCGCCCTGAAGTGACACGCCGCTGATGAGTCCGTTGTAGAGCGTGCGCTCCAGCACATCATAGTATTTCGAGATGCCTTTCAGCAGGAACAGGCGGTAGTTCACGTAGACATTACCGATGGCGGCACAGGTCTCGCAGTAAGCCGACATGTTTGGCAGCTCGTAGTTCTTGCCAAAGGCCTCACCGCTCGAGGTAGCACCAATACCGCCAGTGATGTAGAGTTTCTTCTCAACGATGTTCCACCAGATGTCGTCGATAGCCTTGATGTAGTCCTTGTCGCCTGTCAGCGCAGCCACGTCAGCCATACCGGCATACATATAGGCAGCGCGCACGGCATGGCCCACGGCCTCGTCCTGCTTCGTGACGGGCCGATGGCTCTGTGAGTATTCCTGCTTGATCTGTGTCTTACCACGATAGTCGAGCAGGAACTTGGCGAAGTCCAGATAACGTTGCTGACCGGTAGCCAGGTAGAGGCGGGCCATGGCCATCTCTGCTATCTGATGACCGGGCACCACACACATCTGTCCGGGATTGGGTCCCACCTCCTTGCAAGCCACATCAGCATAACGACAGGCGATGTCGAGGAACTTGCGCTTGCCCGTAGCCTGCCAATAAGCTACAGCGCCCTCAATCATGTGGCCGAGGTTATAGAGCTCGTGCGACAAGTCTTCCTCTTTCACCCAACGACGGTCACCAGCCCAGTGATGGGGATTAGCAGGGTTTTGCGTACGGGCAGTATAGAGGTAGCCGTCAGGCTCCTGTGCGCTGCCGATGATGTCTATCACCGAGTCACAGTAGGCTTCCAACTTCTTGTCCGGATAGGTCTGCAGAATGTAGGCGGCACCCTCCAGCGTCTTGTAGGGGTCGGTGTCGTCGAAGGAGTACCCCACGCCGTTCACCTTAAACACCTTCGAGGGGTCTTTCAAGTGGGCGGCAGCATTCTCAAAGTTCTTATAGCGGCCTTCGCTCTCGCACTTCGAGAAAGCCAGGGGGATGGTCACCGTGCGACTGGCCTCAAGACGCTGTCCCCAGAACGTGCCGGGCGTCACCTTCACAGCCGTAAACGGCACGGGGGTGATGGGGTAGCCCTTCTGCGCCCCTGCAGGGGTAAATGATAAATGAAAAATGATAAATGACAAATAGAAAAGGATTTTTTTCATATAGTTGTAAGTTTATAGCTTATTCAGTACTTCCTTTAGTTGTTTTACGGCTCTTTCTATCATATCCATCGTACCGCTGCCATCGCTGACGTAGCGGATGACCATGGCGGCATAGCTGATAGCTCGGTTGGCCTTACCGTCATCTTCTGGCAACTGCCTTGCCTGCTCCAATAGCGACTGTAAATCTTCCAGATCCTCTGGCTCCGCCAGGTTACCCGGACGCATACTGTTAATCACGGCGTTAAGTGCCGAAGCTACCTTGTCAATCTCTTCCTGCGTGTATCGGTCCTCGGGAGCTTCCATCATTGGCTGGACCTTTGCCTGCTGTTCCTGCATACGGGCAAAGCCGTGAGGTGCCCACGGAGCATATTCCGGCACCTTCACCGTCATGTCGTTCCATGCTTGCTGCTCTGCGCTGCGGCTCTGGGCAATGAGGAGTAGCTCGCGGAGCTGGGACTTATCAATGGCAAAACCGTTGACCACACTATCAGGGACAGGGGTTGCAGGCATATTGATACGGAAGTAGTGCGTCAGGTGCTGGTCGCCGTCGTAGTCAGGAATGAAAGTGCTCAGGTCATGGGTTGCGTCGACGGTGGCCTCGTCCCAAGTCTTTATGCCAGTAGCAGCCATCACCAGCGGGCCCTGCATAAAGGCGCCCAGCCAGTAGCCGTCCACCTTGTCGGGACCGAAGTCGATGTGCTTGGTGAAAGGCATCATCACCTCCACAACATCCTTCGTTGTCCATCGGCGTGCAGGTATCTCCACGTAGCTCGACGGCTGGTAGTGGGTGGCGATGCTCTTGCCGTTGAGTCGGATATCAAAACCATCGGTAGCCCAGTAAGGCACACGCAGTCGCATGGCGAACCTCGCCTTGCCTTTCGTGAGTCGGATGGTACTCTTCTCTGCCGGCCACTGGCACTCCTGTTTCAATGTCACACCCTTCTCCTTCCATTGGGCGGTGGTGGGCAAGTAGAGTGCTACCCAGATGGTATTGTCATTCACAAAATAAGCAGCCTCCTGATATTTCACGTGGTTCTCCACGCCGGTACCGCCACAGCATGTCGACTGCGGTGTCTCGTTGCCCCATGGCTTCGAGGCGTTGAGTCCTACGGCATACTGATAGACGGTCTGATACTGTCGGGGGTTCACCGAACCGATAATCTGGTTATAGAGCACCCGTTCGTAGTAGTCCATGTAGCGTGCATCGTCGGGGTTGAAGCAGTTCAGGTCCTTCGTCAGCTTTGCCAGGTTATAGGCGCAGCAGGTCTCGTTCATGGTGGGCTCGTGGCGTTCGTGTCCTCCCCAGTGTGTGACATTAGTACACATCGAGGTCATCTGCGCATAGGGCTGGCGGAACATCTCGCCGTTGCCCACGCCGCCCATGGCATAGCGGTAGCGCCCCTGAATCATCGTCCAGAAGTTCTGTGCCAGGTCGTAGTAATACGGATTGCCGTTACCTCGGTATATGCGCAGGGCGCCCGTCACCATCGGGATATGCTGGTTTGCGTGGCGGGTGCGGATGGCGTCGATGTTCTTGGCCAACGGGTCGAAGAAGGCCGGACTGTCAAAGCACGTGGCAGCCTCCAGCAGACGGGCCTTCTCCTCGGCCGTTCCCGTCATCTCCGACAACCGAGCCAGCGACTCAGCCATGCCGCCCACCTCGCCGGCGATGTACATGTTCCACATCTCGTAGCGGTTGCCCGGCTTGGCCCGTCGTTCGTCCTGCCGTCCGTCGCTCTTCACGAAGGTGCGATAGTGCAGACGGTTCCATACCCACAGGCCCATGTCCTTGGCCGTGAGCAGCGCCTTGGCAGCCACCGCCTTGTCGTCGATATAGGTGGCAATGTCGATGAGACCCGCCAGCTGCTTGTGTACGGAATAATAAGGTGCCCATACCCAGCTGTCGTTGTTATAGGCCCGATACATCTCAATGAGCACGCAGTGCTGGGCAGGTATGGCGTTCAGATAGCCGTAACCATACTTCTCAGGATGCTGCTTATAACGGTCGAAGTCGGCCCACGTGCCCTGCATGGTCTTCAGCTCCTCCTCGGGGGCGAAGTCGCGTGCCTCCCAGTAGCGGCCAAGCTGCTCGTTCCACACGAACGTGCGCTCCTGACACTCACGCAGGCCATTGACCATCTCGGTGATGTTACGTCGCAGGATGTCTTTCTTCGCCTTGTCCTGACAGCTGGCAAAGGCCATCGCCATAGCCGACATATAGTGGCCCGAGCCATGTCCCTTCAGCTTCGTCGTTGGCGAGTCCCACCCGTCACTCTCCGGATAACCATCTGTCGGCAGACCATAGGTGTCGCGATAGTTATACAGCTGCTGCTTCACCGGCAAGCTTATCAGTTGGTCTATATCCAGGTCACGGTTCCACGTCAACCTGTTCGCGCCGTCAATGCTCACCTTGGCCAGTGGCAGCGGCTCCGCCTTCGGGGAGAATTGATAATTGATAATTGATAATTGATAATTATCTAACACTTTCACCTCTGCCGACACGGGATAGCCGTTCGACGTGGTGTTATCGCCGATGACAAACCCTCGAACCTTATATTCTGTACCCACGGGATTCATCGTGGCATCGGCCTCAGCTTTCTCTGTGGCCTCCGAAGCGTTCATCCACCTCACCTGACGGTACTCGCCGCTGCCGTCGGAATAGGTCACCCACAACCGGTAAGGCAACTGGGGGACAGTCCCCACAGGCGTAGTCACACTGACAGCCGCCACCTTTGTAATGTAGCGTAAGTTGGCGGCAGAAGCGCCCAAAACCATCATGGCCGACAAAACAGCAGCCGCCAATAATCTCTTCATATCAATGAAAGCTGAGGAGTAGTTCTACAGAGAGGGTAAGTCGGACAGCACCTGCTCAACCACCTTCGGGAAGTACTTCATCTCCAGCTGGTGCTCTTTCTCCGCGATGTCATCGACGCTGTCGTCGGGCGACAGGGCCACCTTGTACTGCGCAATAATCTCACCACTGTCGCAGACGGGTGTCACCCAGTGGACGGTCATACCCGTCTCCGCCTCGCCAGCCGCCTTCACAGCCTCGTGGACGTGATGTCCCCACATTCCCTTGCCGCCGTACTTCGGTAGCAGGGCGGGATGGAGGTTCACGATGCGACGGGGATAGGCATCGATGAGGAAGGTAGGAATCAGCGGCAGGAAGCCTGCCAGGACAATGAAGTGGATGTCGTACTCACGGAGCAGCGGCAGCATGACCTCTGGGTCGTTCAGTTGCGCCTTGGGGGTGACGGCCGTGGGGACGTCGAGCTGTTGGGCCCGTTCCAGGGCCTGTGCATCGGGTTTGTTGCTCACGACGAGGGCGCAGTTCACGCGCTCGCTGTCGGCGAAATAACGGATAAGGTTCTCACAGTTCGAACCACTGCCTGAGACAAAAATGGCGATATTTAGTTTCTTCATAATTAGCGTTTACACGTTTGAGTGTGCAAAGTTACATCTAATTTCTGAACACGATGTATCAAAAAACAAAAATCTTCAAAAAACTGGCAAAAATATGCCTGTCGATAGCCATTTTTAGTTGGATTATAATGTTTCGAGCAGGATTTCAACGAGACGGGGAACGGCGTAGTTGTCGATGTCGGCTTCGGAAATCCAGAAATATTCAGGGGGAAGCTGGGGCTTCTCTTCGGTTTCCAACAGGTAGAAGTCGGCATAGAGGACGCGATGGGTGAGGACGTGCTTCACTTGCTTTGCAAGTAATTGATAATTGATAATTGATAATTGACAATTATTCTGCGCAGCCCAATTATCCATTTTCAATTGTTCATTTTCAATTAGCAAAGGCTCGTAGAGTCCCTGCCAAATGTCGCCTGCCGGACGGCGGCGGATGGCGGTCATGCCCTGACACCTGATATAGATGTACGTCAGCCGACGTTCCTTCACCTTCAGTGTCTTCTGTTTCACGGGCAGTTCTGCGACATGGCCCTCACGGAAGGCGGTACAAGTGTCCTGCAGTGGACACTGCAGGCACTGTGGCTTGGCTGGTGTACACTGAATGGCGCCGAAGTCCATGATGGCCTGATTGAACTGAGCGCTCGAACTTGTTCGCTTTGCTTGCAAAGAACTGAGAGGTGAGAACTGAGAGGTATGATTAGTTTTACTATCGGTTTTATGGGTTTGTTCAGAGCACATCTCGCCTTGCAAGTAATCATACCTCTCAGTTCTCAGTTCTCCGTTCTCAGTTGGCAGTTCTCCGTTCTCAGTTGGCAAGAGGCTCTGCGCCAGCGCCTGGAACTCCTTTTTGCCCTGAGTGGTGTTGATGGGCGTTGAGATGCCGTAGTAGCGGCTGAGCACGCGGTAGACATTCCCGTCGACGACGGCAGCAGGGAGTCCGAAGGCGATGCTCCCGATGGCGGCAGCGGTGTAGTCGCCCACACCCTTCAGCTGCTTGATACCCTCAATCGTGGTAGGGAAGCCACCACGCGCCACTATCTGCTGGGCGGCGGTGTGCAAGTTACGGGCACGACTGTAGTAGCCCAGTCCCTGCCACTCACGCAGTACCTCGTCCTCCGTGGCGGCAGCCAGCGCCTCGACCGTCGGCCAGTGGCGCATAAAGCGCTCCCAGTACTCCCAGCCCTGCTTGACCTGTGTCTGTTGCAGGATGATCTCCGAAAGCCAGATGGCGTACGGATCCTTCGTCCCACGCCACGGCAGCTCCCGTCCGTTCTCACGGAACCATTCTAACAACGTTGCAGCAAACGACATTAATACTCTATTACTTTTAACCACGAATTTCACGAATTAAACGAATTTTTCTTTTCAATCGATTATATCTCATACATTACACTATTACTAATTCGTGAAATTCGTGTAATTCGTGGTTGTTATTTTCTTAATTACAGTTTCCCCTGATCGCCAAGGTATGAGTCCTTGAAGCCGAGGAAGTAGAGGACGCCGTCGAGGCCGATGGTGTTGATGCTCTGCTTAGCGTTGGCCACCACACGGGGCTTGGCGTGGAAGGCGATGCCCAGTCCGGCCTCCGAGATCATCGGCAGGTCGTTGGCACCGTCGCCGACGGCGATGGTCTGCGCCAGGTTCACCTTCTCCACCTGTGCGATGAGTCGTAGCAGCTCCGCCTTGCGCTGGCCGTCGACAATCTCGCCAACGTAGCGGCCGGTGAGCTTGCCGTCGTCGCCGATTTCCAGTTCGTTGGCATAGACGTAGTCGATGCCGTAGCGGCGCTGCAGGTATTCGCCAAAATACGTAAAGCCACCGCTGAGGATGGCAATCTTGTAGCCACAGCGCTTGAGGATGGTCATCAGTCGGTCGGCGCCCTCGGTGATGGGCAGGTGCTCGGCGATGTCCTGCATGACGCTGACGTCGAGACCTTTCAGCAGGGCCACACGCCGGGTAAAGCTCTCCTTGAAGTCTATCTCGCCGCGCATGGCGCTCTCGGTGATGGCCCTCACCTCGGCACCCACGCCGTTACGCTCGGCCAACTCGTCGATACACTCCGTCTGGATGAGCGTCGAGTCCATATCGAAGCAGATGAGGCGGCGCATACGGCGGAACATATCGTCTTTCTGGAACGAGAAGTCTATCTCCATTTCGGCCGAAAGCCTCATGAGCTTGCGCTGCATCTCCTGCCGGTCATGTGGCTCACCGCGCAGCGAGAACTCAATGCAGGCACGGACATGCTTCGCGGGGTTCTTGATGCTCTTACGGCCTGTCAGTCGGACGATGCCGTCGATGTTGAAGCCCTGGTCGGCAATGATACGCGTGGCACCCTCTATCTGACGCGCCTCCAGCTGGCGTCCCATAACCATCAGGATGTAGCGGTTCTTACCCTGATGGCCCACCCAGTCCTCGTACTCATCGTCGCTGATGGGCGAGAAACCGATGTTCACGTTCAGCTCCGTGGCCTTGAACAGCAGCTCCTTCATCACCTGTCCCGAGTGCATTTCGTCCATGCGGATGAGGATGCCCAGCGACAGCGTCGAGTGGATGTCTGCCTGTCCGATGTCCAGTATCTGTGCGTCGTACTTCGCGAGGATACCCATCACCGATGCCGTCAGTCCCGGCCGGTCCTGTCCGGTGATGCGCACGAGAATCTGTTCTTCCTTGTTCGTTGTCTGTTCCATAAGCCTCTTGTTTGTGACTGCGTCTTTTATGTTCCGCTGCAAAGGTACGAAAAGTCGAGCGCAAAACAAAGAAATTCGTTTCTTTTTTTGTCGAGGCAGAGTACCTTCGCGGTCAGCGACCGCAAAAGTACGATTAAGTGAGCAGAAAACCAAATAATATTTGGATTTTCTCGAACGATAGTGCCACTTATTGCGCGAAAAGTGGCGGGTATTTGGGAATAAGTGGCGGGTATTCGGGGTATTTAGCTTACACCAGATGGCTGATGAGGTCCTCGCGGTCGCCGGGCAGCATGTCGACGACGGGAATCTCGATCATCGTGTAGCAACCGGGCTGCAGGCGCATGGAGGCGCGGGCAACGTTGACGAGCACCTGGCCGGTGAGGGCGGGGTTGTTGATGCTCATGTTGAACTCCAGGCGCTGGTTCTGTGTCTGGCCGCTGACGCCCTTGCGGACGAGATGTACGCCGTGACCCATGTCGCGTACGTCGTCGACGCTCTCCACCTGGAAGACGTGCGTCTCGTCGTTGGCGAAATAGGGGTCGGCCTTGATGGCTGCGGTGACGTCCTCGAGCTTGGCACCGTCCTCGAGCTCAACGTAGACCATGCGGCGGTGGATGCCCTCGCCGAGGGGTATGGTCATCGAGAGGGCGTTCTTCACGCCAGCCTTAGAGCGTACGCAGACGCTGTGGCCCATGGACATACCGGGGCCGAAGTTGGTATAGGAGAGACCCTTCGGAGCGAGGCTCTGCATCAGTGTGCGGACGATGGAGTCGGAACCCGGGTCCCAACCGGCGGCGATGACGCTGACGGTCTTTGTCTCCTGGTTGATAGGCATGAGCGCCTTACGGTAGTCGAGGATAGAGGTGTGGATGTCGAACGAGTCGACGGTGTTGATGCCTAAGGGCAGGATCTGACGGGCGTACTCCTCACACGAACGGGTGGGTGTAGCGAGGATGGCGACATCGACATCCTTCAGCTCGCGGATGTCCTTCACCACGTCGTAAGATGCCAGTTCTGCGGGCTTGTCCTGAGCGCCATTGCGGCGCACGATGCCTGCTACTTCAAAATCAGGTGCGGCCTCCAGAGCCTGAAGGGCGTACTTTCCAATGTTGCCGTAACCTACTACGGCTGCTCTGATCTTTTTCATTGATTTTTACGATTTTGTTGGTTTATTCCTGATTGCGGCTGCAAAATTACACATTTTTAAGCGAAACACATGACATTATGGAAGAAAAAAATCAACTTTTTTCTTCTTTTTGACATTTTGCCACTTTTCAGGCTGTTTTTCGAAAGAAATGCGAAGAACAGGAAAGAATGACGCCCAGAAACTGGAAAAAATTCATTTGATCTGTTTCAGTGCCAGCTTGACCACCTGCTCTACGGGGAGGGTGGGCTCCGCCTGCAGTATCTGGACGACGACCTTCTGTGTCGGCGCCGGCGAGAAGCCCAGCATGGTGAGCGCCGCCACTGCCTCGTCGCGGACGGCATTATTGACGGGTGCCGCCACACTGCCGCCGGCAGGAATCTCGTTAGCGATGCCCAGGGCGACAATCTTGTCGCGGAGGTCGACGATGATGCGCTGAGCTGTCATCTTGCCGATGCCCTTGATGCCCTGGATGAGCTTGGCGTTACCGGTCGAGATGGCGTTACACAGTTCCGCGACACTCATGCCCGAGAGCATCATCCGCGCTGTGTTTGTGCCCACGCCGCTAACGGTGATGAGCAATTCGAACATCTCGCGTTCCTTCTTATTAAAGAATCCGTACAGCACGTGGGCATCCTCGCGGATTGCCTCGTAGACGTACAGCTTGACACGCTTCACATCGTTCCTCGTTCCTCCTTCCTCCTTCCTCGAAAGTCTCTCCTCTCTCCTCTCTCCTCTCTCCTCTTTCTGCAAGGCAGTGTAGGTGTTCAGCGAAATGTTCAGCCCGTAGCCAACACCTGCGGCTTCGACTGTTGCCAGGGCGGGTGTCAGCTCGGTCAGTTCTCCTTTAATGTATTCTATCATAACTAATTTCCTCCTGAGATTGATTTTTTGTGGCAAAGATACGAATAATTACAGACAAATTGCTATATTTGCCGCCGATTTTTCATTTTACCCAACAAAAAAAACGATTAGCAAGACATGAACGACTTTGCAGAGATGAACAGTACGAATAAGAATATGGAGGAGAGGATAGAGGTCTGCCACCTTGAGAGCGACTATAACAACGGTGCCCACGAGGCTGTGCTCCGTCATCTCATAGAAACCAACAACGAGCGGAGTCAGAGCTATGGCGACGACCGTTTCAGCGAACGTGCCCGACAGCTCATCGGCCAAGCCTGTGAAGCGCCTGAGGCACAGGTGTGGTTCCTTGCTGGCGGCACTCAGACCAACGCCACCATCATCGACTGTGTGCTGCAACCCTACGAGGGAGTGCTCTGCCCCGAGACGGCACATATCAACGTCCACGAATCTGGAGCCGTGGAGTTCACCGGTCATAAGGTCATCGCTCTGCCTTCACACGACGGCAAGCTCGACGTCGGCGAACTGCGTTCCTGGCTCTCGGCCTTCTTCGCCGACGAGACCGCCGAACACATGGTGCGGCCGGGGATGGTGTATATCACGTTCCCCACGGAGTTAGGCACGCTCTATACCGCCGCCGAGCTGACGGCCCTCCATGATGTCTGCCAGAAGTACGGTCTGAAACTCTACGTTGACGGCGCCCGTCTGGCCTACGGCTTGGCGGCGAGCCCTGACGTGACGCTGCCGCTGCTCTCGCGTCTGGCCGACATATTCTACATCGGCGGCACGAAGTGTGGAGCCCTCTGCGGCGAGGCGGTGGTGTTCCCCCGCGGCGATGCCCCCAGCCACATGCTGAGCCGCATCAAGCGCCACGGAGCCCTGCTGGCCAAGAGCCGTGTGGTGGGCGTCCAGTTCGATGCGCTTTTCCAGCCCGCTGGCGATGTCGCCCTCAATCAGCCAGCCGTCATCGTCCCCCTCTACCTCACCCTTGGCCGCCAGGCCGTTTCCCTGGCCATGCGCCTGCGCTGTCTCTTCGTGGAACGCCTGGGCTACCAGCCTTTCATCGACTCGCCTACGAACCAACAGTTCTACATTGTTCCCAATGCCGACCTCGACCGTCTGCGCCGTTACATCGGCTTAGAGGTCTGGTGTCCCGTCGACGCCTCGCACACCGCCTGCCGCTTCGTCACCAGCTGGGCGACGACCGAAGATGAGATTGCCGCGTTGGAGGCCCGTTTGCGTACGGACCTGATTGGCCTGTAAATACAGCTGACGCGAAATTCACAAGAGATGAAATTGGGGCAGAAATGGGGACTGGAACACAATAAACGAGGCTAAAAGGCGTTTATTATTGGTAGTGAAACGTGTCGCGTACATATTAATCGTACTGCTGAGCGTGACGGCAACAGCTGTCACGGTAGTTCAGGTACCGCCTCCAATTGGGGGAGGACGGCTGAACGTGACGCCTGCCCAAGGCGACAGCAGTGCCCGCTGGCGCGTACAGCCGACGGCGCCGATGGTGGTGAAAGACCTCGACTCGGTGGTCACCGACCTCAGGACGCCCGAGAACATCCGCCAGGAGGCGGTCTACAACGACTCGCTGAACCTATATCTTATTGGTTCGAAGATTGGCGACTCGTACCTGAACGCCCCGATCCTGATGACCCCTGAGGAGTACATGAAGTGGACGGAGCGCCGCCAGCGCGACCAGTTCTTCCGTCAGAAGAACACCGAGGCCTACCAGACGCAGGACAAGGACGTCTTCTCGTTCTCGGATATGCACTTCGACCTGGGACCGGCAGAAAAGATCTTCGGTCCCGGCGGCGTGCGCATCAAGACGCAGGGCACGGCCGAGCTGAAGGTCGGTGCCACGCTGAAGAACATTGACAACCCCAGTCTGCCCATCCGTAACCGCAAGACCACGGCCTTCGACTTCGATGAGAAGATCAACCTAAACGTCAACGGCAAGGTGGGTGACAAGGTGAACATGAACCTGAACTACAACACCGACGCGACGTTCGACTTCGACACGAAGAACCTGAAGCTGAAGTACGACGGCAAGGAGGACGAGATCATCAAGCTCGTGGAGGCGGGCAACGTCACGTTCCCCTCGAACAACTCGCTGGTGAAGGGTGCATCGAGCCTCTTTGGCGTCCACACCGCCATGCAGTTCGGCAAGCTGAAGCTCGACGCCGTCGTGTCGCAGAAGAAGTCGACGTCGAAGAGTGTCTCCAGCAAGGGCGGCACGCAGACGACGGCCTACGAGATTGACGCCGCCGACTACGAGGAGAACCGCCACTTCTTCCTCTCGCACTTCTTCCGCGAGCAGTACGACAAGGCCATGTCGACGCTGCCGAACCTCACCACAGGTGTGAAGATCAACCGCGTGGAGATATGGATTACGAACAAGACCGGTACCACCAGCAACTCGCGTAACATTGTAGCATTCACCGACTTGGGCGAGAACAGACGTCTGTCGAACAGCGCCTGGGCAACGACCGGCGAGACGGTGCCGTCGAACCAGGCGAACACCCTCTACCCCACCCTCATCCAGCGCATTGACTCCGCCCAGCGTGGCATCGACAACATCGCTTCGGCCCTCGAGGGCCTGTCGGTGATGACCGGTGGCACGGACTACGAGAAACTGTCGTCGGCACGCCTGCTGACATCGTCGGAATATACGGTGAACACCGCCCTGGGCATCGTCTCGCTGAAGACCGGTCTGCAGACAGACCAGGTGCTCGCCGTCGCCTTCGAGTACACCTACGGCGGTCTAACCTACCAGGTGGGTGAGTTTGCCTCGGACCTCACGAACATCAACCAGACGCTCTTCGTGAAGGCGCTGAAGAACACGTCGAACAACCCCTCGCAGGGCAACTGGGACCTGATGATGAAGAACGTCTACTACCTGGCCAGCAGCGTGCAGAAGGAGAAGTTCCGCATGGACATCAAGTACCAAAGCGACACCGCCGGCGTCTACCTGACCTACCTGCCCGAGGAGGCCATCAAGAGCCGCACGCTGCTGAAGCTGATGGGTCTGGACCGCCTGGATGCAAACATGAAAGCCCACGCCAACGGACAGTTCGACTTCGTCGAGGGCTACACCGTCCAGAACGGCCGCGTGTTCCTGCCGTCGGCAGAGCCCTTCGGCGACTACCTGCGGAAGCAGCTCGAGGCTGCCGGCTTAGGGTCGGTGGCCGACAAGTATGTGTTCGACGAGCTCTACGACTCGACGAAGACCATTGCCAAGCAGACGGCGGAGAAGGACAAGTTCATCCTCACAGGACAATATAAAGGTACGAGCGCGAACGTCATCTCGCTCGGCGCCTACAACGTGCCGCAGGGCTCCGTCGTCGTCACCGCCGGCGGCGTCACCCTCCAGGAGGGCAGCGACTACAGCGTCGACTACTCGGCGGGCGAGGTGACCATCCTGAACCAGAGCATCATCGATGCGGGCACGAACGTCAGCGTGTCGCTGGAGGACAACGACAACTACGGTATGCAGCGCAAGACGATGCTCGGCCTCAACTGGGAGTACGAGTTCAACAAGAACCTGACCCTCGCCGGTACGCTGCAGCACCTCACCGAACAGGCGCTGACGTCGAAGGTATCGATGGGCGAAGAGCCGCTGAACAACACCATGTGGGGCCTGAGCCTGAACTGGAGGCAGGAGTCGCAATGGTTGACGAATATGCTCGACAAGATTCCCCTGCTGCACGTCACGCAGCCCTCGCAGATACAGTTCTCGGGCGAGTTTGCACAGCTCATTGCCGGCAAGGCCCACGGCACGCAGGACAACGCCTCGTATCTGGACGACTTCGAGAACACGAAGAACCTCATCTCCGTCGGCGACCCGAAGTCGTGGGTGCTCGCGAGTGTGCCGACGATGATGCCGGGCTACAATGACAAGACGGGCGTCACCAGCGGCTACGACCGTGCGCTGCTGGCGTGGTACAACGTCGACCCCATCTTCACCCGCCGCTCGTCGAGTCTGACGCCTGCCCATATCAAGAGCGACCTGAACCAGCTCTCAGACCACCGCGTCCGCGAGGTGTACGTCCGCGAGCTCTACCCGAACCGCGACCAGTCGACCTACAACGGTGCCACAAGCACGCTGTCGGTGCTGAACCTGGCCTACTACCCCGAAGAGCGCGGCCCCTACAACCTGACGACGAGTCTGAACCCCAACGGCACGCTGACGAACCCCGCCAGCAAGTGGGGCGGCATGATGAGGAAGTTGGAGACCACCGACTTCGAGCAGGCCAATATCGAGTATGTGGAGTTCTGGCTCATGGACCCCTTCATCTACCAGCGGCGCGACGGCACGGCCGCGCAGTATGCCGGCGACCTCTACATCAACCTCGGCGAGGTCTCGGAGGACGTGCTGCGCGACGGTAAGAAGTTCTACGAGAGCGGTATGCCCGTCGACGGCAGTAGCAACTTCTCGTACACACAGTGGGGTAAGATTCCTGAACAGGCCACACAGACCTACGCCTTCGCCACCACCAGCGGCAGCCGCAGCAAGCAGGACGTCGGACTGAACGGACTGACCGACGAGGAGGAGCAGACGTTCGATGCCTATAAAGACTGGATCAGCGCCGTCGGCAGCATCGTCAACAACGACTCCGTGCTACAGGCATGGCGCCAGGACCCTGCCGGCGACGACTACCACTACTACCGCGGCTCCGACTTCGATGCCGCACAGACCAGCATCCTCGACCGCTACAAGCGCATCAACAACCCACAGGGCAACTCGCCCGACACCGACCAGCGCACGGAGTCGTACGACACGAGCTACAAGACCGGTCCCGACGTGGAGGACATCAACCAGGACTTCACGCTGAACGAGTATGAGCGCTACTACCAGTACCGCGTGCGCATCAGCGACGACGAGCTGCAGGCCTACAACCGCGGCACGAAGAGCGACGACTCGTACATCGTCGACCACCGCGACTACAACGCGAAGCTGCGCAACGGCGACTCCGCCACCGTCCGCTGGTACCAGTTCCGCATACCGTTGGCAGAGTACAAGGAGCGGGTGGGCAGCATTAACGACTTCACCAGCATCCGCTATATGCGTATGTTCCTCACCGGCTTCGAGAAGCCCATCGTGCTGCGCTTCGGAAGCCTCGACCTGGTGCGCGGCGAGTGGCGCCAGTACAAGCAGAGCCTGCAGACGGCCGTCGGCGCCGAGACGGGTGTCATGGAGATGAGTGCCGTGAACATCGAGGAGAACACCGACCGCCAGCCCGTGGCCTACACCCTGCCGCCAGGCATCAGCCGTGCCACCGACCCCTCGCAGCCGCAGCTCGTGGAGAACAACGAGCAGTCGCTCTGCCTCGTCGTGAAGAACCTGTCACAGGGTGAGTCGAAGGCCGTCTACAAGAACACCAACCTCGACCTGCGCCAGTACAAGCGCCTGCAGATGTTCGTCCACGCCAACCACCTGCTGCCGAACAGCACGAACCTCGAGGACAACCAGCTGGCCGTCTTCATCCGTCTGGGCAGCGACTACAAGAGCAACTACTACGAGTACGAGATTCCACTGAAGCTGACGCCCGAGGGCCACTACTCGTGGAACGTACTTAGCGACCGCCCGAAGGTGTGGCCTGCAGAGAATATGCTCGACATCAGCCTCGACCTGCTGACGAAGCTGAAGAAAGCCCGTAACAAGGCCAAGGCCAACGGCATGGCATCGTACAACCAGCTCTATACCGACTACGACCCCGACCGTCCGAACAACAAGATCTCGGTGATGGGTAACCCGTCGCTGGGCGAGGTGAAGACGATGATTATCGGCGTGCGTAACCTCGCCTCCGGCCAGAAGTCAGGCGAGGTATGGGTCAACGAGCTGCGCCTGCGCGAGTACAACAACGAAGGCGGCTGGGCTGCCAACGGCTCGATGAACGTGCAGCTCTCAGACTTCGGCTCGCTGAACATGACGGGACGTTACGTCACCGACGGCTTCGGCGGTCTGGAGGAGAGCGTGCTGGCACGCTCGAAGGAGACGGAGAAGTCGTACGCCGTGACGGCGAACTTCGAGATGGGTAAGTTCTTCCCCGACAAGGCAAAGGTCAGCGCGCCCGTCTACTACTCGTACACGAAGGAGGAGATACGTCCGAAGTACAACCCGCTGGACACCGACATGGACCTCGACGACGCCCTCGACGCCATGGACGCCCACGAGCGCGACTCCGTGGAGTCGATAGCCGTGACCCGCCAGACGAGCCGCAACTTCTCACTCTCGAACGTCAATGTAGGCATCAAGACGAAGCGTCACCCGATGCCCTACGACCCCGCGAACTTCTCGTTCAGCTACAGCCACGCCCACCGCAACACCACCGGCGAGACAACCGTCTATGAGAACGACGACCAGTGGCGCGGCGCCCTGAACTACACCTACTCGCCGGTCTACAAGGCGTGGGAGCCGTGGAAGAAGTCGAAGTCCAAGTCGAAGTGGATGCAGCTGCCGAAGGCCATCGGACTGAACTACCTGCCGCAGACCATCGCGTTCAACATGGAGATGCAGCGCACCTACTACGAGCTGCAGGAGCGCGACCTGGAGAACACCGAGAACCCGAACCTGCCGCTCAGCTTCTCGGAGCAGTTCCTCTGGAACCGTGACTTCCAGCTGCGCTGGGACCTGACGAAGAACCTCCACATGAATTTCACATCGGCGACACACGCTGAGATTGAGGAGCCCTATACACCGATCAACAAAGCCCTCTACCCCGAGGCGTATTCGGCCTGGAAGGACTCCGTGAAACAGAGCATCCGCAACCTCGGCACGCCGCTCGACTACCGCCAGTCGTTCAAGGCGAGCTACCAGGTGCCGCTGAACAAGCTACCCATCTTCGACTGGCTGACCAGCGACGTGTCCTACGACGCCTCCTACTCGTGGCTGCGCGGTACCGACCTCGAGGACGGCACGACGTTGGGTAACACCATCGCCAACCAGAGTAACCTCGTCATCAATGGCGCGCTGAACCTGGAGACGCTCTATAACCACTCGCCGTTCCTGAAGGCTGTGAACGACCGCTTCAAGAAAGCCCCCGAGAAGAAGAAAAAGCAGAACAAAGCGTCCAGCGGTTCCGCCGCTGGAAGGAAGGGCGCCGACAGCGGTTCCGCCGCCGGAAAGGACGGCAAGGACAAGAAGGACGCCGCACAGGCGAAGAAGGACGATGCCAAGGAGCAGAAGGAGCTTCCCAAGAACAAGAACACATTCCAGAAGGAGATCACCCTGACAGCCGACACGTCGCTCACCATCCAGCACGGCAAGAAGTCGAAGCGCCTGCTCGTCTCCGCCCGTACAGCCGACGGCAAGCGTATAGAGCTGAAGTGGAAGGTGAAGGACGAGAACAATATCGTGGTGAAGCTGCCGAAGGACAAGAAAAAAGAGGAAAAGAAAAAAGAGGATAAAGAAAAGAAGAGAGAGGAGAGAGGAAAGAGGAAAGAGAATAGTGTCGACTCCCTGTTAGCTGTCACGGACTCGCTCGCTAAGGACTCTGTCAACAAGAGTTCCAAGGAGAAGCGCGACGTCGCCTCCGCCGCCCCTGCACCAGTCAAGCTGAAGCTCAGCGTGCTGCCTAAGGAGCCGCTGGACAAGCAGTGGTGGTACAACCCCGCTCAGCAGGTGGCCCGTCTGCTGATGTCTGTGCGCACGGTGAACGTCACGTACCGCAGGCAGCGGTCGATGACCCTGCCGGGCTTCATGCCGAACATCGGCGACGCCTTCGGACAGCGTACGGGCAACGTGCTGTCACCTGGTCTGGACTTCGCCTTCGGATTCACAGACAACAGCTATATCGACAAGGCCAAGGAGAACAACTGGCTGCTGATGAACGACTCCGTGGCGACGCCCTCGACGACCACAGCCACCGAGGACCTGCAGATACGTGCCACCGTGGAACCGCTGCGCGACCTGAAGATCGACGTCAACGCCTCGCGTACCTATAATAAAGCACAGTCCATACAGTTCATGTACGAGGGCTCGCCGACAACCCACAGCGGTTCGTTCAACATGACGACCATCTCCATCAGCTCGGCCTTCGAGGGCATCGGCAATGCCAACAGCGGCTACCGCTCGAAGGCGTTCGACCGCTTCTGCGCCCTCATCCCCGAGATGCAGCGGCGTGTGCAGCAGCGCTATGCTGCCGCCGGTGCCAGCACGAGTGCCCAGGTAGGCCAGTACAGCGGCGACGTCCTCATCCCGGCGTTCCTCGAGGCCTACACCAGCAGTGGCCACTCCTTCGACATCTTCCCCGCCCTGTCCAAGCTGCTGCCCAACTGGACGTTTAAGTACGGCGGACTGTCGAAGGTGCCCTGGCTGGCCGACCGTTTCAAGAGTGTCAACATCAACCACGCCTATAAGTCAGTCTACAGCGTCGGCTCCTACAGCTCGTACAGCAGCTGGACGCCCCTCCGCGGCGACATGGGCTACGTCACGGCCACCGACGGTACGCTGATGGCCTCGTCGATGTACAACATCCCGACGGTATCCATCCAGGAGTCGTTCTTGCCGCTCATCGGCCTCGACGTGACCCTGCAGAACAACATGACCGTGAAGCTGGAGTACCGCACGACGCGCAACCTGAACCTCTCGATGACCAGCGTCCAGCTGAACGAGAGCCGTTCCAACGACTGGGTTGTCGGTCTGGGCTACAAGATCAGCGACTTCAACCTCTTCGGCATGGCCGGTGGCGGCAAGAAGGTGAAGAAGGCAAAAGGCAAGAGTTCCCAGGAATCGGAACAGAAGAACCAGAAGTCGCAGTCGTCGCAGAAGAACAGCAAGAGCGGTGTGAACCACGACCTGAATATGCGTCTCGACGTGTCGCTGCGCTCGCAGGCTGCCATCACTCGCGACATCGCCAGCGGTGTCTCGTCGGCCAGCAGCGGCAACTCCGCATTCAAGCTGTCGTTCGCCGCCGACTACACGCTGTCGCGTATGCTGACGCTCTCGGCCTACTACGACCGCCAGACGAACACGCCGCTACTGTCGAGCAGCAGCTACCCGACGACCACCCGCGACTTCGGTCTGGCCGTCAAGTTCTCTCTGACTCGATAGGAAAACACAATTGTTTTTAACCACGAATTTCACGAATATAACGAATTATTTAGCTGCGCACAGTAACTAAATATTGATAACGAATTACACGAATGGAATCGTATGCGATTCTTTCCGCGCCAGAAAATTCGTGAAATTCGTGGTTGTAAAAAGAATATCTTTATTTGTCGTAGGCGTGGACGGGATAGTCGATGGTATAGTGCAATCCACGACTCTCCTTACGTTCCAGGGCGAAGCGGGTGATGAGGTAGCCCACGTTAATCATGTTACGCAGCTCGCAGATGTCGCGGCTGGCTTTCACACGCTTAAAGAGGCGTTCCGTCTCCTCGTAGAGCATATCCAGGCGGTCCCAGGCACGGTGCAGACGGAGGTCCGAGCGCACGATGCCGACGTAGTTGGCCATGATCTGGTTCACCTCGCGGACACTCTGCGTGATGAGCACCTTCTCCTCATTGGTCATCGTCCCCTCGTCGTTCCACTCCGGCACTTTCTCGTTGAAGTCGTAAAGGTCCACGTGCTGCAGGGAGTCGCGGGCAGCCGTCTCTGCATAGACGACGGCCTCAATCAGCGAGTTCGAGGCCAGACGGTTGCCGCCGTGCAGACCGGTGCATGAGCACTCACCGAGGGCATAGAGGCGCTCGATGGAGGACTGTCCGTTGAGGTCGACCTTGATGCCGCCGCACATATAGTGGGCAGCGGGCCGAACGGGGATGTAGTCGGTGGTGATGTCGACACCCATGGACAGGCACTTCTGGTAGATATTGGGGAAGTGGTGACGCGTCTCGGCAGGGTCTTTATGGGTGACGTCCAGACAGACGTGGTCCAGACCGTGGATCTTCATCTCCTTATCGATGGCGCGGGCCACGATGTCGCGCGGCGCCAGCGACAGACGCTCGTCGTACTTCTGCATGAACTCCTCGCCGTTGGGCAGCTTCAGGATGCCGCCGTAGCCGCGCATGGCCTCGGTGATAAGGTAGGCGGGGTGCGTCTCCTTCGGGTTGTGGAGCACCGTCGGGTGGAACTGCACGAACTCCATGTCCTGCACCGTTCCCTTGGCACGGTAGACCATGGCGATGCCGTCGCCGGTAGCGATGACGGGGTTCGAGGTGGTCATATAGACAGCGCCGCAGCCGCCGGTACACATCACCGTGACCTTCGAGAGATAGGTGTCGACCTTCTCGTTGTCGGGGTTCAGGACGTAGGCTCCGTAGCACTGGATGTGCGGCGAGCGGCGCGTCACACGGACGCCCAGATGGTGCTGGGTGATGATTTCCACGGCGAAGTGGTTCTCCTTGATATCGATGTCGGGACAGGCACGCACGGCGGCCATCAGGCCGCGTTGTATCTCCGCGCCCGTGTCGTCGGCATGGTGCAGGATACGGAACTCGGAGTGGCCGCCCTCACGGTGCAGGTCGAACGAGCCATCGTCCTTACGGTCGAAGTTCACGCCCCACTCCACCAGTTCCTTGATCTGCTCCGGTGCCATACGTACCACCTGATCCACGGCTGCGCGGTCGCTGATGTAGTCGCCCGCAATCATCGTGTCCTCGATATGCTTGTCGAAGTTGTCGATCGCGAGGTTCGTCACCGAGGCGACACCACCCTGAGCGAACGATGTGTTCGCCTCGTCGAGGCTCGTCTTACAGATCATGCAGATATGAGGGCCCGTTCCTCGCTCCTCGTTCCTCGTTCCTCGTTCTTCTCTCCTCTTCTGGAGCTCACGTGCCACCTTCAGGGCGTAACTCATGCCAGCGACGCCGGCACCGATAATCAGAAAATCATACTTGTAAACCATTTAATTGCTATTTATCGACGGCAAAGGTACAACTTTTTTTTCTCTTATACGACAAAAGGACGAAAAAATGAAAATAAATGAAGATTAGTTGGGGAAATAGGCGGAAAATATGTAACTTTGCCAAGTGAAAACGAAACGGAAACGAAAACTGAAAAAGAAGACCATACACCCATGAAGAGAATCATTCTCGCGACCTTGATGGCCGTACTGGCAGCGGCAGCGACATTTGCCCAGAAGGAACAGAACCCGAAGGGGCTGTACCGCCTGCAACAGTTCATCTACGAGGACGGCCGCCAGACGGCGCCGAACTTCAGTCAGTATAAGTATGCGGCCGACTCCGTGGGGCTGCTGGTGATGTTCCAGCCCTCGCGGCTGGCCACGCGTTGGAGCAACCTGCAGGTGGAGATCCGCGAGTCGTTCCCCCTGCTGAATACCGGGGAGAAGCCACAGGGCGACGACGGCCACGGCATACAGATATTCCGGGTGGACGACCGCCAGTTCTACTTCAAGTGGTACAACGATCGCTGGCCGAACATGAGCAAGCTCAACGAGTTCATCACCGAGGTATACACGAAGGAGGGCATCGATAAAGAGGTGCAGCAGGCCTTCGACATGCTGGAGAATAAGATCGACACGAAGGCCGGCAAGTTCTATGGCTGGTGGGTGCGCGTGGGTGCCACTGCCGCCCCTGACGGCACGGGCCAGCGCTTCCAGGTGCCGACCATCTGGAAGGCCTATAGTCCCGAGCTGTCGATGGTGGTGACTCCGGCCAGCAACGGCATGGTGCTGGGTTGTAACACGACGAACACCGTCAAGTATGAGAACGACACGACCATCTGGGAGATCGGGCACCGCTGCGACATCCATTGGCTGAACGACGACTGCCATGCGCTGACCTTCGTCCAGGAGAACGGCCGTCCGCTGACGGAGATATGGATTCGCGCGGGACTGCCAACGAAGTGGCAGGACGTGTTCAACACCAAGCTCGAGACCTACCGGAACGGCGTGGACTGCGTCATCCAGGCCGTGCAGACAGCCAACAGCGGCGACATCCAGAAGGCAGAGGAGTACATCGGCGAGGCCATGGAGAAGTTTGCCAACATCGAAGTCCTCACCGAGGGAGCAATGGGTATCGCGATGCATCTGCTCGTCAACAAGCAGCAGTACAGGGAGTGTGTGGACTTCAGCAACCGGCAGCTACAGCGCATCAACGACTATGCCGACAAGGGCAATGACCACACCATCTTCTCAAGGCTGAACATCAACCTGATAGAGCTGTTCAAGGCCATCGCCACCTATCGCAGCGGCGACAAGGCGAAGGGCAAGCAGATGCTGGAGGAGCGCCTGTCGATAGTCGACGCCGAGATTGAGCGCTACAAGTCGCTCAGCAGCAGCGCCATGGGACGATACACGAACCTGCTGTACTACCACAATCTCATGTTGTACTTCCTGGGCTACGATATCATGGGGACGGAGCGCACGCTGCTCTATCTCGATGCCCTGACGCTGATGGCCCCCGCCATGACGTCGCAGAACAAGCCGATGCTGCTGAACTGCCGCGGCAACTGCTACTTGTTGGACGGCGACAAGGAGAGCGCCCGTAAGCTGTGGCAGCAGATCAAGGACATCAACCCCGACTACTTCAACAAGCAGCCCGACTTCAATCCGCTGAAACAGGCCTTCGGCCTTTAATGGATAATTGTTATTGAGATATTGAGAGACATGAGGAAATACATTATGACACTCGTTGCTGTGCTGCTGGTGCTACCGCTGACGGCACAGGAGAACGTGGCAACCGACACACTGAAAAAGGACAGCCTGCCGTACGTCCAGCGGCTGCGGCAGGGACTGGACTCGCTGATAGCCACGAGCCGCACGCTGCGCACCTCGCAGCTGGGGCTGATGGTCTACGACCTGACGGCGGACTCGGTGCTCTACACCCATAACCACCGCCAGACTATGCGCCCCGCCTCGACGATGAAGCTGGTGACGGCCATCGCCACCATCGACCGGCTGGGCGGCAGCTACCAGTACCGCACGACGCTGTACTACACGGGCCACATTGCCAACCACACCCTGACGGGCGACCTCTACTGTGTGGGCGGCATGGATCCGCGGTTCAATACCGACGACCTGATGGCGTTCGTCGAGAGCGTGCGCAGCCTGGGCATCGACACCCTGCGCGGCCGCATCGTCGCCGACCGCTCGTTCAAGGAGGAGGAGCTGCTGGGCGAGGGCTGGTGCTGGGACGACGACAACCCCGTGCTGACGCCGCTGCTGCTGAACCGCAAGGACAACCTCACGGAGCGGCTGGCCGAGCGGCTGACGGACAGCGGCGCCGTGGTGGAGGCACAGCTGGCGACGGGCATGCTGCCTGCCGGTGCCACGCGCATCTGCCAGCGCACGCACTCCATAGAACAGGTGCTGCACAAGATGATGAAGGAGAGCGACAACCTCTATGCCGAGGCGACGTTCTTCCAGTTGGCCGCCGCCGAGGGCCAGCGCCCTGCGAAGGCGAAGAATGGTGCCAACGCCGTGAAAAAGCTGATACAGAAGGTAGGGCTGGCGCCGTCGAACTACCGCATTGCCGACGGCAGCGGTCTGTCGCTCTACAACTACGTCTCGCCCGAGCTGATGACGCGTCTGCTGCGCTATGCCTGGCGCAACAAGAACATCAGCGACTGTCTGCTGCCGACGCTGGCCATCGCCGGCGTGGACGGCACGCTGCAGGGGCGCATGAAGAAGACCAAGGCCGAAGGTAACGTCCACGCGAAGACGGGCACGCTGACGGGCATCTCGAGTCTGGCGGGCTACTGCACGTCGCCCGAAGGCCACGAACTCTGCTTCGCCATCATCAACCAGGGCGTGATGCGCAACGGCGACGGCCGCGACTTCCAGGACGAAGTCTGCCAATTGCTATGCAATTGACAACAAAAGTATCCCACACCAAACTTCTTTTAAACAACGAATTAAAACGAATTACACGAATTACATGTTAATTAAAAATCAATCTGTGAAATACAAAAAACAAATTAGTGAAATTCGTGTAATTCGTGTAATTCGTCTTAATTCGTTGTTGAAAGAAAAGGAGTAGTTGAATAAATAATTGAGATGAAAACGATTAAACGTTATCCGCTGTCGACGGTGTGCATCGCCCTCATCTGGGTGCTGTCGCTGATGCCGTTCTTCCCCGAGACGCCGCTCGACGGCGTGGAGTTCATCGACAAGTGGACACACCTGGTGATGTACGGCGGCACGTGCGCCGTCATCTGGTGGGAGCACGGCCACCGCTGCCGCAAGGAGGGGCGTGCGTTCAGCCGCCGGCCGCTGCTGCTGTGGGCGATGCCGGCGATGGTGATGCTGGGCGGACTGATGGAACTGCTCCAGGCCTACTGCACCACCACGCGCTCTGGCGAGTGGCTCGACTTCTGGGCCGACAGCGTGGGTGTGGTGCTGGGCACAGTCGTTGGCATTCTGTCAATGTCATTGCAATGACATTGACAATTGACAATGGATAATTGATAATGGACAATGGATAATGGATAATGAATAATTATCCGCATATTTATGTGTAATAAGATGACCTTTAGCCGCGAAAAGGTCACCTTTAGAATCGTAAAGGTCATCTTCTCGTCGCTAAAGGTCACCTTTTCACGGCTAGGGTCACCTTTTCAGGAAACAGGGAAACGAATACAAAATTGTTGGTATTTTTAAGAAACAAATTATTCCAATTGGCCTTGATTTTTCTAATTGAAATTCCAAAATGAATATTTATACACCCTGACTTTTTTAGAAACGAATATGAATAATAATTCGTTTCTAGAAAAAACACCAATTTGTTTCCCACGAGCCCCTCGCGCGCGTATATATATACTACTGAAACAAGAAAATAACCCACACTTCCTACACTTCCTACACCCAGAACAATGCATAATGCATAATGCTTAATGGTATGCCCGTGGGTGTAGGAAGTGTAGGAAGTGTGGGATAATTTCCGCTTTCCCTATTATAATACGTGCGCGCACATGCGCGCATACGTTGTACCCCGACAAACGTCCAAAAAGAAGCGGGTTAGGTGCAGGATCTGTCATTTATCCCGCACCTAACCCGAAAACTGATTAGCGTCGTAGGGACACCCGGGCTCGAACCGGGGACCTCTGCAATGTGACTGCAGCGCTCTAAACCAACTGGGCTATGCCCCTATCTTTGTTGTTAGCGGGTGCAAAAGTAATGCTTTTTTCTGAAACGACCAAATAATTCCCCTTTTTTTTGTTAATAATTGTAGAGCGGCAGCAAATTCTTCACTCTTCACTCTTCACTCTTCACTTAATTTTAGTACCTTTGCACGCAAAATAACAAGAAGCTAAGAAATTTAGATATTAAGATTATGGCACAAGAAGATGTATTCAAGAAGATTGTGAGCCACTGCAAGGAGTACGGCTTCGTCTTCCCCTCGAGTGAGATTTACGACGGCCTGGGTGCCGTCTACGACTACGGTCAGAACGGTGTAGAACTGAAGAACAACATCAAGCAGTACTGGTGGAAGGCCATGACGATGCTGCACGAGAACATCGTGGGTATCGACAGCGCCATCTTCATGCACCCCACGATATGGAAGGCCTCGGGCCACGTTGACGCATTCAACGACCCCCTCATCGACAACCGCGACTCGAAGAAGCGCTATCGCGCCGACGTGCTGATTGAGGACCAGATTGCCAAGTACGACGAGAAGATCCAGAAGGAGGTCGAGAAGGCCCGCAAGCGTTTCGGCGAGAGCTTCGACGAGGCTAAGTACCTGGAGACCTCGGAGCGCGTCAAGGAGACGAAGGAGAAGCGCGACGCCCTCCACGCTCGCTATGCCGAGGCTATGCAGGGACCGGACCTGGAGGCGCTGAAGCAGATTATCCTCGACGAGGAGATCGTCGACCCCATCAGCGGCACCCGCAACTGGACGGACGTCCGTCAGTTCAACCTGATGTTCTCTACGGAGATGGGTGCCTCGGCCGATGCCTCGATGAAGATCTACCTGCGTCCTGAGACTGCTCAGGGTATTTTTGTCAATTACCTGAACGTGCAGAAGACCGGCCGCATGAAGATTCCCTTCGGTATCGCCCAGATCGGTAAGGCGTTCCGTAACGAGATCGTCGCCCGTCAGTTCATCTTCCGTATGAGGGAGTTCGAGCAGATGGAGATGCAGTTCTTCGTACAGCCCGGCACCGAGCTGGAGTGGTTCCCGAAGTGGAAGGAGACGCGCATGAAGTGGCACCAGGCCCTGGGCTTCGGCGCCGAGAACTACCGTTTCCACGACCACGACAAGCTGGCCCACTACGCCAACGCCGCCACCGACATTGAGTTCAAGATGCCGTTCGGCTTCAAGGAGGTGGAGGGCATCCACTCGCGTACGAACTTCGACCTCTCGCAGCACGAGAAGTTCAGCGGCAAGTCAATCAAGTACTTCGACCCGCAGACCAACGAGAGCTACACGCCGTATGTCATCGAAACCAGTATCGGCGTCGACCGTATGTTCCTCTCGATCATGTGTCACGCCTTCGAGGAGGAGAAGCTGGAGAACGGCGAGACGCGTACCGTGCTGAAGCTGC